>FLNW01001263.1_pt1 | contig 46117 bp, 42 predicted proteins | sample 1140371 | NCBI WGS metagenome assembly FLNW01 (sample SAMEA3878170, study PRJEB12797) | bioreactor metagenome | biome: Moose rumen | place: Sweden | collected 2011-10
AAGTGTATTATAGATGATAATATTGCTTTCGTTCTGCGACATGCGATAATCGTTTGGCTCTCAAAAAAAGCGCACAAAGGTACAAAAAAAAAACGACATATACAAATGTATATGCCACTTTTTTCTGTTTTTGTTCGTTTTTCGTATAAAAAAGGTGCTTTTTGATGTTTCTTTCATTTACCCCACAATTCTTTTATCACTTCGCTTGGCCACTTCCAGTTCTGATAGGCGAGTTGGGCGAGGCCGGGGGCCAAGATCAGTCCCCAAATCCCCATATCAAATGGACTGAGGAAGAGCCATAGCAAAAGCACTGTTGCGGCTCCACTTGCAAGCGATGGAATGAAGAATGGGATACGATTGTCAGCCATGATAAAACCTGCCGATACAGCATGGTTATGCTCCAGCGTACTGATGATGAGCAGTACGCATAGCATTGTAGTAGGCAGAAAATGCGTCTGACTATGGATAATATCCAATGCCCAGTCTCCCAATAATACCCACGCCAAACCTCCTACAGCGTATATTAGCCACAAACTACTGATGCATAACAAATAATAACGTTTCAGTTGTGCCAGATTATTTTCTACCCGGCATTGAGCTAACTTAGGCATGTATGACTGGTATGGCACAGTAGCGCATCGTGCTAAAACATCCATTACATGTATCGTGATCCCGTAACATGCAATTTCTTCCAGAGATAAGAATGCCGACCCAATTAGTACAGCAGATTTATTGACAAGAAAACCTCCTAACTGTGTTAAGCCAATCTTAATTGCATTTGGTGAAATTGCTGATAGAATTTCTTTGGGCTCCTGTGCTTCTGAGGAATCCAGTTTGGCTTTCAATTCCGGGGTGAAAAATACCCGATAAGCCATAACGCGTCGTACAATTGTTGCTACCAATTGTGCACTTACAATTGCAGTCAAACCAAAACCGGCATATATTAAACCGATGGCAAGAACGATATAAATTGCTTGACCAAGTATGTTTATCTGCTGGCTACGTGTGATATATCCTTTGCCGGTGAGTAGTGCATCGTAATAGAAAGTATAGAGATTGTAGCAGTTGATGGCTATGAGTAGAATCCATGCAATCATAGCGTCCTGATGGTCTCCATTGTATTTCTGCAGGATATAGTAAAAATATGCCGTTCCGGCAGTAAGTAGCGCCACAAAGACCGCCAGCGCTATCCAACGATAGAAACGGCGCATGGCAGTCAGTGTGCCTTTGAGCAGACTATAATCCACTTCGGCATTCTCATCAATATGGCTGACACCATTCTTCTGCAAGGTCTTGACTCCTGAGAAGATATAACTGACATTGCGCGCAAAGGTTGGTCGAAATCCGAAATCAAGCATAAACACAAGGGCGGTGATGGTCTGGAAAATATTCCAAATTCCCACCGTCTCCTGTGGCATTTTATTGAGAATAAATGGAAGAAGTAATATGCCTGCACCTACCGAAAATGCCGTGCCAGCATACCCCCAAATAATCTCTTTTTTGCCGATATTTTCTATTTTTTCTGCCATTAAATATTTTTGCCCTGTCAATCCTTTTATGAGAAATACGTTTGAATTTTGAGAGTTAGTTCTAATAAAACTATGCTATTAGTTCTTCTTTCGTTATCTTTGACCGTCGGTTCACTGTCTGGATAGATGGTGAAATGAGGGTGGGGTGGGGGTGTGATTTTCTTTGTTTCTCAATTGTTGTTAATAGTCTCGTTCAATTCGTTTTCTATTTCTGCTATGGTTGGCATTGTGCTCCATTTGCCTGTGAACATCGGTTATGTCAGTTTTATTATTTCCCAATGACCTTTTTTACGGCCACCAACCCGTTTGATATACTTTCCTCTCATTGTTTTTATTTGCTCTTCAACACCACGTTCGGACATAGAGAGGTGTTGAGATATCTCTTTCATCGTGATTTGAGGATTTGTTTTTATCAATGCTATTATTTTATTAGAAGTCTTTTCCACAGTCTTTTCCACAGTCTTTTCCACAGTCTTTTCCACAGTCTTTTCCACAGTCTTTGCCTCAATTGTGCCGTCATCATATTCAATTAACCATCCGTCCGGGCGGCGAGTGGTTGTAGAAAAATTCAAACCTATAAGAATCTTCTGACGATTATCTGTAGTCCATGGCAATGCATAAGACTTTTGATGAGTTTGTTCAAGAGCTATTTTAGGTGTGGCGTCTATTTTACACTCAATGATGTAAACATATTTGTCTGTGCGAATCAGTAAATCAATTCGTCCATCCGATGTTTGATATTCAGCATCCACCTGTAATCCAATCAACTTACACAAGATAAACAACACATTGCGAAAATGAGACTCCGGAGTTGTTTGGGCGTCATACTGAAAATCGGCAAAGAAAGATTGCAGACGAGTCAAGAATAGATTCGCGTTGCCATTAGTAACATCATTGACAAAATTGTCAATAGCAAAGGCTGTTTGTGTCTTCTGGACCGTAGTGTAGTACGGAAGCAAGAAACGGAAAAATCCGTCACGCACTTCTTCGTTGGGGAATGTCATCCAACTTAATCGGCCATTGCCGCTTGTCTTGAGAATAGACAAATAACCGCTTTGGTACAACAACGGAACAATAGTATCTTCGTTACCGTCCTTGCTATCTAAAGCTGTAGTGTCTATAGGCTCATTCTCTAATGATTCCAAAGGATAGTGATGGCGTTGCAGCATTTCTATAAGAATAGTGGGTGTTCCAGTCTCAAACCAGTAACTTCCCATCTCTATTTTTGCCAATGCGCACATGACGCTATATGGATTATATAGTCCTTCTCCTCCATCTACAAAATGATAACCGTCATACATACGCTGCAAGTTGTTACGCACCTCTGCAACAGGTTTGTTTACATTTGCCGCATAACGAGCTATATATGGCGACAAGTACGCATTCACCTCCTTATCCGTTAAACCACAGAGTAAGGCATATTGCTTATCCCGTGATATATCATTGAGGTTGTTCAAATCACTAAAGATGCTTACCTTGCTGAATTTTGTGATACCCGTCAAGAGCGCAAAACGGATATGTGCATCCATAGTCTTGAGTGCGCCATAAAAAGCACGTAACATCACTCGGAATTCCTCTTGTAGGTCGGATTTCCCGAATGCATGCAATAGTGGTTTGTCATATTCATCTACTAAAATAACAACCCGCTGACCTGTTTGCTCATGTGCTCGACGGATAACGCCCATAAAACGAAGCCCCAAATCCACTTCACTTTCCTGTTTGCCAAAGATAGCTTCCTGACGGCACAAAAAATCATTTATGATATTATATAGTCTTTGAGGAGAGTCATATTGCTGCGTATTAAAGTCCAGATGCATTACCGGATGCTTTATCCAATTTTGTTCTTTGTCCGCAATCGCCAAACCCTCAAACAGATTCTTCTTTCCTAAGAAATAAGCTTCTATAGTACTTAATAGTAAGGATTTACCAAAACGGCGAGGACGGGAGAGGAAATAGTAGCTACCTTGATTAATCATCCTGTAGATATATTCCGTTTTGTCTACGTAAAGGCAGTGCTCTTCACGTAATTTCTCAAACGATTGTTCTCCTATAGGCAGTTTCTTTAAATCCATGTTCTGCATCCCCTTATTCTCAATAAAGCGTGCAAAGGTACGAAAAAAAAACGACATATACAAATGTATATGCCACTTTTTTATTTTTTTTGTTCGTTTTTCGTCTTATAATATGAAAAAAAAGCCTCTTATCTCATCGCGTCCAACTTTATATAGATGAAATGGATAACTCAGTCAAGTGTCGTTTTTTTTCGTTAGCCATGCCCATTGCAGGTATGACATATACCGGCTTACTTGCGTCTTGGTCGTGAATTTAGTAAAGTTATGGTTTTATCGCCGCAGTTTTATGAAAGTTGACTATAACAAAGTCTTTATATCTTGTACTACATGGTTTATTTCTGTATAGCCATTAAATTGTATAGCGTGGTCTAACACTTGTTCCTTAAATGCAAGATTGCCTTGTACAATCTCTCGCCCCATCCAATTGACTAAATCGTAAATGCAATGCCCTTGCATGTATAGATATGCAGTATCAGATGTCAATCCTTTTTGCTGGCATTGGATTTTAAAAGCATTAAACGCTGTGCTGTCTGGTGTTTCCAATAAAGGTTGTGCAGCAATTGCTTGCTGAATGTTCAGAATCAATCGAGAGCCATTATTACCACTCAAGCCTTGTCCACTTATCTTTTGCCGGTTAATAAGGGCTATCATGCGCTTTAGGGTAAAAGATTTTTGAAGCTGTTTCTTTTGCCATAACAATGTTAGAAGCGGTGCATATAGCAACCGACTGAGTGATTGCAAAAAGACGGAGAAAGAAAACCCATTACCCCATTGAAGCCATTTTTGTTCCAAACCATTTATTTGGCAATGGTGATTTTCCCACGAATATGTATAGGTTTGCAGCACATACTTATTTACGTTGATATTGGTATTATCAAGTATGTAATCAAAATCACTATCTACAGCAATCAAATAACGCGAATTTAAATCTTTTAAGTATTTCAAACACGCCTTTTTTCCTGTAGCATGGTTGTTCTTCCCTGAACAAGAATATGGGTAGAATGTCACCTTTACTCCGGGACGGGCATAGGCAATCATCTTTTGCCAAAACTCAATATCTTCCTCGTCCTCCACCCTTATTACCACATCCTTTTTCAGTAGGGAGAGTGTCCCAACAAGATTTTTAGCTACGTTTTTATAAAATCCACGTTTTGTCATTTATTCTCCTTTATAAGATCTTCCATAAAGATGAGTTTATCTTCGTAGCCATTAGCAAAGATGCTCGGGGAGTGTGTCGTGATAATCAACTGGCATGACGGATTAAGTTTCCTAAGTTCCTTAATCAAGATACTTTGCCATGTGATATGCAAAGACAATTCCGGTTCATCCATCAATAAAATAAAGGGATTATTATCCATTAAGAATACTGTCAATAGTATATACAATAGTTGTTTCTCGCCTGCGGAGAGCATTTCGAGTGAAACTTGTAGCCCTCGGTTATCTTGAAAAGCCAAACTATTGAGTTCTTTATCAATAACGATAGATTTATGAGTATCCTTAAAAAATTTGTTGACCGTTTTGAAGAAGAAGTTAATGCGTTTGTTAACTATTTCTGCTTGCTCGGGGTAATTAAGTGCTCGCATACGATAGTCGAAAAACGATTGTGCCTCTTTGTTTTTAAGTACCAGTTTCTCAAGTTCCTCAAGTAACAGACTCTTGGATTTTGTACGTGTTTGCCCAGGGCGGTCAAAAGACTGGATGTACTTGACAGGCATAGATATAGGATTTCCTTTTACGCTCGAATATATTCCGATTCTGTAATTGGCTGGATATTCATTATAGTAGTCATCTATTGCATTGAGCAGAGTGGTCTTACCCTGGCCATTGATTCCTACCAAAATGTTAACATCCGGGTGAATGTTTTGCCACGTAAGGTGACAGCGTCCCTTCCATAGATTCGTTATTACAAACTCTTCTAAATAGCCTTCCATGCTGTGGATAGTATTTTGCTCAGTCTTCATAAACTATTACATTTCTTCATATATTGCGGGTTCCATAAAATCCTACAATCCTATTCTTTAAGTTGTAAGATTAAGATGCGAAATCATATGTTTCTCGAAAAGCGCACAAAGGTACGAAAAAAAACCGACATATACAAATGTATATGCCACTTTTTTTGTTTTTTCAGTCATTTTGTCATTTTTCTATATCAAAGCCACTATTCAATATCAGCCGATTGTTTGTTATTTGTATGTTATTTTCGCGCATTCGTAATTGTTTCTTCTTCCGTCTCGTATCTGTTTCGTATCCGTCCCGTATGCGAGTTGTGAGTTATTTGTTCACAATCCCAAATCGTGTGTCACCTGTGTAATGTGTTGAATAGGGATTTACGCCAAAGGCAATAAAGATTTTTTTGTCCCAGATTAACTCCCATAGAATTTTACTCAATAGGATTGATGATGTTGAATTCATTTCGTTACTACTACTATACTGCGTGTGATCTGCATCTTTTACTTTTTGTTCCTTTTTGGCCATATTAATTATATATGAACTCAAAACCTTGAAGGAGAACTCTTCTTTTACTTCGTCAATATAATGCAGAACTTTTTCTCTCATCTCTTCTTCTGTGTATTCCACAGGAACAGGGTTCGAATCTAATCGCGTTATTTCCATAATTTAAATGTATTTTCGTTATGTCAAGTTTTGTTGATTATAGGCTGTACTTTGTTCTACGTTATAGTCTCGTCGTCTTCGACCGTCGTTCACCGTCGGCTCACCGTCGGGACTGAAGGTGAAATGAGGTTGTTTTGGGCGATGGCTCTCACTGCTTCAGCTCATGCTCTAATTGGTCCATGACATATACATCGCTTTGGTAGTAGAGACCAGTGTTGAGATTCGTTAGCGCATTGTATGTGTGCGAACGATATACTATGTCCATAGCCTCGCGCATACTGATACCACGCTCTTCCATCAAACGGGTAATCATATCGCGGGTCAGCGATTCTATCATGTAACTTTCTTTGCTCATACTCTTTTCAATGCCTCTATTGATTTTTCAGTACCAAACATATACTGAATGGTTATATGATGGTATTTGATTTCTTGCAAGAATTGTTCTTGGGATATAATTCCATCTTCTAAACGACGGATTTGATACCCGACTGTATCGTTGGCAATAGGTCCAACTACAACATCGTAGTTATGCAACTGCTGTCGTGACCTATTTTGGCGGTTTTGACGAATAAATTGTGCCCATTCCATGGTGTAGTCTTTGCAATCAAAACTCTTCACATTCATGGTCTTCAGAACCACTTCGTTTAACTCGTACTCATACACAATGGGTGTTCCTCCAAAGTTTTCCGCTTTTTTGAAAGCTTGAGCCTGTGCAATCAAGCGAGAAGGGGTAAGATAAAATCCCACTCCAAAATCCTTACCTTTGCGGCTTTTATCGAGCTCAATGTTTTCAAAGGTTTCATTTGTCCCATGAAATAACCTCATGCGATTGCACCTCCCATTCGATGACAATATATTGTTACATCATCGACAGCATTTTCAAAAGAGTTGGTATGTTCTACCTCGTAATACTTATCAACAAAATCCAAACCTCTAAATTGCTGTAGATAGATATATGCTTGTTGTATAGAGATATGATGAACCTTTGCAAACTCAGTAATGAATGCAATAATATAGTTCAGTTTATTTATTGTAGCCCTACTCATAACAAGTACTATATTCCAAAAAGCGCACAAAGGTACAAAAAAAAAACGACATATACAAATGTATATGCCACTTTTTTCTATTTTTGTTCGTTTTTCGTCTTATTTTGTTTTATTTATAAAACTCTTTGTACCATTCGGCGAACTTGCGCAAGCCATCACGGAGAGGGGTGTGAGGACGGAAACCGAAATCGCGCTCGAGAGCAGAGGTGTCGGCGAAGGTGACAGGTACATCGCCGGCTTGCATAGGAACGAGACGTTTATGGGCATCGAAGTCATAGTCCTCTGGCAAGACGCCTGTACGCAGCAGCTCTTGCTGCAAGATGTCCACAAAATCCAAGAGGTTTTCGGGCTGCGAGTTGCCGATATTATATACTGCGTATGGTGCTAAGGGCAGGCCGTCTTCGCCTGTCTGACGCTCGGGTGCGTGGCGCATGATACGTGAGATGCCCTCTACGATGTCATCCACATAGGTGAAATCGCGTTTGCAGTTGCCGTAGTTGAAAATCTCAATCGTTTCGCCTTTGCGGAGCTTGTTGGTAAAGCCGAAATACGCCATATCGGGTCGTCCTGCAGGTCCATAGACGGTGAAGAACCGCAAGCCTGTAGAAGGGATGTTGTATAGTTTGGAATAGGCATGTGCAAGGAGTTCGTTGGATTTCTTGGTGGCAGCATAGAGAGAGATAGGATTATCCACTTTGTCGTCCGTGGAGTAGGGCACTTTCTTGTTGTTGCCATAGACACTGGATGATGAGGCATAGACCAGATGCTCCACGCCTTTGTTGCCTCCGTCGTAACTATGCCGACAAGCTTCCAGGATATTATAGAAACCTATCAGGTTGGATTGAATATACGCGTCCGGGTTGGTAATTGAATAGCGCACGCCTGCTTGTGCAGCGAGATTAACCACTATGTCAAAATGGTATTCTGCAAACAGTTTGTCTATGAGCGCTTTGTCGGCTATATCTCCCTTGACAAATGTCCATTTGCCATGCATCTTTTCTATTTGTGCGAGGCGGAAATCCTTGAGTGCGGGATCGTAGTAGTCGTTGAGGTTGTCCACGCCTACGATATGTGCGGAAGGAGCGTCCTTGATCAGACGCATCGCCAAGTTGGCGCCGATGAAACCTGCAGCTCCTGTGAGCAGAATGGTTTTGTTCTCTAAATTAATGTTATAGGGTAGCATATTTGTCAATATTTAATAAAAAAAACAATAAAAACCCCTTTTGACTGCTTTTGCGCTTTGCGCTAAACGTCTTAGGTTGCTGAGACGTCTTTGCGAGCAAGCTTCCAAGCCGCCTTATCACCCCAATCCGCACTCTACCGAGTAAAAGCATTCAAAAGCAAAAACATAAAAAAATATTCGTTGTTAGTCGTTAGTTAGAAGTTAGCCGAATTTCTCACATGCTTCGTAATATGAGTCCAAGCTGCCGATGTCGAATCGTCCGGCGGACATGTGCCAAGCGTGCATAGTGGTGTGGTCAACCATATAATGTGCCAAGTTGCCGGGTGCATCCACTCCGCAACCGTTCTCCAGCGAATGGCGTACAAGATCCAAGTCCTTTTTCAGGTAGATATAGAACGGCGGCACGGCAAATTGTGTCTTGGGTTCCTGCGGTTTCTCCGCCATCTCCAGCACACGGTTGTTTTCATCCAAGACAACTACGCCGGTACGTTGCAGTTTCTCAATAGAGGGCTGCTCATGGTACATGATACAGCTGGTTTGCTTCTGTTTGGCGAAATCTACAAATTCGCGGAAGGAGAAGAAGAGCAGATTGTCGGCAGCCACTACCAACATATCATCATTGATATGCAGTTTCTCCATTGTAAATAGCAAGTCACCTACGGCTCCGAGACGCGTTTCGTTGGTAGAAGTGCCATCATCAATGATAGCAATGGGTTTGGAATAGTGCTGTTGCTCAGCCCATTCGGAGAAGATAGAGGCGAAGCGATGGTTGGTGATGATGATGTGTTCGTCTATTTCGGGTATGGTGTCTATATCATCCAGCATGCGCTCAAGAATAGACATGTCGCCTATTTTCAGTAACGGCTTGGGGAAATTCTTGGTCAGATCGCCCAAACGCGTTGCATAACCTGCTGCAATTACAATGTTTTTCATTTCTAATCTTTTATAAAACGTGCTCCGTCAGTGGAGTGTACCCAAAAGATTTTGAATGTCTTTTTGTATTCCGGATATTCGGTCAAATACTCGCGTGTTATATGCTCCTCGACTTCTTTCTTGTGCTTTGGGTCAACGAGTGCAATCACAGCACCTTTGAATCCTGCTCCGCTGAAGCGTCCGCCGTAAACACCCTCCAAATCCTTGAGACTGTCGTATATCTTGATGAGTTCGGGGCTGCCGCATTCGTAGTTGTGAATCGAACTTTCGCAACTCTGTTTGATGAGTTGTCCGAAGAGTTCCATATTGCCTGTTTCCCAAGCCGTCACTCCTTTGCGCACTCGCTTGTATTCCGAATAGAAATGTTCTGCGCGGCGTGCAAAACGTGCCGGCATTTTCTCGCGAGTGTTGGCGTATAATTCATATGGCACATCGCGAAGGAAGGTCTGGTCCAATGGTTTGATAGGCTGGTCATGATAAGCCTGCATACACCATGCAGCCGTTTTACATTCGCTCACACGGAGATTGTAGTCGCTGTTGACCAAACTGCGTGTCAGTCCAGAGAAGATAATAGCTATCTCATAATCAGCAAGGTCTTCTCCCGGCTCAATAAGGCGGTATTGCTCTGTGTTCGTGTCCAGGAATAGGAGTTTGCCCTTTTCTCCTAAAGCAATACAGGCCTGATCCAAAATACCGTTGTTCAGACCTATATATTCGCGCTCGGCTTCGGAAGCAATTTTGATTACTTCCATCTTTGTGAGCGTGATATCATTGGCTTTGGCAAATGCCATGACATATGCAATCAGTACGGCTGCGCTACTACTCAAACCTCCTACAGGCAGTGAACCGGCAATCACGCCTTCGATGCCGTTCTTGAGCACAAAACGTTTGCTCAGTGCATATTTCGCCCCGCGTACATAATCGCCCCAGTTACCTTCCTTGACACGTGTGCGGTCGTCTATGCGCATTGTTACCTCTCCGGGGAAGGAGCGGCTGTCAAGACGGACACTGCCGTCCGTAGTAGTGTTGAACCAAAGGTCCACGCCTTTGTCAATTGCAAAACCGGAAACGAGACCATGCTGGTGATCCACATGTGCGCCTAACGGGCAAACACGGTACGGCGAGAATATGTGATGAGTGTATTTCATGGGAATTACGAATTATGAATTACGAATTATGATTTAGTCGCGGCGGAAGAGGTCGCGGGTGTAAACTTTGGGTTGGACGTCGTCGAGGACGGAGTCATAGCGGTTGGCTATGATGGCATCGGAGAGGGATTTGAAACGGGTGAGGTCGTTCACTACGAGGCTGCCGAAGAAAGTCGTGCCATCAGCGAGGGTGGGTTCATAGATGATCACTTTCGCACCTTTGGCTTTGACACGCTTCATAATGCCCTGGATGGACGACTGACGGAAGTTGTCGCTGTTGGATTTCATCGTCAGACGATATACGCCGATAGTGCAAGGATGCTCCTCTGCGGCGTTGAACTGACCTTTGTTGAAATAATCGTAATAGCCTGCTTTCGCCAGCACACGGTCGGCGATGAAGTCCTTACGCGTACGGTTGGATTCCACAATTGCCTCAATGAGGTTTTCCGGCACATCTTGATAATTCGCCAAGAGTTGCTTGGTGTCTTTGGGCAGACAGTAACCGCCGTAACCGAAGGACGGGTTGTTGTAGTGCGTGCCGATACGCGGGTCGAGACACACGCCGTCGATGATAGCTTTTGTGTCGAGCCCTTTCATCTCGGCGTAGGTGTCCAGTTCGTTGAAATAGCTGACGCGGAGGGCGAGGTAGGTGTTCGCAAAGAGTTTGACCGCCTCGGCCTCGGTGAGTCCCATGATACGGGTCTCAATGTCCTCTTTAAGCGCGCCTTGTTTGAGCAGTGCGGCAAAACGCTCTGCGGCTTTCGTCAGACGCTCATCGCCCAAGACCGTTCCCACAATGATACGGGAAGGGTAGAGGTTGTCGTAGAGTGCTTTGGACTCACGCAGGAACTCCGGCGAAAAGAGAATATTGTCGCAGTTGTATTTGCGGCGGACGGATTCGGTGTAGCCGACAGGAATGGTGGATTTGATGACCATTATAGCCTGCGGGTTCACGCGAAGCACGGTCTCAATCACATTCTCCACGGCGGAGGTATCGAAGTAGTTGCGCTGGCTGTCGTAGTTGGTCGGAGCTGCTATCACAACGTACTCGGCATCCCTGTAGGCAGACTCGGCATCGAGTGTCGCTGTAAGGTTGAGCTCTTTCTCAGCAAGGTATTTCTCGATATACTCGTCCTGAATAGGAGAACGGCGGTTGTTAATCATCTCCACTTTCTCGGGGATGATATCCACTGCCGTAACTTCGTTGTGCTGGGCGAGTAGAGTAGCAATACTCAAACCCACATATCCTGTTCCTGCAACTGCTATTTTCATGATTTTTATTTCTTTTGTTCAGACGTTCTCCCGATGTTCCTCCGATGTTCCTCCGATGTCCTCCCGATGTCCTCCTGATTCGTTTACGTCTCGTTTACGTCTCGTTTACGTCTCGTTGTCGTGTTTGGCAGCAGAAAACACGCTGCAAATGTACGGATTAGATATGTTCTTCGACGCCGCGGAAATGGACGTTGAGCTCGTGGAGGTGCTCAAGGAGCGTGCCGAGGGAAGTGCCTTCGGTCATTTTGGCAAAGGCGTTGACGTCCTTGGGGAAGCACTTGCCGCCATAGCCGAACTTGCCGTCCGGTCCGGGAACGTAGGTGTGGGTGTCGTTGATATAGCCGGAGAGGAGTACGCCGGTATGGATCTTGCGCCAGTCGGCTCCCATTTTCTCGCAATACTCGCGGCAGGCGTTGAAATAAGTGACCTTGTATGCACCAAAGACATTGTGCATGTATTTGGTGAGCTCCGCCTCCAGCGGAGACATGACGGTGAATTTCTTGCCCACAAAAATCTTGGTGAGCAGCTCCTGTGCGCCGGTGAAGACCATGGTTTGTTTGTTGAAATCCTCAATGAACGTACGCTCGGTGAGAAATTCCGGCATATAGCAAACGCGGTGTTTCGTTTCGCGTGAGAGCATTTCGCTGGTACCCGGGAGAATAGTGGTACGCACAAAAACAGGTACATCCGGCAGATTAGATATCAGCTCCTTCATAAGCGTCAAATCCTGCGTGCCGTCTTCCTCCGTGGGAACATGAATCTGCAGGAAAGCGATGTCGATGCCGCTCAAGTCATCATTGTAGCCTTTGGGAGGATCGCTGATAAACAATTTGCACTCGGGATTGTTGTGCTCGAGCCAGTTTTTCAGAGCTCCTCCGACGAAGCCGCATCCAATAATTCCAACGTTAATCATATTTTGTTTCAGACAAATTTCCAAAAAAAGCGTGCAAAGGTACAACAATTTTTCCATATACGCAAGTGCGCGGGTGCATTATTTATAAAAAATGATGATTTAAGCAAAAATAATGAAATAGTTTGCCAGAAGTTTGGCGGTATGAAAATGTTTTAGTAATTTTGCACGCTATTTTTGCCTTAATGGGCGAAGGGCGGATGAAAAAGACGGACCCTCGCGCAAAAATGCGCGAGAAATGCAAGATGAAACAATGACGAATGACGAAAGGGAGGGGCGGAGCCTCACGCAAATATGCGCGAGAAATGCAAGATGAAACAATGACGAATTAAAGGACGAAAGTAAATCAAACTAATAAATATAATGAAAAATTTTAAGCTTTGGAATACGATTTGCGGGTGGGTGGCGTTCGCCATCGCCGCTGTGACGTATCTCCTGACGATTGAGCCGACCGCATCGTTCTGGGATTGCGGCGAGTTCATCTCCAGCGCATGGAAGTTGGATGTAGGTCATCCTCCCGGAGCGCCTTTTTTTATGCTAATGGGCCATTTCTTCAGCCTTTTTGCCAGTGATGCAAGCCATGTGGCGATGTGTGTGAATGCGCTGTCCGCTTTAGCCAGTGCGTTTACGATACTATTCCTATTCTGGACGATTACAGCTCTGGCGGGGAAACTGGTTTGGAGTACAGACCGCTCCGCTGACAGAATACAGAGTACAGACCAATTTACCATTGATTTATGGAAAGGTATCGGTATCCTCGGGGCCGGAATGGTGGGTGCGCTGGCATATACGTTCAGCGACACATTCTGGTTTTCGGCCGTGGAAGGCGAGGTGTATGCTTCGTCGTCGCTGTTCACCGCCGTGGTGTTCTGGCTCATTCTGAAATGGGACGAACAAGCCGATGAAGAGGGCAGCGACAAATGGCTGATTCTCATTGCCTATCTCATGGGATTGAGTATAGGCGTTCACCTGCTGAACCTGCTGACGATACCGGCGATTGTGTTGGTATATTATTTCCGGCGATACAAGTTCTCGTGGAAAGGCGTTATAACCGCTTTCCTCGCCTCGTGCCTAATCCTGCTGGTCATTCTATACGGCATCATCCCGGGTTTCCCGACACTGATAGGCTGGTTTGAGTTGCTGTTTGTGAACGTGTTCGGCTGCCCGTTCAATACGGGTCTGGCTGTATGCCTTGTGCTGACGGCAGCGCTGCTGACATGGGCTATCGTGTTTACCCACAGGAAAGTAGAAAGTCAAAAGACAAAAGAAGAAAGCCGTCAGCTGTGGCGATGGCTGAACACAAGTGTGCTGATGCTGACCGTCATCCTGATCGGTTACAGCAGTTATGCGGCTCTGGTGATCCGCTCTAATGCTGACACCCCGATGGACCAGAACAGCCCGGATAATGTGTTCTCGCTCAAATATTATCTGAACCGCGAGCAGTACGGCGACCGTCCGTTGTTCTACGGCCAGACCTACAACGCGCCGGTAGAGTTGCGGATAGAGGGCAATATGTGTATCCCCGTTGAGAAACGAGGTCATGCACAATATGCTCCGGCTCCCCAGGTGGAGGGCGAGAAAGACCATTATGTCATCACCGGCTACAAGACGAGCTATAAGTTCATGCCTCAGTTCTGCATGCTTTTCCCACGCATGTATTCATCGCAGGGCTCGCACGTGCAGGCCTACAAAGAATGGGCGGATGTGAAAGGCAAACGCGTCAAATACGACTACTGCGGCCAGCAGAAAACGGAATACTGTCCGACGTTTGTGGAGAACATGCGTTTCTTCTTCCGCTATCAGGTCAATTTCATGTACTGGCGGTATTTCATGTGGAATTTCTCGGGTCGCCAGAATGACCTGCAGAGCTACGGCGACATCACCAAAGGCAACTGGATAACCGGTATTCCTTTTATCGACAATGCTATGCTTGGCGACCAGAGTCTGCTGCCGACCGAACTGAAGGAAAACAAAGGCCACAACACCTATTACATGCTGCCGCTGCTGTTAGGTATCATCGGAATCGTATGGCAATGTAGCAAGCGCGGTAAAGACGGCAAGGCGGAAGGGTGGAAGAGCTTTACGCTGACGTTCCTGCTGTTCTTCCTGACGGGTCTGGCTATCGTGATCTATTTGAACCAGACACCCTATCAGCCACGCGAGCGTGACTATGCGTACGCAGGTTCGTTCTACGCGTTCTGTATCTGGATCGGTCTGGGTGTGTTGGGGATTATTGATTTTATCAATGAGCTGTCAGCCGTCAGCCGTCAGCCTTCAGCTGTTAAGACCTCTATTGCTGTTTGCGTGAGCCTCGTATGTCTGGGGGTGCCGGCGTTGATGGCGCAGCAGAACTGGGATGACCATGACCGTTCGAACAGATACTCATGCCGCGATTTCGGAGCCAACTACCTGAAGTCGTGCGAGGAGCAGGCAATCCTGTTCTCGAACGGCGATAACGACACATTCCCCTTGTGGTACAACCAAGAGGTGGAGGAAACAGGCACCGACAAACGTGTATGCAACCTGAGTTATCTGCAGACCGACTGGTATATCAGCCAGATGAAGCGTCCGTACTATGAGTCGAAAGCTTTGCCGATCTCGTGGGAGTACAAGGATTTCATGCCCGGCAAGAATGAGATAGCACGCGTAGATAACCGTCTGGGACAACCGATCAGCGTAGAGAAAGCCTTTAATTTCCTGCGTTCGGATGATCCGCGTACCAAGACCCGCGAGGGCGACAATTACCTGCCGTCCGACCAGTTGTATGTGGAGACACCGAATGGCGAGCAGATGCTATTCAAGAAAAAACGCATGTACACCCGCTCGGAGATGATGATCATGGAGATGATCGAGCAGAATGATTTTGAGCGTCCGATGTATTTCTGCGCGACAGTGGGCAACGATTACTATCTGGGCTTGGAGCCGTGGATGGAGTTGACGGGACTGACCTATCAAATCATGCCGACCCGCAGCTCAGACGGACAGCCACGCGTGAACAGCGAGAAGATGTACGACAATATGCTGCATAAGTTTGCTTACGGCAACATGAATATGCCGGGCATCTATATTGACGAGAACCTTATGCGCATGTGCCGTACGCACCGAATGATGTTCGCCCAGCTGGCAGAACAACTCATCCGCGAGCATCAGAACGAGAAGGCAGTAGAGGTTCTGGATTATGCAGAGGAGCAGTTGCCCGGCTATAATGTGCCTTATGACTATACCTCCGCTTCGATGGCCTCGATGTATTACCTGCTCGGCGAAGACGAGAAGGCGAATGTTATCATGGACAATGTGGCACAAAGCTGCGTCGAATATCTGCGTTTTGCACGTTCGCTGAGCAAGAGCCGCCGTGCATCCATGGATCAGACAACAGGTCGTGAGGCCGCTATCCTGAGCTATGTGCTGCAGACCTGCGAACGCAACGGCGCCAATGAGATAGTAGATAAATATTACGGTGATTATGCCGCATATGTGAAGTAATTAAAAATTACGAATTACGAATTACGAATTAGGAATGAATACAATCAATAAGATTCCGGTCTTGCTGCTGACGGGCTATCTGGGCAGCGGCAAGACAACCCTTCTGAACAGAGTACTTACCAACAACCGCGGAATCCGCTTCGCCGTTATCGTCAATGATATCGGCGAGGTGAATATTGACGCTTCGCTGATCCAGCAGGGCGGAGTAGTGAGCCAGCAGAATGACAGTCTGGTGGCATTGCAGAACGGGTGTATCTGCTGCACGCTTCAAACCGATCTGATTAACCAGTTGCATGATCTGGCAGCACAAAAAGCGTACGACTACATCGTGATAGAGGCTTCCGGTATCTGTGAGCCGGCTCCTATCGCCCAGACCCTTTGTTCGTACGCACAAATGGTTCCCCAGTACGCCCAGGACGGTCTGCCTGTGCTGGACTGTATCTGCTCTGTAGTGGATGCACTGCGTCTGCGTGACGAGTTCGGCAACGGCGACCAATTAGGCCATGTGTCCAAGGAAGAAGACCTGGCAGCGCTGGTTACCGAGCAGATAGAGTTTTGCAATATTATTCTGCTAAACAAGGCCGCGGAGGTCGGCGAAGGCGAGTTAGAGCACGTTAAAGCCATCATTCGCGCCATTCAGCCCGCTGCGGAAATTATCGAGACGAACTACTGCGACGTAGATTTTGACAAGATACTGAACACCGGTTTGTTTGACTTCGACAAGACCGCTACTTCAGCTGCGTGGATCCAGGAAGTGGAAGACGCGAGCCATCACCATGACCATGACGACGATGATGATGACGATGATGATGACGACGATGAGGAGCATGAGCATCACCATCATCATGACCATGAACATGGCGAGCATGACCACTTGGCGGAGTACGATATCGAGACTTTCGTCTATTATGCGCGCCGTCCGTTTGACCTCGGACTGTTTGACGAGTTTGTAGCGGCTCATTGGCCAAAGAACGTTATCCGCTGCAAGGGCATGTGCTATTTTGCGGAGGAGTATGACATGTGCTATCTGTTCGAGCAAGCCGGTCGTCAGTTCAATCTGCGCAAAGCCGGTGAGTGGTTTGCCACCATGCCCAAAGAGGAGCTGATGCAGCTGATGGCCCAAGACAAACAGCTTCAGCACGACTGGGACGAGCAGTACGGCGACAGAATGCAAAAGCTCGTATTCATCGGTCAGCATCTGGATAAGAAAGCCATTGCCGATGCATTAGACGCTTGTTTGCAGTAGAAATTACGAATTAGGAATTATGAATTACGAATTGTGAAAAGGATCAATAATCCCTGGACCATTCTGCCGGAATACAACTGCTACGGCTGTTGTCCGACTAATCCGATAGGCACTCAGATGCGTTTTTTCGAGGACGGCGAAGATATTGTTTCGTTCTGGCGTCCGACGCAAAACCATCAATCATGGATTAACACCCTGCATGGCGGCATACAAGCCGTGCTGCTGGATGAAGTGTGCGGCTGGGTGGTGTTTCACAAGCTGAAGACAGCCGGTGTGACAGCCAAGATGGAGATGCGGTATCATAAGCCCGTCTCCACCTTGCAGGATTACATACGCCTGCGCGCGTACCTTAAAGAAATGCGCCGGAACATAGCCATCGTGCAGGGAGAGATATATAAAGGCGAAGGGACGAGCGGCGAATGGTGCCAAGAGGATCTGCTTTGCGAATGCGTCTGCACATACTTCACCTTCCCGCATGAGAAAGCAAAAGCCGAAATGGGGTACCTGCCATCCACCACAGACGAGCGTGATTACACGTGGGAAGAGGCAGTCAACCTGTAAGCAAAATCATTTACCAATTTAATACCAACCGCAAATTATGTTAGAATTTGTAAACCGCTGCGGGTCTGACTGCTATAAATGGGATTCAGACGAAGCACGCGGCACTCTGCCGTTATCGGTAGCGGACATGGATTTTCGTGCCGCGCAGCCTATTACAGACGCTATGCAACGTCGTTTGGAGCACGGTGTTTTCGGTTATTCGATTGTGCCTCAAGCCAACTACGACGCAGTAGCGTCATGGTTCAAGCGGCGCCACGGATGGGAGGGAATCAACCGTGACAATTTGCTGTACACCACAGCTGTCGTACCTGCGATTGCGGCTATCTTCAAGGCCCTACAGATGCGCAAAAACAGTTGCGAGCCACTGCGTGTGCTGACATTCACGCCTGCATACAATTGTTTCTTCGCCTGCATCGAGAATATGGGTTGCAGGCTGGTGGCATCGCCGCTTGTGGTAAAGGGCAACCGCTATGAGATAGACTTGGCGGATGTGGAAGCGAAAGCTACAAACGCCGATGTATTTCTGCTGTGCAACCCTCATAATCCTACCGGCAGAGTGTGGAGCCGTGACGAGTTGGAGAGGCTGGCGGATATCATGCGGCGCGAACAACTGTTTGTATTGAGCGATGAGATACATTGCGAGTTTACATATCCGGGGCATGCATACACGCCGTTTGCCACCTTGGCACACGATGATGCCGAGTATTGTGTGTGCATGTCAGCGAGCAAGGCGTTCAACATAGCAGGGCTGCTATGCGCAACGATTTTTGTGCCTAATCCGGAATTGCACGAACAGATAAATCATGCCCTGGAGGTTCATGAGGTCAACGGTCTCAATCCTTTTGGGCTGGTAGCGCAGGTGGCGGCATACAACGAATGCGGCTACTGGCTCGATGAGCTGAATGAATATGTATATGGCAATCTCTGTTTTCTGCGTGATTACCTGAACGAGAATCTGCCGATGCTCGTTCTGCATGAGACAGAAGGCACTTATCTGGCGTGGGTGAATATCTCTGCATTGGGAATGCCGTCACAAGAGTTCTGCGAAAAACTGGTAAAAGAAGCGAAAGTGCTGCTGAACCCCTCGGAGATGTACGGGGGTGAAGGCTATGTCCGTATCAATCTGGCAACCTCGCGTGAAGTGTTGAAAGAAGCACTGTCGAAAATCACGGGATATATACATAGTATATATAGGGTTGGGTAGGATACGATATTCACCCGACTTACTCCCGACTTACTCCCGACTTGCCCCCGACTTACCCCCGACTCGTTGTCGTAATTAGCGTGAATTTTGAGATGGAATCCGTGAATCTTGCGGATGGGGTCAGTGGATTTTGCGGATGGGATCAGTGAATTTTGCGGATGAGTGTAAGACCATCGCGCAACGGGAGGATGACTTGCTCAAAGCGGTCATCCTCTCTCAGTTTATCATTGAAAGCGCGCAGTCCGAGCGTTTGTTTGTCGCGGTCGTACGCCGGATCAATAATATGTCCGTCCCAGAGGGTGTTGTCCGCCAGAATAAACCCTCCGACAGGTACGAGCGGATAGACGAGATCAAGGTATTCGGCGTATTCGCGTTTGTCGGCATCGATGAAGACGAGGTCAAAGAGATCGTGCGAGGGATCGGGCGAGGGATCGGGCGAGGGATCGTGCATCAATGCACGATGCTGCAAGAGTTGTTTGGCATCACCGATGAGGAGCGTGATTTTAGAGCCGAGAGCGGATAGGGAGAGATTGCGTCGAATGGCGTCCTCGAGTTCATCGTTATGCTCGATGGTAACGAGTTGTCCGTCTTCGGTCAGTCCTTCCGCCAGACAAAGTGCGCTATAGCCGGTGAATGTGCCGAGTTCGAGAATACGCTGCGGACAAATCATGTGGCTGAGCATGGAAAGTACTCTCCCTTGCACATGCCCGGACAGCATGTGCGGGTTTAAAATATGTACGTACGTGTCGCGCGTGATAGTCTGCAAATAGTCAGGTTCAGGAGAAGAATGAGAGACTATGTAATCTTCCAATATCATTTTGTTATAAATTTTGTGCAAAATTACAAAATTATTTGCACATATGCAAAAAAAGTATTAACTTTGCGGTCAAAATGGTAACAACTATGCGAAAACACATCTTTTTATTGATTGCAATGTTAGGAATCCTGCCGCAGGCAATGCGTGCAGAAGTGCAAATACTCAATGCCGGCGGTTTGCTGGAGAGTGTGTATGTGGAGTGGGTGCCGGAGCACCAAGGTGTGGAATATACTATTGTAGTCTCCAATTATACTGACGGAACTCAGTTTGAATTGGATGATCAGCTGATACGTTCTTATGGCTCGTACTTCCGTGCAGATGCTTTGGGACTGAAGCCCGGTGAGTATGAACTGTCAATCTTCGAAAAAAACGAAGAACAGCCAGAGATGGAAAGCGGCGTACCACCCGTTGGTACAACGGGACGGTTAACCGTACAAGCCTATGACCGCAACGGCTTTGCGCATTTCGGCTATGAGCAAGGCGTAGGAGCATACAAAAATGACGGTACGCTGAAAGACGGAGCAAAAGTGCTGTATATCCATGCCGGTAATGCTGCAACGGTGGAGATGGATGTAACGGTTGACAAGAAAGGTAACATGCGTCACTGCGTTGGTTTGCAGCATATTCTCACCGCTTACGAAAAAGGATTTGCTAATCAGCCGTTGGATATCCGTATTATCGGAACGCTGGATTCCATCTGTTTGGATTCGATAGGCAGCAAGGAAGAAGGGTTGCAGATAAAAGGCAACAAAGATTTGGTGCTTGACATAACACTGGAAGGAGTGGGTAAGGATGCCGTGATTCGCGGATTCGGTATTTTAGTTCGCGGAGCCGCCAGCGTGGAGTTGCGCAATTTTGCAGTCATGAGTGCGATGGATGATTGTATATCGCTGGATACCAATAATGATCATATCTGGGTGCATAACATAGATGGCTTTTATAGCAAGCCTGGCAGTTCTAAAGACCAAGTGAAAGGCGACGGCACGATTGATGTGAAGAGTAATTCGAAGCATGTAACGGTTAGTTACAACCATTTCTGGGATACCGGCAAATCGTCCATGTGTGGTATGAAGAGCGAGAGCGGTCCGAACTATATCACGTATCATCACAACTGGTTCGACCATTCGGATTCGCGTCATCCGCGTCTGCGCACTATGAGCGTGCATATTTACAATAACTATTATGACGGAATTTCCAAATACGGCGTGGGAGCGACCTACGGTGCGAGTGGATTTGTAGAGAACAACTATTTCCGCAACTGTCCACGGCCGATGCTGATTTCGATGCAAGGCACGGACACCAAGAATGGAACGGACGAGAAAGACGCACCCACCTTCTCGAAAGAGGACGGTGGTATATTGAAGGCTTACAACAATGTGTTTGTCGGATCGAAGACGCTGGTATATTACGATGCCGAGAAAGCACCTGTACATTTTGATGCGTATCTGGCGCAGACACGCGATGAGCAAGTGCCTGAGACGGTAACAGCGAAACAGGGTGGAGCAACGTATGACAATTTTGATACAAATCCGGAAGTGATGCCTGCGATTACTCCTGACGCGCCGGAGGATGTGCCTGCTATAGTCACCGGCGAGGGAGGAGCAGGCCGTATGCAGCATGGCGATGTGCACTTTGAGTTTTCTTCGTCAGACGACACCAGTTATGATAAAAACAGTGCTCTGGCTGCCTCAATAGCCAGTTATCAGTCATCGCTGAAAGGTATCCAAGGTGAGGATCTGCCTGCACCCCAAGCTATCGAGGTGGTGCGCGAAGACAAGGATTTGCGCTTTGACGGTCAGACGATATACAATCCGGAAGGCAAAGTGATAAGAGTATATACCATCCATGGTTCGTGCATAGGCTCAACGAGCAGCACGATGGCCGACATAGAATACCTGCCGAGCGGAATATATGTGGTAGTCAGCAAAGACGGCAGCCTGAAAATAAAGAAATAATCCAAGTCACAACAATACTATTCAAAACAATAACAAGGTATGGAAAAGATAGACGAATTGGATCGTAGGATTCTGAAAATCATTACGCAGAACGCTCGAATCCCATTCAAAGATGTAGCAGAGGAATGCGGTGTGAGCCGTGCCGCTGTGCACCAGCGTGTGCAAAAAATGTTCGACAACGGTGTGATTACCGGTTCGAGTTATCATGTGCAACCCAAATCGCTGGGTTATCAGCTCTGCGTATATATCGGAATCACCATGGAGAAGGCTTCGATGTACAATCAGGTGATTGCCGCGTTGCAGAAAATCCCCGAAGTAGTGGAAGCACAATACACATTAGGCGCATTCGGTATTCTGATCAAGGTGTTTGCTCATGACAATGAGCACCTGCTGAATCTTCTGAACACCAAGATTCAGGCGATTCCCGGTGTGGCAGATACCACCACCCTCACAGCCCTGTCACAGCCGATTTACCGACAGCTGCCGATAGAGATCAACAAACAATAGTCCGTAGTTGTATCATGGAGAGAGTAATTAGCGGCATACGTCCTACGGGTAATCTGCATCTTGGAAATTATTTCGGAGCAGTGAAGAGTTTTGTGAAGATGCAGGACGAATATGATTGCATGTTTTTCATAGCCGACTGGCACTCGCTGACCACACATCCTACGCCGGACAATATCCGCAATTCAGTGAAGACCATACTGAGCGAATATCTGGCATGCGGCATTGATCCGGAGAAGGCACCTATCTATGTGCAGAGCGATGTGAAACAAGTGCTGGAGCTGTATCTGTATCTGAATATGAATGCCTATTTAGGCGAGTTGGAGCGCGTGACTTCGTTCAAGGAGAAAGTGCGCAAACAACCTGATAACGTGAATGCCGGTTTGCTGACTTATCCCTGCCTGATGGCGGCAGATATTCTGATGCACAAGGCAGACAAAGTGCCAGTAGGCAAAGACCAGGAACAGAATATGGAGATGGCCCGTCTGTTTGCACGCCGTTTCAACCGTATTTATAATGTGGAGTATTTCAAGGAGCCGGCATCGTTCCATTTTGCAGACAAGGCAGTGAAAGTGCCGGGGCTGGACGGTTCGGGCAAGATGGGCAAATCCGAAGGCAACTGCCTGTATCTGTGCGATGACGAGAAGACCGTAACCAAGAAAATCATGCGCGCCGTAACCGACCAGGGACCTACGCAGCCCCATCAGGAGAAGCCCGAGGCGATTCAAAACCTGTTTCTGCTCTGCGAACTGCTGAGCGGCAAAGAGGCGGCGGATTATTACAACGACCTGTACAACAACATGCAGATCCGCTACGGCGACATGAAAAAGCAGATGGCCGCCGATGCCAACAAACTGCTGGATCCGATTCGCGAGCGTATTCAGGCATATTCGTCGGATGACGCTTATCTTGAGCGTGTGATGCGTCAAGGAGCAGAGGCGGCATCGGCACGTGCGGAGAAAACGATAGAAGAGGTACGCGAGATAATAGGTTTCCGTAAAATCTAACGGGTATCACCAAAGACGAATGACAAAATCAAACTATATAGTGGCAGTGTTGCTCATTGCATGCTTGTGCGGCTGCGGAGTGAACAAGTTACCGATGGACGATGCCTATCATATCCCGTCGGCAGCAACTGTAGCAGAAACAACAACCACGCCGAGTACTCCGAGTAGTTCTCCCCAAGAGACCCAGCCTATAATAGAGTACACGAATGTTCAGGACACCACCATCACAGTAGTCATCAAACGTAAATGAGACACCTAAGATACATATTATTGCTTTTACTGCTTGCAGTCAAAGCAGGGATGGTCTGTTCGCAGGATTTTGTACGTATGGGCGAGCGTACCGTACTTGGTTCCGCCCGCTATGTAGGTATGTCCGGCGCGATGACAGCCATAGGAGGTGATCCTTCTGCATCCATGGATAATCCCGCAGGTGTGGGATTGTACCGCCGACCAGAGGCGATGATTTCGTTTGATTACACATGGGACAGGACCTGGCAAAACCAGATAACAACTTCTTCTGTTCGGACAAACCGTCTTGCCCCGACCCAGGCATCGCTGGTCATTGCCGTAGGTCCATTCACTGACAGTGAGCAAGGAATGGTATTCAACAACTTCATGATTTCCTACCGCCGTCTGCATTCCTATTATCGCGGTTGGTACGGAATAGCGGGAAATGATGCTTCGCTGGGAGCGTTACTGGCCACAACAGGTGTGAATTTAGGAATCGATTATTGCACCGACGCCCTGAATCAAAGTAACGGTTTAAGTCTGTCCGAACGAGGCATGGTAAATGAGTTTTCCGCTGATTGGGGTATGAATATCAGCAACCGCTGGTATATTGGTGCCGGGCTGCATGTGCAGTCGTATTCATTGAGTGCGGATGCCGTTTATTCAGAGAAATTCAATCATTGGAATGCAGAAGGAAAGCAATTTTACAATGAGAACAGCACATGGCTGAGTTATTCAGGCGCAGGGTGTAATCTCGCGGCAGGTATGATTTGCCGTCCCGTGTCGTGGATCAGGTTGGGATTCTCCCTGCAAACACCAACACTTGGCTCGCTGAATATCTACTCACGAGGCATATTGCGGGCTCAGGCAGATACGTTAGGTTCGAGTGCTGCCGCAGATTTGGTGAGTCCGGTCAGTAATTTCCATATGCCTCTCAGAACCAGCACATCTGTGGCTTTTCAATGCGGCTATTACGGAATGTTAGCATTGCAATATGATTTCTGTCACCAGCCCAAAGAACGGGATATTCATACCCTGCGTGCCGGATTGGAGGTAGTGCCGGTTTCCGGATTGTATATCAACGCCGGCTATGCGTATGAGAGCACATTTAATAAAAACGATGCCGCGGTATCTATCGATCCCGTCTTAGACAGACAAGATACGTATTATCAGCGTCTGCGTTTTACCCAGTATGCCAGTGCTGCCATCGGTTTTCGCGGCAAGCATGTAATAGTACAGGCAGCGTATCAATATCGCTGGCAGGGCATCCAACTGTATGCACATGAGAATGTGATTGATCCTTATATGATGCATACTGATACGCACCGCCTTGTGCTGACTCTCGGCTGGCACAGAGGATGGTAAGAAAAATATACCGCGTCCACACAACCAACAGGAACCGGAAAACTCAACAAAATTATCAAACCGAGTGCAATGTTTGACTGATGGCGTGCCGATACTCTACGCCGTGACCCTTGCAAAAGGCAGCGATGAGGTGGTCGGATTACAAAGGGAAAAGCAACACTCAAATCCTATTCTCAGGAGTTTTCCCGAGTAAAAAAGTTGTGTGGGCGCTTTTTTTATGCCCAAATGTTTGCATATGTGCAAAAAAAGCAGTAACTTTGTAGCCGATTTTGTGGAAAATAAAAAAATCAACATATTATGGCAAAGAAAAAACAAGAATTTGCAAAACAAGACGAGCGTCTGGAAGAAGTGAATGAGACCTTGACAGGCGCAGGTAAATGGATTGAGGACAACGCCAACCTGATCAGTTGGTGTGTTGTCGGAATCGCTATTGTGGTCATGGGTGGAATAGCTCTCAACCAGTACGTGTTCAAACCCAAAGCCCTTGAGGCCAGCAACGAGAATGCCAAAGCCGTTGTCTATTTCATGGCAGGCGATTTCGAGAAAGCCCTGAACGGAGATGATGCCGAGTGCATCGGATTCGAGGCGATAGCCAATGAGTACAAACACTATCAGCAGGGAGAGCTGGCTGCACTGTATGCCGGCATCTGCTATTTCGAAAAAGGCGAGTATGAAGAGGCGGCCAAATATCTGAAGAAGTTCTCGGCAGATGATCTGAATATTGATCCGGCTGCAAGCCAGTTGCTGGGCGACGCATATGTAGAACTACAGGAATATGCCAAAGCAACCAAAGCATTCGAAGCAGCTGCCAAATCCGGCAACGACATTATTGCGCCGATGAGCCTCAAGAAAGCCGGTATCGTATATTTGCACGAGGGAAAGAAAGCTCAAGCCAAGCATGCATTTGAAACCATCAAATCTGACTATCCGGCTTCCAATGAAGCACAAGATATTGATAAATATATCGCAATAGCACAATAATCATGACAACCGATTTGTCGAAATACGATGCTAATCAATTGCCTAGCGCTGATGTCCTCGGGCGTCAGCGCTATGCTATTGTGGTAGCGGATTGGAACAGCGAGATCACCTATGCGATGGCGCAAGGAGCCATAGACACATTAATCAAACACGGTGTGCATGAGGAGGATATTGATGTGTGTCATGTGCCCGGTACGGTAGAACTGACCTATGCCGCTGCGCGAATGATACGCGAGGAGGCGCGCTTGAGCGCCGTGATAATCATCGGCTGTGTGATACAAGGCGATACGCCGCATTTTGATTATGTATGCCAATCGGTAACGCAAGGAATGACGGCATTAAATGTGCAGGCCAAAGTGCCGGTGATTTTCTCCGTCCTCACAACGCTAAACAAGCAACAGGCACTCGACCGTTGCGGTGGCAAGCTGGGTAATAAAGGCATAGAGGGAGCCTATACAGCAATCCGCATGGCAAATTTGTAAGCTTTGAATCTTCAAGAGGAATGACCAAGGTCTATAAATTCGGCGGTGCTTCAGTGCGTGACGCAGAGGGCGTACGTAATCTGGAGAGAATTGTCCGCGCTGCGGACAGCGACCTTGTAGTCGTAGTATCCGCAATGGGCAAGACCACGAATGCACTGGAACGCGTAGTCGAGGCTCTGGCTGCAGGACAAGAAGATAAAGCACTCTCCCAATGGGTGGATATTATCGACTACCACGTGGCTATCATGAAAGCCCTTGGTTTGCAACCGGGGGTAGATGTGCGGCTGCAAGGCGAGATTCCCTATGATCCGCAGCGGTCTTTCGATGAGAACTACGATCAGGTTGTATCCCTCGGCGAGATTATGTCCACCCAGATAGTAGCCGTCTATCTACTGAAACAAGGGTGCGCGGTAGAGTGGTGGAATATGCCCAAACTACTTCGTACGGATGATACATGGCGCGAAGCAAAAGTGGATGAAGTAGCAAGCCGCGCAATCATCCGCGCCGGATGGGACAGGCCGCAAAGACCCCGCATTGTAGTAGCGCAAGGTTTTATAGGCGGGACTGTTGACGGCAGGCATACCACACTTGGCCGCGAAGGATCGGACTATACCGCTGCGCTGATGGCTAACTATCTTGATGCAGAAAGCGTGACCATCTGGAAAGATGTTCCCGGAATACTGAATGCCGATCCACGCATCGAATCCGAGACCGTTCTGATTCCCTCACTCAGGTATCAAGATGCAGTAGAATTGAGTTATTCGGGTGCACAGGTAATCCATCCGAAAACCATCCGGCCTTTGGAGAACAAGCATATCCCACTGTATGTCAAACCTTTTGGCGAACCTGAGGCTGCCGGTTCCTGCATATCAGCAGACGCCCGCGGGCCAATCAATGTGCCGGTATATATATGGCGCAAGAATCAGATACTGATTACGATGCGTGCCAAGGATTTTGCTTTTGTGCTGGAAGAGAGTCTGAGCGAGATTTTCGACATTATTCACCGTCACCGTCTCAAGGTTTCGCTAATCCAGTCCTCTGCGGTCACCATTTCCGTTTGCGTGGATAACACGCGTTTCGTAGCAGATGCCATTGCTGCACTGAGCGAGCATTTCAATGTGACCTACAATGAAAATCTGTCGCTTCTGACTATCCGTGGCACAACTCCGGAGATATTGGAGCAAGCCAAGGCAGGGCGTACGATCATGCTCAGCCAGACCACCCGCCGTACGGCACGATTGGTGGTCAAAGAATGAAACACAACCACTAATACCATAGAAATGAACAACAGATTACAACAGCACCTGACGCTGGCTTATTGGCGTGGATTGGGACAATCGTTTCTGCATGCCATGGGAACTATGAAGTTCTGGCGCGAATTGATAATGATGACAGCCGGAATGATGCTCGGCGCAGCTGCCGTTTACTATTTTCTGATGCCGAGTCATCTGGTTGTCGGATCTATTTCAGGTCTTTCGATTGTAATCAACACTGCGTTAGGCGGAAATGCCGACACACTCTCCTATTGGGTAATGGGCATCAATGCCTTTTTGCTTATACTGGCATTTATTCTGATTGGCAACGAGTTTGGCGCCAAAACCGTTTATACGGCGATGATTCTGGGTCCGCTGATCCAGGTATGGGATCGTATTTATCCTTATACTTATCTGACGCACAAGGTAATTGATGCGCCGGACATCCTTGCGCAACTGCAAGCAGGCATGACTGTGATGGATCCGCATGGCAATCCGTATCTGCTCAGCCGGTCCGGTGAAGTGATGGAGAAAGTGCGTGATACGGTGATGGGAGGAGGCTTGGGATTAGGCGACGTGTGGTTTGACCTGCTTTGTTTTGTCCTTTTGCTGAGTGCCTGTCAGGCGGTAATGTTCCGCATCAATGCTTCTACCGGAGGGTTGGATATCCTTGGTAAGATTGTTAACAAATACGCCCATATGGATATCGGCATGTCGGTGACCATAGCAGGTGCGATCATCTGTTGCTCGGCATTTCTGATCAATGATTTCCGGATGGTAATGATTGGACTAATCGGTACGTGGATTAACGGATTGGTGATAGATTTCTTCACCGCAGCGCTTAACAAGCGCAAGCGTGTCTGTATAGTATCCAATGAGCCCGAGCGCCTGCGCGCGTATATCGTGAATACGCTCGTGCGCGGGTGTTCCCTATACAAAATAACCGGCGGATACAGCGGAGAGGAACATATCGAAATCCAAACACTGCTCACGCAGGATGAGTTTGCTGCGGTGATGGCGTATATCCGTAATAACAAGATCCACGCATTCATCACCGCCGGCAACTGCTCAGAGGTGTATGGCTTGTGGGTGCGTCACCGCAAGAAAAACGGAAAGGTAGAGGCCCTTGAGGATGAGGAGTAGTGCACTGACCTTGCGCTGCTATCAATAGACAAAAATAAACATTTACCATAAACATCAATGATATGAAACCAACACTATTTATCTTGGCTGCCGGCATGGGCAGCCGTTACGGAGGCTTGAAGCAAATGGACGGCCTCGGTCCCAGTGGAGAAGCTATTCTGGATTACAGCGTGTATGATGCTTTACGCGCAGGCTTCGGAAAGATTGTTTTTGTCATCCGCAAGGATTTCGAGGATGATTTCCGCCGTGTGGTTCTCAGCAAGTACGAGGGAAAAGTACAATGCGAAGTATGCTTTCAGTCTGTGGACAAAGTGCCGGAAGGGTGCACCTATAATCCGGAGCGCAGCAAACCATGGGGTACCAATCATGCCGTACTCATGGGCAAAGATTTGATTCACGAGCCGTTTGGTGTCATCAACGCAGACGATTTTTATGGCCGCGAGTCGTTCCAGGTGCTGGCAGACTACCTCAAATCGGTTGCAGGAACTGAGGGGCAATACTGCATGGTAGGCTATCGTGTTTGCAATACATTGAGTGAAAACGGATCGGTGAGCCGTGGCGTCTGTGTAGCAGACAAGAATGGTTACCTGACAGATGTAGTGGAGCGGACCAAGATTGAGGAAAAGAACGGTACTATCGTCTTTACGGAAAACGATGCGGATACTCCGCTTGAGCCGAACACGCCTGTTTCCATGAACATGTGGGGATTCACGCCTGAGTACTTCAAGTATTCGGAGGAAGGATTCCGTGCTTTTCTTGCAGCGAAAGGTCAGGAACTCAAATCCGAGTTCTATATCCCAACCTTGGTCAACGACCTTATCATCACCGGCAAGGCTACCTGCAAAGTTCTGGATACACCGAGCAAGTGGTTTGGTGTAACCTATAGCGAGGATCGCCCGCAGGTAGTCATGAAAATCAATCAATTGGTCAACGAGGGTGTTTACCCTGCTAAATTATTCTGATATGGCACGTATTCTTGTTACCGGAGGAACCGGATATATCGGTTCGCATACTACGGTCGAATTGATGCAACAGGGTTACGATGTAACAATCGTTGACAACCTGAGCAATTCTTCCATTGACGTGATTGATGGGATCGCCGCAATCGTCGGTCGTCGTCCAGAATTTGCAAATATCGATTGTGGCAATTATGTAGATCTGGATAATGTATTCAAAACATATTCCGATATTGTGGGTGTTATCCACTTTGCTGCCAGCAAGGCTGTCGGCGAGTCTGTGGAAAAACCATTGCTGTACTACCGTAATAATATCGGCAGCCTCGTAACGTTGCTGGAGGTGATGGCAGAGCATGATGTCGGCAATATAGTGTTCTCCTCCAGCTGTACTGTTTATGGTCAGCCGGATGCTCAGCACCTGCCTGTGGATGAGACCGCTCCTATACAAAAAGCACTATCTCCTTACGGCAATACCAAACAAATAAACGAGGAGATTATCTGCGATCAGGCTCACGCCAATTCAGGTCTGCATGCTACTATTCTTCGTTATTTCAATCCAATCGGAGCGCATCCGTCTGCGCTGATTGGCGAGTTGCCGAACGGCGTCCCGCAAAACCTGCTGCCATTCATTACCCAGACAGCCGCCGGATTGCGTCAGGAACTCAAAGTGTTCGGTAATGACTATAACACTCCTGACGGCTCATGCATCCGCGATTATATATACGTAGTGGATTTGGCCAAAGCACACGTGAAAGCTATAGAGCGGATGCTCAATAGCAAGGACCGTGACCAGGTAGAGGTGTTCAACCTTGGTACCGGCAACGGTCTGAGCGTTCTCACACTCATCAACGAATTTGAGGCTGCTACAGGTGTCAAGATCCCTTATTCCATCGTTGGTCGCAGAGAAGGGGATATTGAGCAAGTGTGGGCTGAACCAGGGAAGGCGAATACGGTACTTGGATGGAAAGCTGACACTCCTGTCCGCGAAGTTCTCGCCAGTGCCTGGAAATGGGAGAAACATATCCGCAATATCAAATAATGATGACGCTATATCCACTCAAATTCAAGGCGCAACTTCTTCATAAAATCTGGGGAGGGCACACCATAGCCGGTTGGTACGATTTCGTTCCAGCCGACTATGAGAACGTGGGTGAAGCATGGGTGTTGTCGGATATTGAGAAATTCCCGACAGAGGTAGTTAACGGCTCACTTGCCGGCGATACGCTCCAGGACTTACTGGAAGTGTATATGGACGAACTGGTGGGCGGCAAGGTATATGAAGCTTTCGGTAATCACTTTCCGCTGCTTCTCAAGTTTATTGATTGCGTGGAGGATTTATCCATACAAGTGCATCCGGATGATGATTATGCTTTGGAGAACGAGAATTCCTTGGGTAAAACGGAGATGTGGTACGTTCTGCCTTCTGCTCCAGAAGCGGCAGTTTATCTCGGATGGAATCAGGAAGTCAATCCTTTGCTCATTCATGCAGCTATCCTGGACAACACCTTGACGCAATATATGCGCCGTTATGCAGTGAGTGAAGGTGATGTGGTTTATATTCCTGCCGGAACAGTACACACAACGCTCAAAAACACTATTGTAGCAGAGATTCAGGAGAATTCGGATCTGACTTATCGTTTGTATGACTACAACCGTGTCGGCAATGACGGTCTCAAGCGTCCGCTGCAGTTGGACAAAGCACTTGATGTGCTAACTTTCTCTCCCATGACGGAAGCATCGGTATCTCATCCGCTCCCTGATAAGAACGGAATCACCAATCTCGCCAGAAATACCTATTTTACGACCAATCGTCTCACTATCACTCAGCCTGTCCAGCGCGATTATACTCTATTGGATTCATTCGTTGCGTATATGTGTCTTAAAGGAGAATGCGTTATCACAGCTCTTGACAGTGACCATCCGGATCAATCCGTACATATCCGCCAAGGCGAGGCTGTTCTGATACCCGCATCGCTGAATGATATTCGCCTTGCACCTTTGCACGAATGCGAGTTGCTGGAGGTATATGTAGAAATGTAGCATTCCTGCCCCCCCAAAAAAAAAGAGAGACACAAGCTAATGGTCTCTCTTTTTTTTATCGGAAGAAACTAAAATGCACGCTTCCGTACCGGCGTGTTTCAATATGCCTTGGATGGGCGGAGAAATCTACATCTTTGCCATGTTCGATCACCAGCCATCCGCCCTCTTTGAGAAGCGTATGGTATAGGATTGTATCGGCGAGGGCAGGGAGTTGTTCCAATTCGTACGGCGGATCGGCAAAGATCAAGTCGTATTTGGTGTGGCAGGAAGCAAGGAATTTGAATACATCGCCTCTGATCAGGTTCAGATTGTGTATGCCGAGTTGTTTGCAGCAACTAATTATCCAGTTTTGTTGCACATGTGCCAACTCAACAGCTGTTACCTCCCTGGCTCCGCGGCTGACACACTCAATACCGATGCTACCGGTTCCGGCGAATAAATCCAGCACGTCAATACCCTCCAGATTCATACGGTTGTTGAGCAGATTAAACAGACTCTCCTTGGCAAAGTCGGTGGTAGGCCTTGCTGTGATATTTTTAGGGGGCGACAACCGCCGCCCCCTGTATTTGCCACTAATTATCCGCATTTGTCCCAATAAATAGCGGTATCTGCTTATTCCCAGTTGCCTGCAAAGTTGTTCGGTGCATAGATGTCACCCACTTTCAGGCCGGCATAGTGGTCCAGTTTCTTCTCGCGGTCAACGAGGTTGACCAACTCCTGGTTGTTCAGATCCCCCAGGTAGCTCTCGAACGGTGCGCGCGCCTCGAACAGCGGAACACGGATGCCCTGACTTGTTTTGTAATCGTTGTTAACCTCCAGTTCGTACTGTTTGCCGTCGCTGTAAGGAATATAGGTGATATTGTCAATATTCTCCGGAGTATATTCGCCTTTGTAGAGCGATTGAAGCATGTTCAGCTCAATCGTATCACGACGGAAGCCCTGCAGGTTGTTTTTCTTGATTTCGGCATCGTTCGCCCAGATGTAGGCGTAGAGAGCATCGTTATCCTCAAAGCTGAGTTTTTTGTTCCTTAATGCTTTTCTTTTAGCCGTTTCGATAATCTTTACGGCTTTGTTCTCGGTCAAGCCTGCCTCCAACTGTTTGTCTGTCAGGCTACCTTCCTTGAGCAACTCTTTTTTCGGAACTGTTTTAAGGAAGTTAATCAGGGTGTCATAGCTGGCAGTGAATCGGCCGTTTTGGTGGTGGAACTCAACCTCTGCGGTACGCAAGTCAACCAGATTTTTGATTACTCCAACCTCGCGCTGAGCACGGGTGTCTTCAAACTGAATAGGTGTTACTACGCTCATGACGCAAAAGTAAGCCATCAAGCAGGCTGCTACGCTGAGCACAAAGATTGTAAGTACTTTAGATGCTTTCATTATAGGTTAAATTTTATATGTTTGCACAAATTACGCTGCAAAGTTACAAAAATATTTTGATATGTGCAAAAAAAATCGTAACTTTGTGCCCGATTTTTATAATATTGACTGATGGAAGACAGTAATAAGGTACTTTTTTCGATATTAAATGAGCGTTTGGAGCTGCTCCGTACGCTTGATACGGAAGGGGACAGCGATCGTCGCCGGCACATAGCCAAAGAGACGCAAATACTCCACGCGCCTATGGCGCACCGTTTGGGTTTGTATCAAATCAAGACGGAGATGGAAGACCTTGCGCTCAAGTTTCTCGATTACGATACCTATAAATACATCGCACAGGCGCTCAATGCCAAAAAAAACGAGCGTGAGGATTATATAGCCCGTTTTATCGCACCGCTGGAAGCCAAACTGAAGGCCGAAGGATTCACATTTACCATCAAAGGGCGTCCTAAATCCATTCACTCCATTTATAACAAGATGCAGGCTCAGCACTGTGATGTGGACAGGATCTATGATTTGTTCGCCATACGTATAATCCTCGATTCTCCGCCTGAGCGGGAGAAATCCGATTGCTGGCAGGTATATTCGCTCATTACGGATATTTTCACGCCCAACCCGAAACGTCTGCGCGATTGGCTGTCCGTCCCCAAAGAGAACGGCTATGAGTCGCTTCATACCACAGTCCTTGGTCCCGATAATCGCTGGGTAGAGGTACAGATCCGCACGCGCCGGATGGACGAGATTGCGGAGCAGGGAGTGGCGGCGCACTGGTCGTACAAAGGAGTCAAAGGCTCGATCGTCCAGCGTTCCAATGATGTGTATGTGTTCACCCCGACAGGTGATTTACGACGTCTGCCCGAAGGTGCAACCGTTCTGGATTTTGCCTATTCCATACATAGTGAAGTCGGTGCGCACTGCGTCGGCGGCACCATTCGCAACCAGAACGTGTCCATTCGCCAGAAATTGCAGAATGGCGACCAGGTGTCTGTCCTGACCTCCCCCAACCAGCATCCTAACGCCGATTGGCTCAACATCGTGGCGTCAACCAAAGCGAAGAACAAAATCCGCCAGGCACTCAAGGAAATTGAGTACAAGCAGGCCAGCGAAGGCAAGGAGATCATCGAGCGCAAGTTCAAAAACTGGAAACTTGAATATAACGAGGGTGACATCACGCGTATGGCACTCAAACTCGGATACAGGGAAGTATCTGATATGTATCAATCCGTGGCTACAGGAAAAGAGGACATCCAAAGGCTGCGTGAGGCTTTCTTAGATACCGACGAGGTGCCGACGACCCACCGTGAGGAGCATGAATATGTGCCGAAAAGTGAGTTGCAAGGGCTGGCAATAGAGGTGGACATGAATGTCAAGAATGTGGATTACAACATGAGCAAGTGCTGCAATCCCCAACCCGGAGATCCGATTTTTGCTTTTGTTTCGGTGACCAAGGGTATCCGTATCCACCGCTGCGACTGCCCGAACGCAGCCAACATCCGCGAGCGCTATCCCTATCGGATGATTCCCGCACGGTGGGCGAAGAAAAGTTGAGAGTTGAGAGTTTAGAGTTTAGAGTTGAGAGAAAGTGTCTGAATACCCGAGTATATTGTTAGAGCAGGCGGTCAACCAGATGGCTTCACTGCCGGGCGTGGGGCGCAAAACGGCTCTGCGGCTGGTGTTGCATCTGCTGCGTCAGCCGGAACCGAATGTGCTGGCTTTCGCGGGTGCGTTCACACGCCTGAAACAAGAGGTTGTCTATTGCCGCGAGTGCCATAATATATCCGACACAGAGCTTTGTTCTATTTGTTCGTCCGCCCGTCGTGACCACGCTACGATTTGCGTTGTTGAGAACGTGCAGGACGTCATGTCGATTGAAAACACGGGGCAATACAATGGTGTTTATCATGTACTGGGCGGAATAATCTCCCCGATGGACGGTGTCGGCCCCAAAGATATAGAGATTGATTCGCTTATTGAGCGGGTTTCCAAGGGTGGAGTGGATGAGATTATTCTGGCATTGCCAACCACGATGGAGGGCGACACCACCAACTTCTATATCTATCGCCGCCTGCAGAACGCAGGACTGAACAACCTTCCTAAGGTATCCCAATTGGCACGAGGCGTGGCTATCGGTAACGAACTGGAATACACCGACGAGATTACGCTCGGGCGCTCTATAGTTAACAGAACAGATTTTAACGGATAAGATGGAAAAAGTCATTAAAGAACTCAATTGGTACTATTACGGGGTGATGGTGTTCACGCTAATCATTCTCGCAGTTATGTATTATGTAGCTTCAAGCGAAGGCTACCAGCCACTTGACAGATACTCTACTGCCGGTGTTACTATCCAGTATGTTGTTATCTTTTGGACGCTCGTTACTATCCCCGGGGGGGTATACGGCTTCAAATATATGTGCGACAAGCAGATTACATCTACGCTTAAGTCGCCGGAGGATCTTACTCCCGCCAAATTGGAGTTGTACACCAATTTGGCTATCGGACGTATTCTGCTGGTCAGCAGTTCAATGCCTCTCGGCATAGCGGCGTTTTATCTTTTCGGCGGCTACCGATCTATGATGTGGATAGCCGCAATCGGTGCCATCGGTTGGTATTTCACCAAACCTACCATCGGAAAAATGCAGGAAGAATTAACTCCCAAAGACCACAACCAAGAAAATTATTAATATTCAAATCTTCAAATCATCCTATGATTATCGCATGTGATTTTGACGGAACAATCGTCACACACGAGTACCCGAAGTTAGGCAAACCCATTCCCTTTGCCATTCAGACCTTGAAAAAACTGCAGGAGGAGGACCACCACCAGATTATTCTTTGGACGGTGCGCGAAGGTGAACTGCTCAAAGAGGCTGTTGATTATTGCAAGAACAAAGGGCTTGAATTTTATGCTATCAACAGCAATTATCCGGAGGAGCAGCCCGAGCATGAGACGGCACGCAAACTGGTGGCAGACCTGTGGATTGACGACCGCAATCTCGGCGGACTGCCCGACTGGGGAGTGATCTATCAGATGATTCACTCCGGACATCCGTATGAGCCGGCACCGCGTGAGGGGGAGAATCCCGCACCGCAAAAGAAGGGCTTCTTCGCCAATTTATTGAGTAAATAACTATGATCAAACTGCGCAAATTAGAGCCGTCTGACTTACCGTTTCTCTATCAATGGGAGAACGATGCTTCTGCGTGGGTGGATGCTTCCATCCACAATCCGCTTTCGCGTCAGGATTTGCGCGATTATATCGCATCTACCACCGGTGACATCTATACCGACCGTCAATTGAGACTTGTTATCGAGGAGGATGAATGCACCAAAGGGTGTATAGACCTGTTCGATTTCGATATCCGCAACCGCAAGGCGGCTATAGGCATGTATATTGCGCCGGAGTACCGTGGTCAGGGTATAGGAAAACAGGCGTTGCAACTTCTGGAGGATTATGCGTTCGCACAACTTGATCTCCGTATGCTCTATGCCGTTATCGCTACGCGCAACATACCATGTTCCGCGCTCTATCGAAATGTCGGCTACGAGCCTTCGTCTCCATTAAAAGGATGGACGCTGGAATCGGATGCTGTGGTATGGATCAAACGGTATAGTTCCTGCGAATAAATGAATACAAACAGGGAGATACTGCGCTTGGCTGTTCCCAGTATTCTGGCTAATATCACTATACCTCTGGTGGGCATAGTGGATACTGCTATCGTAGGGCATATCAGCGATGCTTCCGCTATCGGGGGAATCGCTGTAGGCACCATGCTTTTCGACCTCCTGTATTGGAATTTCGGTTTTTTGCGTATCGGTACCAGCGGGCTCACAGCCCAGGCGTATGGCAGCAACAACCGCGCTGAGTGCCTCAGTCTGCTCCGCCAGAGTGTGTTTGTCGCACTTGCTGCTGCCGCTGCCGTATGGTTGGTACAATGGGTGTTTGTATCTGTTGTATTGATGTTGGTCCCTTGTTCGGGTCACGTGGCGGACATAGCCAGGGAATATTTCTATATCAGGATATGGGCGGCACCGGCGACGCTCACACTCATGGCATTCAAAGGGTGGTTTATCGGCATGCAGGATACCCGCAGCCCGATGGCTATAGACATATTGGTTAACGTGGTGAATATGGCCGCCAGTTATTTGCTTGCGGTCAATGCCGGATTGGGCGTGGCGGGAGTAGCATGGGGTACACTCATCGCGCAATACGGCGGTTTGCTCTTGGCTATCGTTTTCTTCGTGGTGAAGTATCAATCACCAACCACCATTCATTCATTCACCCGTTCTTATCTCGCATCGGCTCGAACGATTATTGCACCTGTTCGCCATTACAACTGGCGTGACTATTTCCGCTTCAACGGCAATCTGTTTGTCCGGTCGCTGTGTTTTATGGTGGTATATGTAGGTTTCACGTCATTGGCAGGAGGTTTTGGAGACACGGAACTGGCGGTCAGCAGCATTATCATGAAACTATTTATGTTCTTCTCCTATTTTGTGGACGGGTTTGCCTATGCAGGCGAGGCGTTGGTGGGCAGGGCTTTCGGGGAATTAAAGGCGAATGGACAAATGGACGAAAGGCGAATGTGCCGGGACGATATATCAACTGTCAACTGTCAACTGTCAACTGTCGTGCGACTGCTGTTCTGTTGGAGCATGGGAGTAGGAATCGTCTTTACTATCGTATATGGCATCTGGGGTGACAATTGTATAGCACTGCTCACTAACGATGCCGAGGTTGTTGCCGGGGCGGGCAAGTATATGGGGTGGCTGGTAGCTATGCCGATCATCAGTACCTTGGCGTTCATGTGGGACGGCGTTTACACGGGAGCGGTGGCAGGAGTGCAGATCCGCAATGCCATGATCTGGGCGGCGGTGGCGTTTGTAGTGGCGTATATGGCTACCCACCAATGGGCGGGAGCACAGGCTCTCTATATCGCCTATTTTGCACATCTGGCGGCACGCGTTCTATATCTGACAATTAACTGGAAAAAGACATATGAGTTATCCAAAATTAGATAACAGACCTTGGAAAGTAGTTACCAGCGAGAATATTCTCCGCTTGGGAGTATGGCTCTCCGTGCGTCAGGAATGCGTGGAGCTGCCTTCCGGCGCACAAGTACCCACGTGGTTTATTCTGGAGTTCCCCGACTGGATCAACGTCATTGCTATCACCAAAGACGGCAAGATGGTGATGGAGGATCAGTACCGCCATGCCTTGGGTGAAACCCATTATGAACTGGTGGCCGGAGTGATCGACCCGGGAGAGACGCCGCTTCAGGCAGCCCGGCGGGAGCTGAGTGAAGAAACCGGTTACGAGGGTGGGGAATGGCAGTTGTTCATGACGCTTTCGCCGAATCCCACCAACCATAACAATCTCTCTTATACTTTCCTGGCTACAGGGGTGGAGAAACGACGCGAGCAGCACCAGGAACCTACGGAGGATATTCATGTGGATATTATGACTCAGGAGCAGGTGATGGAGATGCTGCAGGACGGTGAGATTATCCAGGCTTTGCATGCCGCTCCCTTGTGGAAGTATTTTGCCCTCAAAAGATGAAAATTGTCTATCCTGATTCTAAGCGGTAAAAAAAAATTTTGCCTTTTTCTTGCGTATGTCAAAAAAAAGCAGTAATTTTGCGGTCTGAATCATAACAATGGCTGGTAACGCCCGGACATATGGCTTGAACCGCGACTTCAATCAGACGCTCTATCTGATTGATAATCAGCCGATTACCCCCCCCGTAGGGGCGTAATTCCCCTACAACCCCTTTTCCCGGGTCACCTTTGCGTCTGCGCGAAGCGGTTGCTTTGCGTGGTTGGTGTGTTGTTTCTGGTCCTCGCCCTCAGGGCGGAGGGCTCGCTCTCCAATACCAATTCTGTGATTCTTCAGGCCGAGTCGGTCTCGCTGGCGCGGACGGACAGCGGCATGCAGCTGTCGTTCTATCTGCGGGCGCAGCGGGTGGGCCGCCCTGCCAAAGATCTGGTGGTGCACGTCTCGCCGCTGTTCACCGACGGACGTGACAGCATCTTCTTCCCCGATATATCTATATTGAACACGCGCGCGTATTGGAGCCATCGCAATATGGCCATGCGTGCGCATCCCTATGACACGGCGGCGCATATGCAGGTGATGCACCTTCGCGGCGACACCATGACGCTCTATCGCGCCACGATGCCGTACGAGCCTTGGATGGCTGACGGCCGCCTCTTTCTGGTGCAGGACGAGGCTGTCGGCTGCGACACCCGTCATGTGTATGAGCTGCCGGTGCATACGTCGTGGGCGGTGCCCGATACGGCGCAGCATACCGACACCACATGGCACGAACGCGTGGTGGAGCCGGCGGGCGTGTATGCCAGCACGCTGCGCATTGCCTTCCGTCTGGACAGCACCACGCTGGACACCGCCTATCTGTCCAACAGCACCGAACTGGCGCAACTGGATGCCGATTTCCGCCGCTTTACGGAGGACCGCGATCTGGTCGTCACACGCGTGACGATGCACGGCTACGCTTCGCCCGAGGGACGCTATGGCCATAACGCCGACCTGGCTGAGGGGCGTATGCAGACCATACGCGACTATGTGCTCTCGCGTTACGGGCTGGCGGACTCCTTGGTGGTCTCAGGCTCCACGCCGGAGAACTGGCAGGGGCTCAGGGATTCGCTCCTCACATGGACCGGCGGCGCGGAGCGCGACAGCCTCACGGCGATGTCGTTCCGCGGGACGGACGAGGACGTGCGGCTCAGCCGGATGATGCGGCGCTATCCCAAGACCATGCAGCGGCTCAAGCGCGAGCTCTTCCCACTGCTGCGTTACACCGAATACACCATCGAGTACAGCCGTATCCGCGACAAGGTGCACCGCGAGATGCAGACGGAGCTGCGGGTGGACACGCTCTACGGCGAGGCACAGCCGGACGCGCTGCAGGTGCTGCCGAGACGCAAGCCTCTCTTCGAACTCAAGACCAACCTCCTCTTCGACGCCGCCATGACGCCGAATATCGAGATAGAGGTGCCCATCGGCTACCACCCATGGAGTATCATGGCGGAGTGGTGGACGCCCTGGTATGTGTTCGGGCGCGGGCAGCAGAGCACCATGGGTACCGGTGCCTATTCGTTCATGATGGCGGGGGTCGAACTCAGGTACTGGTTCCGACGCCGCTGCGAATGGGTGCAGCCGGTGATGAACGGCCATTTTCTCGGGCTGTACGGTGCGGGAGGGTTCTACGACATCCAGACCCAAAGCAACCGCGACGGATGGCAGGGCGAATATACCTCTATCGGTCTCACCTACGGCTATGTGATTCCGCTGGCACCGTTTTGGAACATGGAGTTCTCCGTCAGCGCCGGCTATATGGGCGGCCCGCAGCGGTACTACAAGGGTATGTTCAACGACGAGCACCTGATATGGCAGGAGGACCGCCACCTGTGGTATATCGGACCCACCAAACTGAAGATCAGCATCGGGTATATGTTCAATGCGAAGGAGAAGAGAATTAAGAAAAAAACATAAAAAACCCTTTTGAAAGTCTGTAGCGTTTAGCAACGCCTTGAGTGCCCGCTCCGCCGCGCTACCGGTAAGCAAGCTTTCCGAGCTCGTCAGAGCGAACCCTCGCCGCAGAGCGGTAACAGCCTTTCAAAAGCCATAAACATAAAAAACAATGTTTGGCACTCTGATGAAAACCAAACTCTACATACTATTATCGGTTCTCGCCTGTCTGGCAGGTGCGTGCACGCCGTGGTATGACTACTATCAGCGCCGTCCGCTGGAGCGGTACTACGAGGGGGCGGTGTATGTGCGGCTGCATAACGACTGGACATACCTGGGCGAACACCCCGAGGCGGTGACGGTGCTGATTGCCAAGGACGGCGACAGCATCACCGACCGCTATATCACGGCGTCGGTCGATTCGCTCGACCTGCGTCTGGGGGCGGGCGAGTACAAGGTCATCGTGATGAACGAGATGTTCGTGGACTATCAGACCATGGCGTTTTATGATGCGGGGTCGTATCAGAACATCGCCGCGCGGAGCAATATCCGCGAGGACATCACCTATGCGGCGCCGGGCAGGCACAACGCCCCCGCTGTGCGCTCCAGGGAGAACAGCTATGTATGGTCGCCGGGCGTGATAGGCACGGCGGTGGACAGTTTCACGATCACGGAGGAGCAGGTGGAGCAGTACCGCCGGTTCGTGCCCTATCAGGAGGCGGCGGTGCCGGATACGATGATGATTCATCTCTACGACACGGTGAGCGACATGACCTGCCGGCTGCATGTCTATGTCCGCACGGACAGTATCGGGCATATGCACCATATCGAGGCGTCGGCGCTGACGGGTATGGCGGACGGTTTCTACCTCTCGCGTGTATGGCGTACGGCGGACACGTGTATGCTGTGGCTGGAGGACTGGGAGCAGCGCCGCGGCACGCTGGCGGAGGTCTCCGGTGGTACGATAGAGGGCGACAGCGTGCGCGACTGGATGGTATGCCATACCTCCACCTTCGGCATCCGTCACGGCAAGGAGCGGGCGCAGGACCGTCTGGCGGAGGACAACAACCTGTGGCTGATGTACATGCTGCGCGGCGGAGGGCAGGTGACCTACCGCTATCCCGTAGGCAAGACCCTGCACTACCGCGATGTGGCGGAGGACATCTTCGCAGGCGACTACGAAGAGCGTCTGCCCATCAGCGGCAGCCTGCAGCTGGATATAGACCTCGTCATCGACGAGCCCTTCGACTATCCCGTCCTGCCGCAGATGGGAGACACCGTCCCCTCGCTGTTCGATGTGACCGTCGAGCCCTGGGCTATCGGCGACAGCACATCGGTGACGATGTGATTACGAACTTAGCGGCATTGGTTTGCCGCTAAGTTACCAAGGCGGAGATACCTCCGCACATGATCTTTGACATTATTGGATTACCGAAAAAAATAGCTTCCTGCACAAAAAAGTTGTTCATTTTCTTGCGTATGTCAAACTTTTGTAGTACCTTTGCAGTCGAAAATCCTTTGGAAAGGTGCGAAAGAAGGATTGATAATCGCTAAGAAAGGTGCAATATGAGAAGGAAGATTTATGATTACCTGTTAGAGTGGAAAAGCCAGTCGCAGGGCAAAGTGGCATTGATGATAGACGGCGCACGACGCATCGGCAAGAGTTATATTGTGGAAGAGTTTGCGCGCCGCGAGTACCGATCATACATTCTGGTTGATTTCAGTCATATGACCAAGAATCTGCGGGAAGTGTTCGACCGTTACCTCAACGACACAGAGTCCTTTTTTATGTATCTGCAAAGTGTCACCCGAACCACGCTGTATCCCCGTCAGTCCGTCATCGTATTTGATGAGGTTCAGTTCTATCCTGCTGCGCGTGCAGCTATCAAGCATCTGGTGAAAGACGGCAGATATGACTACATAGAAACGGGGTCACTCATCAGCATCAACAAAAATGTGCGTGACATTCTTATTCCTTCGGAGGAGCGTCGTGTAGAGATGTATCCCATGGACTTTGAGGAGTTTCTATGGGCATTGGGAGATGAGACTACCATGCCGTTTGTACGGCATTGTTACGAGCAGAGGAAGGAGATGGGGCCCGCCCATCGCCAGACAATGGATCTGTTTCGTCAGTATATGCTCGTCGGAGGGATGCCTCAAGCCGTGCAGTGTTTTGTTGATACGAAAAACTTCATGGAGGTGGATCTCATAAAACGCGATATTATCAGATTGTACAAGAACGACATTCAGAAATATGCCATTGGCTACGAGAGTAAAGTCTCCAAGATATTCGAAGAAATCCCCGGGCAGTTGCAGAAACATGAGAAACGTTTCAAATTGTCCTCCCTGCGCGAACATGCCAAATATCGGGATTACGACAGTTCGTTCTTCTGGTTGGGAGACTCGCAGATTGTGAACCCTTGTTTCAAAGTGTCCGAACCAACGGTCGGATTGCGGATGCGCATGGAGTCTTCGGCTCTCAAATTGTACATGTCAGACACAGGATTGCTGATCTCGCATGCTTTTGACGAAAACGCCATCGTTTCTGAAGAACTGTACGCCAAACTGCTATTGGGAAAACTGGAGGTCAACAAAGGGATGCTGGTGGAAAATATAGTAGCGCAGATGCTTCGGGCCTCCGGGCACAAGCTCTATTTCTATTCGTCCTATTCCAAAACGGATAGCGAAGAACGAATGGAGATAGATTTTCTGGTAGCTAAGCAGGGACTCACCAACCGGCATAATATCTGTCCGATAGAAGTGAAGTCCACAAAGAAGTACACAATCACTTCTTTGGAGAAGTTCAGAAAGAAATTTGCAGAACAGGTAGCAACGTCCATGGTCTTGCATTCCGGTGACGTAAAAGAGGAGAACGGTATCTTGTATCTGCCATTATACATGACGCCGTTGCTCTAACGCGCAGCATAGAAAATATCTTATCCCCAAAGCGGTAATCCAATATAGAAAACGGGTTACCGCTTTTTTGTGCGGAAACCGATGATGTGATTATGAATTACGAATTACGAATTACGAATTACGAATTAAGAATTAAGAAAAAAACATAAAAAACCCTTTTGAAAGTCTGTAGCGTTTAGCAACGCCCTGAGTGCCCGCTCCGCCGCACTACCGGCAAGCAAGCTTTCCTGTAGTTCGTCAGAGCGAACCCTCGCCGCAGAGCGGTAACAGCCTTTCAAAAGCCATAAACATAAAAAACAATCACATATAGCAATCATAAGTATTAATCAGATACTTACTTTCATTATTAACAATGTTTCACTCTAAAAAATCTATGAAACAATGAAAAAGAAAAGTTTATTTGCATTGGCAGCGGCGGGATTGATGCTGTCTGCCTGCTCGGAGCAATCAGCCCGGCTGAATGCCCCCGAGAACCTCAACGGCGAGGTAGCCGTTGCGTTCAATGCCTCTGCTCCGCAGAGCAGTAATTCTCCCCGTCCGCGGCGTATCGTCGGTGCTACGGGTGTTGTAGACAACCTGGCGGCCCTGCAGGCTTCGGGGCATCAGCAGTTCGGTGTGTTCGCTTATTACACCAACGCCGGCGATTTCGACGACGACGCCACTGAGGGTAGTACGCCTAACTTCATGTACAACCAGCTGGTGGCGTGGGACGGCACCGCATGGGGCTACAGCCCGGTCAAGTACTGGCCTAACGAGTGGGCGACTACCGTAGAGGCAAGCCACACTGCCGACACGCCTGCCGACAAACTGTCGTTCTTCGCGTATGCGCCGTATGTGACGAAGACTACCATTGATGCGATTGCCGATCCTGCTACGGAGACAGGTATCGTAGGTATGTCCGACAACGATGATGCGGGTTCGCCGTGGATTGCCTACCGTGCTGCTACCGACGGAGGTGATGTAGTGGACCTGATGTGGGGTGTGGCTAACACCGATTACACCTCCAACGCCACCGCAGCCGCCAAGATCGTGGATGCCGGTTTTGCGTTCAAGGATCTGGTCAAACCGACCACTGATACCAGGATCCCCTTCCATTTCCGCCACGCGCTCGCCAAGTTCGGTGTCACGGTGCAACTATATGAGCAGAGCGGTGAGGCTTTCGACAACACCAACACACGTGTGTTTATCGAGACGGTGGAGTTGAGTACCACTTCGGGCACGCTCTTCAACACCTATGGCAAGCTGTCTCTCGACAACACCACCGCCAACGAGCCGCTGTGGAGTGATGTAACCGGTATTATCAGTTACTCCTATAGCTGCGCTACAACCGGTTTGCTGAACGAGGACATCAAGTACCTCTCTACCGGTGATGCCGATCTATGGACACGTTACGGCACCCATACGGGTGTAACGGAGACCAAGCAGGACCTGACTGCTACTGCCGGCAACGCGCTGTTCGTGCCGGGTGCCAGCGATTTCTTCAAGGTGCATGTGAAATACCATGTCATCACCTATGACCCCAACCTGGATGGCGGCTACTCGGTTGTTACCAACGACATCACATCCGACGATCTGGCTGCTCTGACTCTGAAAGCCGGTACCACCTCCACCCTCAATATCAAACTCGGTCTGCGTCAGATCAAGTTCGATGTAACGGTAGAAGGCTGGGAGGATGCACAGCAGCAGGGTGAGGTTATCCTGTCGCAGGCTACTCCTACCTATGGCCCGTTCTCGGTAGGTGCCGGTACAACAGTTAATTTCTCGCCGGGTAACCTGCAGTACAGTATCACCAACGGCAAGTGGCGTTTCGCTTCCAACCAGTGGACCTATATCGGCGCTTACCCGGGCAACACCGATATGACAACCGGCGTCATCGACCTCTTCGGTTGGGGTGTAGCGGATACCGACCCGGCTAAACACACTACCACCAATAGTGATTACCTCAACTCTGTCACCGCTGACGGCGCAGAGATGGGTTCGACTCACGACTGGGGTACAGTGGCTGCAACGGATCTCGGTTCGGGCTGGCGCACGCTGACCAAGGATGAGTGGGTATATCTGCTCAACAGCCGTACCACCACCTCTGGTGTGCTGTATGTCAAGGCTACGGTGGGCGGTATCGCAGGTCTCATCATCCTGCCGGATGATTGGAGCACGTCTTACCATACTCTTGCAAGCACCAATATCACCTCAGCAGCCTATAACACAAACGTGATAACCTTGTCTGACTGGACGACTGACCTTGAGGCGCACAACGCAGTGTTCTTGCCTGCCGCCGGCTACCGCGATGGGACGACTGTCAACAACGCGGGCACGTACGGCAACTATTGGTCTTCTACGTCCAGGAGTTCAGACAACGCATACGGCTTGAACTTCTATGCGTCGTATCTGTACCCTGCGAACA
>FLNW01001264.1_pt1 | contig 46007 bp, 27 predicted proteins | sample 1140371 | NCBI WGS metagenome assembly FLNW01 (sample SAMEA3878170, study PRJEB12797) | bioreactor metagenome | biome: Moose rumen | place: Sweden | collected 2011-10
AAACGCGCCGCAGGCGCTTAGACAATCCTCACCTCGATACCGGCAGCACGTAGGCGCGAAACCATGCCGGAAGGAATAGCCGTGTCGGTGATGATACAGTCCAGTTCGCCGGCATCGGCTATATGCACATAGCTGCGTTTGTTGAACTTGGAGGAATCGAAGACTGCTATCACTTTTTCCGCCTGCTGGATCATGATCTGGTTGAGCAGTGCTTCCTCCAGGCTGGGTGTGGAGATGCCGTTCTCCATGTTGAAGGAATCCACGCCGAGGAAGAGTTTGTACCCGCGGAAATTGCGCAGCACCGTCAGCGCAAGCGGACCTACGGTGGAATGGCTGTTGACGCGTACGTTGCCGCCGAGAAGCATGACATCAAACCTTTTGTAGTTCATCAGCTCCGTTGCAATATTCATGGCGTTGGTGATGATATGCAGGTCATGGAACCTGCCTAAATGGCGCGCCACCTCCAGCGTGGTGGTGCCGGAGTCGAGCATGATGAAATCGCCGTCCTTGATCATCCTGGCGGCCTCCTCGCCTATACGCTCCTTCTCCTTGAAATTGAACATGCTCTTTTTGGTGATTGCCGTTTCCTCGTTCGGGTTATCTACTGGCTTTCGCATGGCTCCGCCTCTGGTGCGGACGAGCAGGTTGCGGTTCTGCAGGAGGGTGAGGTCCTTGCGGATAGTGACCTCGGAGATGCCCGTCTCACGGCTGATTTCGCTGACCAGCACTTCCTCTTTTTTCTTGAGCATTCGGATGATGAGCGCCCTGCGCTCCTTGGCGGATGAAGAATTCATATAGTTGGCTGTTGTTAGTTGAGGCTCGACATTGTCTCGATAATGTCTCGATAATGGCTCGATAATGGCTCGATAATGGCCCGATAATGGCCCGATAATGACCCGATGCCCCCGACCCCATGAAGTGGGAGACCGTACGATGTACGATGTACGAAGTACGAAGGAGGTAAAGGACGAAGGATTTTAAATCGACGACAAAGGTACTGCTTTTTTTTGATATACGCAAGTAAAATATTTCATTAACTGTATTCGAAACGTTTCGAAAGACCTTTTTGTGGGTGTGAATATATCATAAATACCTGAAAATGTGCATAATGGGTGGAAAGTCGGGTAAATATGTTATAAAGCATTATAGATAATAGCCTGATGTTTTGAAAAAAGTTGTAACTTTGCGCTGAAATCTGATACAGACGTACTATGTACGAAGGATGAAAACAATCAAATATCCGATAATACTATGAAAAAAATCTACTTTTCAATTATTTGCGCAGCTCTGCTTGCCTCATGTACCGCACCTCACCCTCCTAAAACTGAATCATCTGTAGCGTCGCCGGTGGACACCATCCTGCTCCGGGACTTCCGTCCCCAAGTGGTGGACAATATTCCTGTGACGTTCGTCGAGCGTGCGAAGTTCCCTGTGATTGACATGCACTCGCATGACTATGCTTCGTCGGACGAAGAGATTGCTCAGTGGGTCCGTGTGATGGACGCCGTGGGTGTAGAGCATACGGCAGTGATGCACTGCTCGTGGATAGGTCGTCCGTTTGAGGAGGTGGTAGCCGCCTATGCGCCCTACAAGGAGCGTTTCCGCCTGTGGTGCTGCTTCGACTACAGCGACATGAGTGAGGCGGGTATCCGTCGAGCCTGCGAGACTCTGGAGCGCTACCATGAGATGGGTGCCGTAGGCGTGGGCGAGTTGGGCGACAAAGGCGAAGGTGATTTGTACGCACGCCCGGTGGAAGGCCGTGATATCCATATCGACGACCCGCGCATCCGTCCGCTCCTTGCCAAATGTGCGGAGCTGAAGATGCCTGTCAGTATCCATATAGCCGAACCATACTGGATGTACCTGCCTATGGACTCCGGCAACGACGGTCTTCCCAATGCCGGTGCATGGCATGTGGACAGCACCGCCTGTCTGGGCTACTGGGGACTGGTAGAGTCGTTTGAGAACGCCGTGCGCGAAAACCCCAAGACACTCTTCATCGCCTGCCACTACCTGAACATGAACCACGACCTTCCGCGGCTGGGCACTATGCTGGACAAATACCCGAATATGTATATCGACATAGCCGCCCGCGTTGCCGAGTCCGCTCACACGCCTCGCGCCACGCGCGAGTTCCTTGTGAAGTATCAGGACCGCGTACTCTTCGGCACGGACAACGGTATGGAGGCGCCGATGTATCAGAACATCTTCCGTGTCCTGGAGACCAACGACGAGCATTTCTATGTCCACGATTACTACTACCATTGGGCACTCAGCGGATTCAACCTGCCGGACAAAGTCCTGAGGAAAATCTACCACACCAACGCAGAGAGAATACTCAAAGAGTATAAATAAACCGGAATTCCAGAACCCCGGAATTCCAGAACCCCGGAATTATGAAAAAGATATTCATTATTCATTATTCATTATCCGTTATCCTGCTTCTTGGGCTGGCGGGATGCTCTGCGCGTCCGCAGGGTGAGCGGCTGGTATGCGTCGAGGCGGATATACAGCAGTTCCCGTACTACCACAGCGGCATCATGGTCAGCAAGCTTCAGACTGTGACCCCCGTGGAAGGAGTGGAAGGACTGGAGGTGATCGAGACCCGTTTTGTCAACCACGGGCAACCGCTCACCGTCAAGGCTTACGAGCTCTGCCGCACCACGGTGGAGGCACAGGACAGCGTGGTATGGTCGCTGCAACCCTCGTCCACCAGCGCACGCATGGACTGGGTGCTGCCCGTCACCCGCGGGTTTGCCAAAGACAACTATCTGGGTATGAACAACAGCGACTACGGCGGCGGTATCCCCGTGGCGGATCTGTGGCAGCGCGACGGCGGCGTGGCTATCGGTCTCTTTGAGCCGGTGCTGCGTATGATTTCCATGCCGGTGGAGTGGCGCTACGACAGCAAAACGGTGACGATGGCGCTGCGTTATGAGCTGCCGGAACCGGTGGTGCTGCAGTCAGGCGACACGCTTACCTGCTTCAAGGCGTTCCGCTATACCCACCAGGGCGATTATTTCAACGCGCTCAGGGTGTTCTCCGATTACATGCAGGCGCACGAAGGCGTTCGGATGCAGCCGTCCGAGCCTGAGGCGTTCGAACCCGTTTGGTGCGCATGGGGCTATCACCGTCTGTTCACGACAGACGAGGTGATCGGCACGCTGGACAAAGTAGCGGAGCTGGGCTTCACGTGGGTGGACATCGATGACGGCTACCAGATAGCCGAGGGCGACTGGCAGACCAACAGCCGTTTTCCGGGCGGCGACCGTGACATGCGCCGTATGACCGACGAGATCCACCGCCGCGGCATGAAAGCCAAACTATGGTGGGCTCCGCTGGCTGCCGATCCCGATACCCGATTGGTGCGCGAACATCCCGAGATGCTGCTCCGTACTGAGGAATGGGCACGCGAGTATATCACGTGGTGGGACAGCTGGTACCTCTCGCCCGTCAATCCTGTTACCGATGCCTATACCCGGAACTTGCTGAAAATGTTTATGCAGACCTGGGGCTTCGACGGTCTGAAGATCGACGGCCAGCACTTGAACTGCTGTCTGCCGGACTACAACGAGGCTTCGCAGCTGGAGAGCGCGTGGGATGCACCGGAGCAGATGCCCGGCTATTTCGGCAAAGTGCTTGCCGAGGCCCGGACCTACAATCCCCATGCCGTCATTCAGGTATGCCCGTGCGGCTGCGCAGTCAACTATTTTATTCTGCCGAACATCAACCAGGCAGTGGCTTCCGACCCCACTTGCTCGCGCCAGGTGCGTATGAAACGCAAAGCCTATGCGGCTATGGCTCCCGCCCTGGCTTACTACGGCGACCATGTGGAGCTGACCGACGGCGGCGATGATTTCGCCTCGCAGATAGGCACCGGCTCAGTGATAGGCACCAAGTTCACGTACCCCAAGGATAACCCCTACAACCCCGACCAGTCCTACCTGCTCACGCCTGAGAAAGAGCAGCTCATCCGCAAATGGATGCGTATCTACAAGGAGAACAACCTCGCCTGCGGCGAGTACCTCAATCTCTACACATGGGGCTATGATTATCCCGAGGCACATGTGATCAGATGTACGAAGGACGGATGTACGATGTACGAAGGAGGTACAAAGGAGGCATTGTATTATGCTTTTTATTCGGACGATAAGCCGTATGAGGGCACGATCGAGCTCCGCGGACTGGAGAAAGACAAGACCTATACGGCAGTGGAATACACCGCCGACGAACCGCGCGAGTTTGCTGTGAGCGGCGACAGCCCGCAGATCAATGTGTCCTTCACGCGCAACTATCTGCTCCGAGTAACGGAGAAATAAACAAATTCGTAATTTTTAATTCTTAATTTATATAACCATGAAACGATTACAAACAATCTTTTTCAGCCTACTGATCGTGGTATCGGCAGCCGCCGACATCCATGTGAAGGGTAAGGTAATCGACGCCGACAACTCGGAACCGATGATCGGTGTAAGTGTGCTGGTACAGGGTACGACGGCAGGTACCGTTACGGATTTTGACGGTAATTTCGAACTGACGGTTCCTGACAAGGCTACGCTTCAACTCTCCTATCTCGGCTACAAGACTATCGAGATCCGCGCCGTGGACAACATGCAGATTATCATGGAGAGCGACGCCCTGCAGCTGCAGGAAGTGGTCTCGCTCGGTTATTCGGCAGTCAAGAAAGCCGAGTTGAGTTCTGCCGTAGTAACGGTTAGCGCAGAGCAACTGACTGATGTTACCTCCAGTGATATCGGTAACATGCTGCAAGGCAAAGTGGCTGGTTTGACGGTTACTAACGCCAGTGGACAGCCCGGTGATGCGGCGCAGATCCGTATCCGTGGTACAGGTAGTATCACCGCAGGCTCGGAGCCTGTTTATGTAGTTGACGGTGTCATGGGAGGTACGTTCACCCCCAATGATGTGGAGACGATCTCCGTATTGAAGGACGCCGGTTCGACGGGTATCTACGGAGCCTCTGCTGCAGGCGGTGTTATTGTAGTGACCACCAAGAGTGGTAAGAAACACGACAAGGTGCATGTGGACCTCAAGGCTACCGCCGGAGCCAAACAGGCGCTCTTCGGTAACTTCCGAATGATGAAATCAGCAGAACTGTACAATTATCACAAGTCCATGTATAGTCCTGTGGCTTTCAATGCGTCGTATCCGAAATTGGCAGAATTGGTTGATTGGAATTGGCAAGACGAGTTCTTCCATACCGGTGTTGTTCAGAACTATAACGTAGCCGTTCACGGCGGTTCGGAGCATGTGGGGTACTATGTATCGCTTGACTATTTCGGAGAAAAAGGAACTTTCAAATCCACCGGTATGCAAAAGGTAAGCGGTCATGCTTCTATCAAGGCAGACATCGCCAAATGGCTGGATATGAACGTGAAGGTGGATTTCTCCAAGTCGACTGTTGATTATCCGTCGAGTTGGACAATGATGGCAGATGCGTATGGCAAGATGCCTTGGGATTGCCCCTATGCCTATGATGAGGCCGGGAATATGACCCAACAGTTTGTCCGCATAGAAAACGGTACGCGTCCGGATAATGGCGGCAAATGGTGGAGTCAGGAGACTTGGAACTCGCTTCACTCGGCTGAGTACAATTATGCCAAAGGTGATAACTTCGATTTCTCGGGTGTACTCCAACTGAATGTACACTTCACAGACTGGCTGCATTTCAGTACCACCAATACCTTTGGCGCCGGACACTACCTCTCTACGGATTTTATAGATCCGCGTGTCTATGACACCTCCTATCCCAACGGATATATAGGCAAGAGTGTCGGCCTCAGCAAGAGTTTTGGTACTACCAATATTCTCAAGGGTGGCTATCAATGGGATAAGCACAGTTTCAATGCCATGGCGGGATTCGAGTACGGCTTCTGGCAGACCGAATATACCAGTGCTTCGGGTATAGGTATGCCGAACGGTGTGGACGCGCTGAACTCCTCTTCACCGTTCGCAAACGGCGGTTATATCATGCCGGGCAAGAGCTGGGCAGCATTTATCCAAGCCAGTTATGACTGGAACAAACGCTATTTCATCACCGCCACCTATCGTGCAGAAGGCAGTTCGGTGTTTGCATCGCTGCACCGCACAGGACATTTCCCCTCAGTGGCAGCCAGCTGGTTGATTTCGAACGAGGACTTTATGAAAGAGCAAGATGTGGTATCGTTCCTGAAACTCCGTGCTTCGTATGGTGTGACGGGTAACAATAATATCCCGGCCTACAAATACCTCTCTACTTACGCGTTGGATAAATTGTATCAAGGCAACGTGGCCGCTTATCCGAGCCGCATGGCTAACAACTATCTGCATTGGGAGACGGCTAACATGGCTGCCGTCGGAATCGATCTGGCCTTCATCAACCGTATAGACATGTCTATCGACCTCTATCAGACCGACAATACCGAGTTGCTTCTAAACAAAATGCTGCCTCCTTCAACCGGTTTCTATGAGGTGATGGAGAATATCGGCCGCGTACGCAACCGCGGTATAGAGTATCGTATAGACGCCAATATTATCAATATGAACAAATGGCGCTGGGACCTCGGCTTCAATATCGGTTTCAATCAGAACCGTGTAACTGAGCTGCCTGATCACACTCCTATTCAGCAACAGGCTTCTTCTGTCAACCAGCAAATCAAGGAAGGGCAGGATATCTACACCTGGTATATGAAAGAGTGGGCAGGGGTAGATCCCGCCAATGGTGATCCGCTGTGGTACGTAGTGGATGCCAATGGAGACTATGTGCTGGATGGCGCAGGCAACAAGACCACCACGAATGACTACAACGCTACCCAAGCCCATGCAGTAGGCAAGGCCACTCCGCTCTTCTCCGGCGGATTGAATACCACTGTCAGCTGGAACGGCATTTTCCTGCATATCAACTCCAACTTCATGTATGGCAACCTGATATATAACTACACGCGTCAGGCATATGATGCCGATGGCGCATATTTGGGTTACAACCAACTCTCAATAGAGAATTCTCCTCTGGGCTGGAGCCGTTGGACAAAAGCCGGAGATATCGCCACTCACCCCAAAGCACAGCTTAACGGTAACAAGAGTGCCAACCAGGTTTCGTCCCGTTATCTGGAGGATGGCAGTTACTTCCGTCTCAAGAACCTCACGCTTGGCTACGATTTCCCGCAGCAACTTATCAAGAAAGCCCACATGACGAAGTGCCGCATCTACTTTAGCGCCGACAACCTCTTCACTGCCTCCAAGTTCTCGGGCATGGATCCTGAAATTACGCTGGAGACCAATTCCAACACACTCGCCGGTATGTACACAGAGAACTATCCTGTAGGACGTACATTCCAGGGAGGCGTGGAAATCTCGTTCTAAATTGAAAGTTGATAACTGAAAAATGAAAGGTTTTATTATGAAAACAAAAGCATTATATTTAACCGTAGCATTTGGATTCTTGCTCGGTTTTAGCAGCTGCAATTTGGATACTTTTCCCTCGGATGAGTTGAACAGCGATCTGCTGTTGCAAGACGCAAAGGGTGCAGAATATATTATGGATGGCGTTTATGCCGTACTGAAAGACGAGGTGGAGTTTCTTGGTTACGCATCGGGTAATACCTACGTACGGCATTATTTCCAGATGTCTGAGTTCCCGGCGGACAATATATGTCTCTCTGCGCATACCACCGACCCTCTCTATGAGGCAACCGCCTATATGATGAACGACGGTCTGAAGAACGTAGGTACTCTATGGATGGTGGCATACAAGGCGATCTATATGTGCAATACGGTTATTGAGACACTGGATGAAAGCAAAGAGGAAAACAAACAGTTGCTCGGTGAGGCGTATTTCATGCGCGGACTGATGCACCTGCATATGGTTACGCTCTTTGCCAAACCCTATACGCACGGTCGCGACAATTTAGGTGTACCTCTGCGTGTCGGTACGGCGGTCAAGGAGACCAAACGTAATCCGGTGGGCGAGGTGTATGACCAGATAGCAGCCGATCTGCGCAAGGCAGCTGACATGATGGGCAAGTCGCGCGGCAATGCAGGTTATCCCAGCAAGGATGCTGCACTGGGCGTGCTGAGCCGTGTATATCTCTATATGGAGAAATATGACGAGTGTATCGCTACGGTGGACGAAGCCCTCAATGGGGCTGATCCGGCATCCAAACTGGAGCCATCTGCCTCATTTGCGAACTATTTCGTCAATGCCAAGACATCTGCTGAGACGCTATTTTGTGTTGCACATGATATATCGGATGACCGTGGTCAATCTTCCATCGGATCAATGTTCCTCAAAGATGGTATAGGTTGGGGAGAAATCTATCCGTCTAATCCGCTGATGTATCTCTACGAGCGCTATCCGTCTGATTTGCGCTACACCTCGTTCCTTATGCCCCAATACAAAGAGGGGTCGACAGATACTTATGTTTACTTCCCGGATCCCGCATCTATCAGTGAAGAGTCGGGTAGCGTCCTGCTAAAGGCCAAAGTGACGGACGATGGTGCAGGTAACTATTCGTTCAAGCAGAGCGGAGTCACTTATAATATCGAGAAACGCAAAGTCAATGGAGAAGGCAAGGCGGACAATTCCGGCGAGTATTTTGAGTATTACGTGAACTATGGCGGCAAAGATCTGCAAGCGCGTATCGCTCCGGAGATGGTACTCCGTACAGGTTTCAGTTACCCGATGATTTTTGTGAACAAATTCAGTTATCAGGACGGTAACCCGATGCTTTCTTCGCCGGTAGTATGCCGCTGGGCAGAAGTAATACTCAATCGCGCTGAGGCTTATGCTCACAACGGCGATGATGCCAAGGCATTGACGGATGTGAATGTAATCCGTACGCGTGCCAACATCCCGGCAGAAGGTATGTTCTCCACGAGTGCCATGCATGGCTACGACAACGCACTGGATGTGGTGTTGGATGAGCGTCGCATGGAGTTGGCTTTTGAGGGACACCGTATGTTCGATGTCTATCGCAACAAACGCGATATGGACCGCCGTTACCCGGGTGCACAGCCGTGGAAGATTCATAAGTGGAATGAGGAACGACACATCGTCTATCCTATCCCCAACAACGAGTGGACCGTCAGCGGCATTAAGCAGAATGACGGATACTAGTCGCGTTCGGCAAGGAGCTTGCAATGTCCATACCGCTCTGCTAAATGGACGGGCAACTCCTGCCTCCGCTCTCCCCCAAAAAATCGGTATTTTCTTAATAAAATACGATTATTTCGGGAACCCCAATAAAATATAGAAACAACCAATCAACATTATTTATTAACCAATCAAAACTTCTAACATTATGAAAGCAAATTGGAAAATCGCACTTATGTGCGTTGCAACGCTCGCATTCTTTGCGTGCAAGGACAAAAACACCCCTGACCAAGGTGGACAAGGTGGTCAAGGCGGTGGCGGAGAACAGGAGTATGTAAACCCGATCAGTGTTACCGATAACAGCCTTGCTGACTGGGATGCATTGGATCAGAACTATGTATTCGAGGCAGTATGCCCGGAAGATGCAGCCTATATGGGTCTGAAGAAAGTGAAAGTATATGCTGATGAGTACTACATCAACGTACAAGCAGAGTATGATCCTCAAGAAATTGTTGATCGTTCCTGGACTCCGTTCCACTTCTATTTCAACACGGATAATAGTGATAAGACCGGAGGATTCGGTCAGTGGACAGATCTGAACTGCGATGTACTTCTGGAAGGAGCTGTATTTGCATTGGCTGACGAAGAGGATCCGACCTCTGCAGGTCCGTGTGCTTATGAACCTGACGCATTTGCCTATGGAGCAGAACCGGGTACCGATGAATGGGCTTGGGAAGCTCTGACTGCAGGCGGCGCATTTAGTGCAAGCCAACATGTAGGTGGAATTATTGAGATTCAGCTCATCCGTGAGCTCATCCCGACTCCGGCAAACGCACCCTGGAATGCTGACGAGTTCGGCGTTGGTTTTGATATTCAACAAAGCTGGGAGTCTGTAGGTATTCTTCCGCAGGTGTCTCCGACCGATGAAAACTCGGCTGGTAGAGCTCACAAACTGCAAGTTAAGATTAAAAAATAAGAAACCGGTACTTGTTTAATCTTGACCAACAACACAAATTAAGCTTAATCAATGTTGATTGAAGGTGCCGGTGTGGTGGCATACCGTCCCACATCGGTACCGTTTTTTTAGTATTATAATAGCTCCACCGCTATGAAACAAACAATCTTAATTTTTACTGTCCTGCTCTTGGTGGCTTGCAATACCAATTCGCCTGAACCCAAGGGAACGACGGTTACTTTCACTGAAACCGAAGAATTGTTCGCTAATCCCGAAAGGGGGTGGTTGATCCAGAAATATTATACCTCTGGGGATTTAGCATCTCACGTGACGACATATGCGGTTAACCTGAATCGTCAAGGACCGCAGCAAGTCACGGTATATCTCCATTCCTACTATCTGACCGATTATATGGAGAGCGATATTCCCCAAGAGTTTTTAGACCGCTTGGAAACCAACATGAATGCCCTGCGCGATGGCGGCGCGAAAGCCGTTGTTCGTTTCTCATATAAAAGTAATGAAAATGATACTCCATGGAATGCTTCGCCTGAATGGGTAAGCAAGCATATAGATCAATTGGCACCATATATCCAGAAACATGCCGATGTCATCCTTTGTGTGCAATGCGGATTCATTGGTGTGTGGGGTGAATGGTATTATTGTGACTCCGGCTTTAAGAGGAATCCGTCCAAAGACTCGGATTACGAAACACGTTGGGAGGTTTTGGAACATCTATTACGTGTAGTTCCGGCAGATCGTCAGGTAGCTCTCCGTACTCCGATGTTCAAAAGGCGCTATCTGAAGATGCGCGGAGACTCACTATCTTCTCCTTTAGCGGCTGAAGAAGCCTATCAGAATACCTATAAAGCACGTATATGCGGACATAACGACTGCTTTGTATCCTCATCCAATGATGTAGGTACCTATAGCACTCAAGCAGATCGTGATTTTTGGGCAGAAGATACCAAATACACCTTTATGGGAGGCGAAACATGCCAGAAATGTGCACAATCCAATGCGGATTATGCTATTCCTGAAATGGAGAAATACCACTGGACCTATCTCAACCGTGATTACCGCGAGGAAGTAACGAATATGTGGCGTTCGGATGGCACAGCCCAGATAATCCAACGCCGTTTGGGGTATCGCTTTGTGTTGGACAAAGCCGTCTTAAGCCCCACTCCGAAGGCAGGACAAGAATACAAGGCTTATTTCCAACTGCGCAATGTGGGTTTTGCTGCTCCTAATAACCCACGAGGTCTGGAGCTGGTGTTTGTCAACAAATCCAACCCCAACGAGAAATATGTCTATCCCCAGACCGAGGATCCGCGTTTCTGGATGGCGGGCGAGACGCACAAGTTCACCCTTGCTTGCACGCTGGATGCCAAGATGCAGGGCGATTACAACCTCTATCTCAACCTGCCTGACGGATATCAGTCGCTGCATGATAATCCGCTGTTCTCCATCCGTTTGGCAAACGAAGATATTTGGGACGAGACTACCGGCTACAACTTCATCGCCCGCGTGACGGTGGAATAAATGAACCAATGGCAAATAAATCATACATCGTAAATCGTAAATAGCTTTATGAAAGACAAAATCTGGTTATTATTCATCCTCATCACCATTGTTACGTGGGGTATTTGGGGGGCGTTCTCGGATCTGCAGATGGATAGGGACGGAATCCCTGAGACAGTAGTGTATATCCTTTGGGCGGTGTCCATGATTCCGTGTGCTATCGTGGCGCTCTGTATCAACAAAGGTAAGTTCATGGCAGACTGGAAATCCGCACTCCTCGGCTGCACGGTAGGTCTGCTGGGCGCAGGTGGTCAGCTGGTGCTGTTCAAAGCACTGGCTATAGGTCCGGCGTATATCATCTTCCCCTTTATCTCCATGTCGCCGGTGATTGTGATTAGTCTGGCTGCGCTGTTTCTCAAGGAGAAAGCTAATCGCTGGCAGATAGCCGGAATAGCAGTGGCACTGATAGCCATCTTGTTGCTCTCTATTCAGTCCGGCGACGGCGGTCCCGTGAGCGGATGGCTGTGGATAGTGCTGGCGGTGCTGGTGCTGCTGGCTTGGGGTATTCAGGGCTTCTTTATGAAGTTTGCCAACAACTCGATGGACGCGGAGTCCATCTTCGTCTGGATGGCGATCTCTGCCGTGGTACTGATTCCCGTAGCGTATTATATGAACGGTGATGCGGCGGCTTTCTTTGCCGGCGCGGATGTGACGGCTAAGAGCCTCAAGTGCTTCGGCATACAGAGCCTCAATTCCATCGGAGCGCTTACCCTCGTCTATGCTTACCGGTATGGCAAGGCGGTGATCGTTTCGCCGATGGAGGGCCTGTCGCCCATGGTGACCGTACTGCTCTCGCTCATCATCCTCGCAGTAGTGCCCACGCCCCTGCAGATAGCCGGTATATGCTGCGCAGCGTTTGCGATGTACGCGCTCTCAAAATAATCAACCCATTCATATAACCTTTAAACTATTACAATTATGAAAAAAACTTTATTTCTTATAGCGGCTTTCGGGCTTGTCCTTAGTATCAATGCTGCGGTTATAGAACTCGATCTGGGTAAAGCTACACAGTACGCCACAGCCGGCTCGGCTACGCTGACATATGCAGATGGTGAACTGACAGTGGATTGGGAGGTCACAAAAGAATGGGAAGTGACCGGAGTCGAGATTCCTTTGAAAGCACTTACAGGAGTCACCGCTCTCCAGTTTGAATACCAGGGTGATGGTTCTGCAGTGGACTTTTTGCATTACCTTCGTGATTTACAGGGCACCTTCTGGTGGGATACGGAAGGATGGTTTAATCTGGAATCCACTGCCTGGCAGTCTGCTTCACTCACGCCCTCTACGCCGCTGTGGAGCACTCCTACCTATGAATTCGGCGAGTATCCCATGCAGGCGCTATGTATAGTGGCCAATCCTGAAAACCCGACATCAGGTACGTTCAAACTGCGTAATGTAAAGATCATTACTTCCGGTGAGGGGGGCGAAGGAACGGGTCAAGAGGGTCAATCGCTGCCGCTGACCTATAACGGCGAAATCCTTCCTATCAATACTGATTTTACCCGTACCATGGGCGGAAAGATTGGTAAAAACATCGGTATCCCCGAGGTGTCCGGTATTGCTTGTTCGCGTGTGACCCCAGGGTACATATGGATGCAAAGCGATGAGACGGACAAGAACACCAATCCCTTCATTGTAGCTACTGACGAGACAGGGTCGGTGTTGGGTGCCAAGGTGACTTTCGATCATGTTTATCGCTGGGACTGGGAAGATATGTGCGGTGGTGTGTATGACAACAAGAACTACCTCTTTATCGGCGGTTTTGGCGACAACAACCATACGGACGGTGAATACTGCATTATTTATTTCGAGGAACCTGCCATCGATCCCGCTAACCCCGATATATCGGTAGAGGCGAAACGGATCAAGTTTGCCTATCCTGACGGGAAGAAGCATAACTGCGAGTCTCTGATGTACGATAATATCGAGCAAATGCTATATCTTGTCACCAAGGTTTATGATGATGTCAATCAAGTCTATTCCCTGCCTTTCAGCCTTGACTACGGCGATACGCAACAAACCCTTACGTACGTGTGTGACCTTGGAGTCAAGACCGACATCGGCGAAGGAGAGTTCCAGGGTGCTACCCACCGCTACAAAGGCTTCCATCTCGCTACTGCCGCAGACATCTCGCCTGATGGCAAATATATCCTCATTAAGAACCACAACAACTATGTAGCGATCTATTCTTGGATCCTCTATTGGGAGCGTGTAGGGAATGAGAGCATCTCCGAGACCCTCAAAAAACGCCAGCCTCAGGTTATCGACTGCTATGAGTACGAGTGGCAAGGAGAAGCTATCGCATGGCGGGACAACAGTACTTTCTTTACGACCTCCGACTCCGATATAGCGAGCGAACCGCCTATCTATAAATATGTGCGGCAAATGCCTGAGGGGTTGAAGCAAACTACAGCCGCAGAAGAGTGTCTGATCAAGCAACTGGTGCTCAAGGGCAATGCGCTCTATCTGCGTGTCAAGGATGCGTTGTACAGCCTGGACGGCCGCCGTGTGGAATAGCAGGGTGGCGATTACACCGAGGTTGGTGGCTATATCTTCAGAGCGTAAACAAAGCGGGGCAACCCGCTTTTGTTTTGCTGTAGAGACTAAAAAAGATGGTTTTGAGATATTTTAGAAAGACTGTATGCTTTTTTTGTTGTACTTTTGCGGCGAATTAATCATACACCTTTTATTTCATGAAAACCTCTTCTCTACACTGCCATTGTGCAATCCTTACTATTATTTGTCTGTTTATTTGTACATCTTCACCCATAGCTGCGCAAAGCAGCGCACAATTGCAGGGTAGGGAAGAGTTTCGTGAGTGCGGACTGGGTATTTTTATCCATTGGGGAATTTATAGCCTGTACGGCGACGGCGAGTGGATCATGGCGCAGAAGAACATCCACCGCTCCGAATACACCAAGGCCGCTTCAGCTTTCTATCCCTCGCGTTTTGATGCCAATGCTTGGGTCAAAGCTATCAAGGCTTCGGGTGCCAAATATATCTGTTTCACTTCCCGTCACCACGACGGATTCTCGATGTGGGACAGTCATGCTACGGATTATACCATCGTACGCGCAACGCCTTACGGGCACGATGTGCTGAAGGAGTTGGCGGATGCCTGCCATAAGGAGGGCATTCGTCTGCATTTGTATTACTCGCTGGTGGACTGGTACAGGGAGGATTACCTGCGCGGTTGGAGCGGACCTGAGCACGACAAAGACCCCAATAAGGCAGATTACGACAGTTATATGCGGTTTATGAAGCAGCAGTTGACCGAACTGCTCACCAACTACGGCGAGATCGGTGCCATCTGGTTCGATGGGATGTGGGACCATGAGGAGGGACAAAGGTACGATGTACAAAGTACGAAGGAATGGAGTTGGCGTATCAATGAGCTTTACGACCTCATCCATACCCTTCAGCCCTCTTGCTTGATAGCCAACAACCACCATCTGGCTGCGCCATTAGAGGGCGAAGACATCCAGTGCTTCGAACGCGATGTGCCGGGTGAGAACAAAGGCGGTTACAGCGAGGGGATGAGCGTCAGCCGTTCGCTGCCGCTGGAGACCTGCGAGACGATGAACCATTCGTGGGGATACTCCGTCACCGATACCGGCTATAAGACCATAGAGCAGATTGACAGCCTGCGGACAAAAGTCGCCGGGATGGGCGCTAATCTGCTACTGAACATCGGCCCGCAACCTAACGGCGAACTGCCGGAGAAAGCACTGGATTTATTGCAGAAAATGGGTAAAAACAACCGTTGAGACAAAAAAATATGTCGATGAGACGAATGAGAATTATATAACAATATAAAAGCAGTATCTTTGCACCGAAAATTTTTAACACCATGAAAAGAATCCTATTGTCTTTAGTCTCTATACTGACAGCAGCCATGGTTTCGGCGGCTGAACAGTTCGTTGTTTTTGCTCCTTCGGCAGAGACCGTTTTTACGGTGGCAGAAACCGGCAAGGCGGCTGCTATCTATGTGGCCGCAGACGAGCTGGAAGGTGTAAAAATGGCCGCACGCGATTTGCAGCAGGATATTCGCCGCGTGACGAACATTGAGCCGGAACTCATTGAATCTACAATGGGACAAGGTACAATGTACAAAGGCATTGTGGTAGGTACTATTGCACAACTGATGGTTCAGGAGGCGGCGCGGCAAATAGGGCTGGATATCAATTCGCTGCAAGGCAAGCGGGAGATGTATCTGCTTTCTGCCAACAGCGACCTTTTGGTCATCGCCGGAAGCGACAAACGCGGTGCCATATACGGTATATATGAGCTGAGCCGCCAGATGGGCGTCAGCCCATGGTACTGGTTTGCCGATGTACCGGTGAAGCACCAAGACAGGGTGCTTGTTAACAAAGGCACTTACACCGATGGCGAGCCGGTGGTGGAGTACCGTGGTATCTTCATCAACGACGAGTGGCCCTCTTTCGGCAACTGGTGTTACGACCGATTCGGCGGCATCAACTCCAAGATGTACGCGCATATATTCGAACTCCTGCTTCGTCTCAAAGCCAATTTTATGTGGCCGGCTATGTGGGGCAGTGCGTTCTTTGCCGACGACCCGCAGAATGGTGTGCTGGCGGACAAGATGGGGATTGTGATGTCCACCTCTCACCATGAGCCCATGAACCTCAACCAACGCGACTGGAAGGCTATCGGCGGCACCGAGGAGAAATGGAACTACGTCACCAACGAGCAGGGGCTGAAAGATTTCTGGCGTTCGGGTATAGTGCGTTCCAAGGACTGGGAGACGCTCATCACCGTCGGAATGCGTGGTGACGGCGATATGGAGATGCCGAACTCGGGTGATAACATCGCCCTGTTGGAGCGTATCGTGCGTGACCAGCGTCAGATGATCTCCGAGGAGATGGGCAAGCCTGCCAACGAAGTGCCGCAGGTGTGGGCGTTGTACAAAGAGGTGCAGGACTACTACGATGCAGGCATGAAAGTGCCGGACGATATTATCCTCCTACTCTGTGACGATAACTGGGGCAACATCCGCCGTGTGCCGACAGGCGAGAAAGCCAACCACCCGGGCGGGTATGGTATGTACTACCACTTTGATTACGTGGGTGGCCCGCGTAACAGCAAATGGGTGAACGTATCGCCTATTCCACGTGTGTGGGAGCAGATGAACCTGTGCTATGAGTACGGCATCAACAAGATATGGATCGTCAATGTGGGGGACCTCAAGCCGATGGAGTACCCGATCACTTTCTTCTGCGACATGGCTTGGAACCCGGCTAAGTACAACCAAGACAACCTCGCTGTACACGCCGAGGAGTTCTGCCGTTCGGTCTTCGGCGACGAGTATGCCCAAGAGGCAGCGCGGTTGCTGCGTACCTACGCCAAGTTCAACCGCCGCGTGACGCCCGAGTCGCTCAATATGACCACCTATTCGTTCCACTACAACGAGTGGTATCGCGTGTGCGCGGACTACAATAAATTAGCCGCGGACGCACGCGCGTTGGAGCAGAAACTGCCCGCAGAGGCACGCTCGGCATATTTTGAACTATTAGGACTGCCCATCGAAGGTGTGTCTAACCTCTACAACCTCTACTATGCGCAGGCGATGAACAAACGGCTGGCAAAGCAGCATAACGAGGCGGCTAACGCCTGGGCGAAGAAAGTGCGCGAGTACTACGTGCAGGATTCCCTGCTCTCCAAACGTTACCATGAGTTGGAGGGCGGCAAATGGAACCATATGATGGATGAGATACGTATCGGTTATACCGGCTGGAACTCACCGGCGCACCGCACGATGCCGAAAGTGGAGCGCGTGGGGGACGGTTCGATTCCCGCGGGTGTGAATACCGACCAACCGATGACGGACGTGCCTTATCCGTTGACCTCGCCGGTGAAAGCGCCATGTACGTTCGTGGAGAAAGACGGCTATATCACCATCGAAGCGGAGCACTATACCCGTAAGACGGACGGAGCCGGTGCCCAATGGACCGTCATCCCCGAATTGGGACGCACGCTCTCCGGCTTCAGCACAAAACCGATTACCGGTTCGGTAGAAGGCGCCTCGCTGGAATACGATTTCACGTGTCAGACTACGGACTTTGCAGTCATTGTGCTGCGTCTGGCACCGACCCTCAACTATCTGCCGCAGGGACAGCGGTACGCAGTCTCCATAGACGGCGGCAAAGAGAAAATCGTCAATATCAACGGACACTATACCGGCGAACTGGGCGAGTGGCAGCGTAATCACTGCATCGACAGCCAGACCGTGTTTGACATCACCAAGCCGGGCAAGCACACGCTCCGTATCCGTCCGCTGGACAACGGTATCGTGCTCCAGAAGATATGTATCAACCTTGGCGGTCTCCACCGCTCCTACCTCTGGCCCGATGAAACACTGGCGCAATAAATGAGAAAATAAGTAAATGCATAAATAATTAAATGTTATGAAAGAGTATTTTCCTCAAATCGGCAAGATTGCCTATGAAGGACCTGAGTCCAAGAACCCGATGGCATTCCACTACTATGACGCAGAGCGCGTAGTGGCAGGTAAGAAAATGAAAGACTGGATGCGTTTCGCTATGGCGTGGTGGCACACCCTCTGCGCAGAAGGAGCAGACCAGTTCGGCGGCGGCACGAAGAAATTCCCGTGGAACGAAGGAGCCAATGCCGTAGAGATTGCCAAGCACAAAGCCGATGCAGGTTTCGAGATCATGCAGAAACTCGGTTTCCCCTATTTCTGCTTCCATGACGTGGATCTCGTTTCCGAAGGAGCTTCGGTGGAGGAGTATGAGGCTAACCTTGCTGCTATCACCGACTACCTCAAACAGAAAATGGATGAGACAGGTATCAAACTGCTGTGGTCCACGGCGAATGTGTTCGGCAATGCCCGTTATATGAACGGTGCCAGCACCAACCCCGACTTCGATGTGGTAGCCCGCGCTATCGTGCAGATCAAGAACGCCATCGACGCAGGTGTCAAATTGGGTGCTGAGAACTATGTCTTCTGGGGCGGCCGTGAGGGCTATATGAGTCTGCTGAACACCGACCAGAAACGCGAGAAAGAGCACATGGCTACGATGCTCCGCATGGCGCGTGACTATGCACGTTCCAAAGGTTTCAAGGGTACGTTCCTCATTGAGCCAAAACCGATGGAGCCGTCCAAACATCAGTACGATGTGGACACCGAGACCGTCATCGGTTTCCTCAAAGCACACGGTCTGGACAAGGATTTCAAGGTGAATATCGAGGTCAACCACGCTACGCTGGCAGGGCACACCTTCGAGCACGAACTGGCTTGCGCCGTAGATGCCGGCATGCTCGGTTCGATTGACGCCAACCGCGGTGACGCGCAAAACGGATGGGACACCGACCAATTCCCTATTGATAATTTCGAACTGACTCAGGCTTGGATGCAGATTGTCCGTAATGGTGGTCTCTGTACCGGCGGTACGAACTTTGACGCTAAGACCCGTCGCAACTCCACCGACCTGGAGGACATCTTCATTGCTCATATCAGCGGTATGGATGCTTGTGCCCGTGCGCTGCTCAACGCCGTAGAGATTCTAGAGAAGAGCCCGATCCCGGCTATGCTGAAAGAGCGGTACGCTTCGTTCGATTCCGGCATGGGTAAGGACTTCGAGGACGGCAAACTGACGCTGGAGCAGGTCTATGAATACGGCAAGAAAGTAGGCGAACCGAAACAGACCAGCGGCAAGCAGGAACTCTACGAGGCCATCGTCGCCCTCTACGCCAAATAAGAAAATGTGTAAATGAAAAAATGCGAAAATTAACCTTCATATTCTGTCTCCTCTGCTCCGTAGCTATGCTGTGGGCAGGTCCGCGGAAGGAGCCTTACCAGATTCTCTCGATGGAGGATGTGGGCAAATGGGGTGCTAACTGCGATTACGACGTGGAGACCTGTACGGCTGTATTCAAGGGCAGCGGGAACCGTTGGTTCGACCTGCCCGGAATACAGGGCGATTACTCCAAGCACACGCGTGTGCAGTTAGATGTACTGCAATCCAACGTGATCCTCAAGGTCGTAGTCCGCTATGCGGACGAGAAAGGCAAGACACGCGAGATCACCTGTGCCCAACTCACCGACCAGATGGGTTACGGTATCGGCAAGAAACGTACCGTCCGGTTCGACCTCCGCGGCGACGAGGACCAGTGCGTCGGCCTGTTGGGCAACGTGCTCAGTGTGCGTATCTCCATGGCGAAACTGAGCGAGGGCGCGGAGGACGACAAGATATGGTTCTGCCATTTCGCCCCGCGATTTATGGTCTATTAAAGTACAATGTACAAAGAAATACTAACCAATTAAATTTTTATTACAATGAAAAAGATTTTTACCGTATTGATGCTCGTAGCGAGCGTATTTACAGTAAGTGCACGTGAGTTGCACGCAGACTTGAGTAAGGCAGAGGCCAAAGGCTCGAATGTGGAGTCCTGGGATGCTGCCACCGGCACTTTTGCTTGGAAAGCCGGTAATGATGCGCGTATCGTGATCACCGACATCGTAGGCGACGGTGACCTCAGCGCATGGGACACACTCGTGCTCGTTACCGAGGAATATACCGACAGTTACCGTATTGACATCGAGTTTCAGGACAATTCTACCAAAACCGGTACTAATAACTGGGGCAAGTTCTATTCTGCAGGAACCAAGAAACTGCCGCTGGACTCGCTGACTCAAGCTCAGATTACATCGGTTAAGAACATCCGCATCAACACCAACTCGGGCGCCGGTTCAATTGTTATCAAAGACCTCTATCTGCTCAACGATGAGGCAGAACCGCAGTACTTCGAGAAAGTCTGCGAGGGCTTCAAGGCTGTCAAGAACAACAACCAGTGCTCTTATGACGCTACCACCAACACCTTCGCGTGGACGGCTGCTACCGCCAACACGATGCGTATTTTCAAGCTCAATGCCGGCAACCTTGCCGCTTATCAAACACTCGAATTGACCACTTCTGATTTCCAGAGCGAGAACGAAGTAGGTGCTAATGACCTCAAATACCGCGTTGTTTTCATGGGAGAGAACGATACGAAGATCAAGGAGAAATCATTTGCTTCGGTCGGCCAAAAGACCATCGTCTTGGCAGACGAGTTGGCAGCTGACCAACTGGCAGCGGTGGTAGAGATACGTTTTGCGGGCTCCTGTGCACAGGGTAGTCTGGTTGTTGTGCCGTCTGACATCCGCCTCATCGGCGAGGGAGAAGAAGCTCCTGTTGATGACCCGGATGAGGAAGAAGGCGAAGGAGTGGAGAATGTACAAGCAACCGGCAAGACCTTCAAGACCTTCGAGAACGGTCAAATCGTCATCATCCGCAATGGTATCCGTTTCGACCTCACCGGCAAAACATTGTAATCACAAACACGCGCATCGCGCGTAGTTAAATGAAAAAGTTCTGGGTTATATTTATAGCAGCGTTGACGCTTCATCTTGGGCTCTTTGCCCAAGATGAGGCGCAGCCGTTGCGTCGGCCGATTAGCACTATCGCGCCTGCGTGGATTGTGCATATCGACTGCTGGAACTACCCTGACCCCGAGAAAATCATTGACCTCATCGCGGAGGACATCCGTCCGTTTGCAATCTTCAGTATCGCTCTTTCCTCCAACGACAACCTCTCGCCCGACGGACCGGCTATCATTGACTCATGGATCAAGACTTGTGCCGCCAAAGGCGTATGGTGTATGATCCAGCCTGCCAGCGGTGCGCATAACCGTCTGCCGGAGATAACCGCTGACGGCGAAGGAAGCGAAGCCTACGAGCAGTACTACCGCGATTACCCCAACTTCCTCGGTTTCTCTTTTGCCGAGCAGTTCTGGGATTTCGGTCAGAACGGTTGCCCCACATGGGAGGAACGCCAGCAGACCCTCATCGCCCTTCTGGAGATGGCGCATCTCTACGGCGGTTACCTCACCATGAGTTTCACCCAGAGCTACGACAACTGTCTGATGATGCCTATCGGTATGATGAAGAACAACGCCGCCTTGCTCGACGCATTCGCTACGTACGGCAGCCATTTCATCTGCACGGAGAAGACCACGATGAAGAAAGGCTTCTACGACATAGAATCTAACTGCCTCGGTATGTGGCTCAGCGGCTATGCCGGACAGTACGGCATCCGCTTCGACACCTCCGGATGGATGTCCAACACCGACTCCCTCAACAACGCAAGCAGCAACCCCTATGTCGAAGCCGCAGGCATTGCGCCTGTCGTGGAGCACATGCTGCTCACGGGGCAGACCGTACTCGACGGACCCGAACTAACATGGCAGCAAGTAACCCGTTCCGCTTACACCACTACCCAAAACGGCTGGAAAATCAAAAAGCACGAGCTTTTCCCGCATTGCGTCAATATCTACGAGGATATTATGCGCAAGGTCATCGCCGGCGACTGGCGCATCCTCTCGCGCAGCGAAGTCATCGCACGCACGAAAATCTGTATCGTCAATGACATCACTTCCGGCTCCAAGAACCCCTATGTAACGCCCAAAACACTCTTCGACGGGCTCTACCGCTTCAATATCGACCAAGGCGGTGTCACCTACGGTGCCGGATGGCAGGACCAGCGCTGGTGGACCAAGAAATCCGGGCGTTACCCTGCTATCCCCCAGGTCTATAACCTCCTTGACTCCGAGGCGCAGCAACTGACTGCCATCAACGCCTCGTCATTAAGCACGCGCTGGCCCAACACCAACGCCAAGATACAAGAACTATCTGCGCTCTTCCCGCCTGTGTCGTCCGGGGAAGTGTTTGTAGCCAAAGCGGGCGACACCTATGTGACCTACAACCCCTACCAGTATTCGGATGTCACCACCGACGGCGTGCGTGTCTTCACCAACGCCACCAAAACCGTTACCGGCAACATCGACTCCATTACCATAGCCGACGGAGGAACGGTGCGCATCTGGCTTAACAACTACTGCAACAACTATTCCTCTTCGCCCTACGCCGAACTCCCGCAGCAGACCAACGAACTCGTTCTGCGCGGTCTGACCGCCGAGCCGCAAGTCGCATGGACGGACCGGGCAGACCATTCCGCAAGTACGGTCACTGCCGCATTCAACAACGGCAACCTCACAATCACCGTCACCCATAACGGACCGTTGGATATCACCCTCACCGACATCCACGCCGTCCAACCTACTATCGGACTCAGCTACAATCCTTATACGGTAGGCGTAGTGACGACCGACTACCCCTCGTTTCCACTGACGGCTCCCGCGTCGCCCGGGACATACAAAGGCACGCAGCAGTACGAGGCGGAGAACATGGATTATCAGGGCAGCACTGTCACCGTCTGCAACAAACCCGGCACGAACGCCCTCAGCAATTATTCCGCACAAGGTTATGTCTCCGTCATCCCGCGTACAGACGCTCTTCTGCGTGACACAATCACCGTGCCCGAGAGCGGCGAATATACGCTTGCCATACGCTATCTCAGTTCGGCTACTACGGCGGCAGTGCCTTTCGTCCTGACCGTCAACAACACCGCCGTCACCCTTCCCGCGGCAGCGAAAGCAACGGAATGGACAAACCTCCAAAAAGACCTTACCCTCGACGAAGGTGCGAACGTACTCCAACTCGGCTTCTCCTCTTATTGGGCGACCAGCACTGTGCAGATCGACTGCATACAACTCACGCCCAAAGACACTACGGAATCCCTTTCCTCCCTCTCCTCGCAAGAGAGTAGGGGTGAGGTTTCCAAACGTATCGACCACGGTCGTCTCATCATTATTAAAAATAACAAGCGTTATAACCTCTTAGGCCAGTATGAACAATAAGCGTCTATATCTATTATCCATTGTGCTGGTGGCTGTCATCGGCGGCTTGCTCTTCGGTTACGACACAGCGGTCATCTCCGGAGCAGAGAAAGGGTTGCAGCAGTTCTTCTCAGCAGCCTCGGATTTCAACTATACCGACCAAGTGCACGGCTTCACCACCAGCTCGGCGCTCATCGGGTGTATCATCGGCGCACTCCTATCCGGCGTGCTGGCGTCGCGATTAGGACGCAAGAAAACCCTCTTTGTCGCAGGGCTGCTCTTCTTCATCTCCGCCTTGGGTTCCTATGCACCCGAGACAGGCATCTTGGCGAAAGGAGTACCTACTTTCACGCTGCTGGTAATCTTCAATATCTACCGCATCATAGGCGGCATAGGCGTCGGTCTGGCATCCGCCGTCTGCCCGATGTACATCGCGGAGATTGCTCCTGCGGACCGACGCGGAGCACTCGTCTCGTGGAACCAGTTTGCAATCATCTTCGGACAACTGGTGGTCTATTTCGTCAACTATCTGATTGTGCGCTCGCACATCAACGATCCGGCTGTCGTCGAGTGGACGCAGCAGGTCGGCTGGCGTGTCATGTTCGGCTCCGAGTGTGTGCCCGCGGCTACGTTCGCACTGCTCATACTCCTCGTGCCCGAGTCGCCGCGTTACTTGGTCATGGCGGGCAAGGACCAGGAAGCCCTGCGCATCCTCACCAACCTCCACCAGCCCGAGCATGCCGTCACGATTGTCGAGGAAATCAAAGCGACAGCTACCGAGTCCCGCGAACCCCTCTTTGCCTACGGATGGCTGGTTATCTTTGTGGGAATCATGCTCTCGGTCTTCCAGCAGATAGTGGGTATCAACGCCGTCCTCTATTTCGCACCGCGTATCTTCGAGTCCATGGGGGTCAGCAACCCGATGATTTTCACAGTCCTCATGGGTATCGTCAATATCTCGTTCACGCTCTTGGCTATTTTCACTGTGGAGAAACTCGGACGCAAACCCCTGCTCATCACCGGCTCGCTGCTTATGGCTCTCGGCGCTTTCGGTGTGGCACTGACCAATATAGTAACCCTGCCCGCGTGGGTGTCGGTGGCAAGTATCCTCATCTACAGCGCATCGTTCATGTTCAGCTGGGGACCGATATGCTGGGTCTATATGTCCGAACTCTTCCCCAACACCATCCGCTCGCAGGCTACCGCCATTGCCGTCGGCTTCCAGTGGATAAGCAATTTCGCAGTCTCAGCCTCCTTCGTCCCGCTCTATAACTACAGCCATTCGATGGTCTATATAGCCTATGGCGTCATCTGCCTGCTGGCAGCACTCTTCGTATGGAAACTCGTACCGGAAACCAAAGGCAAAACGCTCGAACAAATGACCGCTCTTTGGCGGGATAAACAGCACTAAAGTCGCTGTCAGTCTCGGGTCAAACACGACAAAAAGACGACAACGAGACGACAACGAGACGTAAACGACACGTAAACGACACGTAATCGGAAGCCGACTACATCGGGAGAAAATCGGGAGAAAGTCGGGAGAAAGTCGGGAGAAAGTCGGGAGAAAGTCGGGAGTATATCGGTAGTAAGTCGGGGAATCAACAGACAGAAAACATAACAAACAACCAACAAAATAACAATAGTATTAACCATTTAAATTTTAATCATTATGACAAAATTTAGACTTTTTGCTTCCGCTCTCTTAGTAGCGATGAGCGTTAGTGCTTTTGCAGCAGAAAACCTGACTTGCTCTGGGTTTGAGTACATTTCCGGTCTTAATAATTGCTCGTATGGTTCCACATTCATGTGGACAGCATCGACCGCAAACACTATGCAGATTTTTGCACTGCCGGATAAAAATCTTGCAGACTACTCAGCTTTGAAGTTCACGCCGAGCAAACTTCTTAACTATAAATCTTCGGGCACACCTTATGTTCGAATTGTGTTTTACGGAATAAACAAAGGAAATACAAAATCAGATTCTACATTTGTAACAAAATCTTTCTACACAATAGATGGCAATGTAAAGAGCATAGACCTTACAGCAACTGCTGATTTCGGCGCGAAGTTAGATTCAATTGTAGGAATTGCCATTGGTGGTGCCGGAGTTGATAGTGCAAGTTTCGTAATTGACCCCAGTTCTATCAAACTTGTTAAGAAATCCGATTCTTCTGAACAAGTTTGTACAGGATTGGTAGAAAGAACAGGTAATAATAAATGTTCTTTTACGGAGAACCGTTTCTCGTGGTGCGCAAGTAATGCTAACAATATGACGATATTCTCGTTTGCAGAGGGTACATTGGCAAATTACGACTCAATAACATTTAATACATCTGGTTGGGGAGCTCCTTACCGCGTGATATTCGTTCATAGTGAAGGGGCCAATGCTCAAGTATCTTTTAATTATACTGGAGAAAATAAAAAGGTTGATTTTACGAATTCATCGAGTTCGAATTATCCGACAGGTATAAACATAGAAAAAGTGACTTCTATCCGTTTTGCAGGTAATTCCGCGAAAGGAGCATTAACCATTCTCCCTTCATCAATTGTGCTGCATGCTAAGAAGACTAATCCTACAGCTCTCGACAATGCCAATGTCAACGTCAAGGTCGTAAAAGTCATTGAGAACGGACAGGTATTCATTCTCCGCGACGGCGTGCGCTACAATACCCTCGGACAGGTTGTAAAGTAAAAAAAAGAAAAAAAACTTGCATGATTGAAAGATTTTTAGTAAATTTGCAACGTAAAACGTTGAATTTTAACTAATCTTTTATCATGAGAGCTAAAGCATTCATAGTATCTGTTTTGTTGAGCTGTCTCAGCGCGACGGCGGTCGTAGTGACCGACTACGACCCGTCGCTGCTGAGCAGTAATCTGTTCACCGACATCACCCGCGACCGCAGCGGCTATCTATGGGTAGCCACCGAGTACGGACTGAACAAGTTCGACGGCGTGCGCTTCACCGCCTACTACGGTGATTACGGACGCGAAGGAGACCTCCACACCAGCCGCGTCGTGCGGCTCTTTGCCGATACCTGCGCAGGCGCACCCGACCTGTGGGTGCTCTTCTATGGCGCACTCCAGTACTATGATGCGATGACAGACCGCTTTGAGTATGTCGATCTGTCGGATATGGAGGAAGTGGCACTCACCGCCATCTTCCGCAAAGACGGCGAATTGTTCATTCATTCGAAAGGAAGCGGCTTGTGGCGGCTGGAAAAAACCGATGACGGCTATCGTGCATTGATGCGCGATACTAACACCACGACAGAGCAGACGACAGCAGTCGAGGGGCGTTACAGCACAGACCAACAGTGGTTTGACGAGGAGGAACAAAGCGTCTGCTTCCGCGACACGGACGGAACTATCTGGCAGGGAGTGATACAGAAAGAACTGACGCGTATCTCGCCGCAGGAACCCGGCGCAACATACGTGCCGCTGAACGGGAAATGGAGCAACGGACAACCTATTTATTCCTGTCTGGTAGCACCGAGCGGCAATGTGTATATCAACCAGACAGAAAACGGCTTGCGGTGCGTCAACCGCAACGGCGAGCAGACAGGAGCCACCCTGCTGCCCGGACTGACAGGTGCTTCGGCACTGGAACTGAGAGACGGACGAACCCTTATCGGTACGACAACCGAGGGAATATATGTGTTTGATGTACAAAGGGACGATGTACGAAGTACGAAGGAGATCGCTCACCTCTATCTCTCCACCAACAAGGTGAAAAGCATGGTGGAGGCAGAACCCGGCATTGTGTATGCCGGTATGATGGAAGGCGGCGTGCAACGGATTGACATGCAGACGATGGAAGTGAGCACGCCCGAAGGGTATTACCCGACGAATATCTATGTCAACAAACTGGCATTGGATTCCGCGGGTATATTATGGATTGGACATTATTCGGGAATCGATTTATATGATACACGGAACCACTGCATGGTGGAGCCAAACTGGCGCGAGAATAGCGCGAAAGTGGCGGAGCAACTGCTGACCACCGCAGTGTATGATATACTTTTTGACAGCGGCAAAACATACATCGCCTCCAACAAAGGTCTGTTTGTATATGACCAATCACTAATCTCCAATCACCAATCAATAAGATCCCGCTACACGATGGAGGATGGTTTGCCGAGCAATGTCATTTGTCGCATGTTGCGCGACGAGGACGGCAATATATGGATGAGTACCTTCCACGGCATAACGATGTTCGACCCCGCCCAAGAGCCGGTATTCATCAATTACTACCTCGGCGGCGGAATGCAGGCGTACCGCTACGTGCGTGGAGCAGGCGACAATCTGCCGACGGGAGAACTGCTCTTCCCCGACGACAACGGAGTGACCATCATATCCCCAAAACTGTTGGCAGGCAAGCCGTTCACACGACAGATTGCGCTAAGCAGTCTCTACGTGTCAGGCAAGCGCGTGACACCTGCGCAGGAGATACGTGTTTCATACTTGGACAATCTGATTACCATGCAGTTCTCGCCGCTCGACATGCGCGACAACCGCAACGTGAGTTACCTCTACCGCTTTGCGGAAGACGACAGCTCTGTATGGCACTCCACGCTTCCGGGCGAGAGCACGATCACGCTTTCCCACTTAGGCTACGGACGCCATGTGCTGATGGTGAGGGCACGCGACGGCATGGCATACAGCGAACCGGCGAAATGGATTATTTATATTATTCCGCCTTTGTATCTCAGATGGTGGGCAATCGTATTGTATATCATTCTGTTCTTAGGTGTTATCAATTATATCGTATATGCATACCACAGGGCTAAAGAACGCCAGTTGTTGCGCGAGCAGTTGCAGTTCTATATCAACCGTTCGCACGAACTGCCTCTGACGCTGACCGTCGAACTGAAGGGCAATGACAAAGTGCTCATGGAGAAAATGATGACTTACATCACCGCCCATCTGGACGACTCCGACCTCTCGGTGGAGAAAATAGCCGATGCGGTGGGTGTGAGCCGCGCACAACTGCAACGCCGCGTGAAAGACATTACCGGCACCGGTGTAGGCTCGTTCGTACGCGAACTACGGCTGAAACAGGCGGCACAACTGCTCCTCAGCGGAGATGTCAATGTCTCGCAAGTGGGCTACTCCGTGGGATTCAATGCTCCTAACGTCTTCTCCACGGCGTTCAAGAAATACTTCGGCGTCTCCCCCAAGGAATACCAGAATAATGTACAAAGGGACAATGTACAAGGTACAAAGGAAGAGGAGCAAGAGATGAATAATTCTTAGCCCTTTCTCCCCTCCTTTTAGGGAGGGGGCGGGGGTAGGCATTAATTCGTAATTCATAATTTTTAATTCTTAATTATAAATGAAAACACACAGACCTTATCGTTTTTTAGCAGCGGTGATGATGACCATGTGCTCGTTGTGGGCGATGGCGGACAACATCTCCGTCAGCGGTATCGTGACTGACCAGAAGGGCGAGACCCTCATCGGTGCTACGGTGCAACTGAAGGATGCCGCTGTGGGTACCACCACCGACATCGATGGCAAGTTCGCCATCGTCGTGCCGGAAGGGAGCACATTAGTGTTTGCCTATATGGGCTACAACACCCAGGAGCTGAAAGCGTCCGCGCAGATGAAAGTGCAGATGCAGGAGAGCGTACAGGCACTACAGGAAGTGGTGGCTATCGGTTACGGTACGATGAAGCGTTCGGACATCACCGGCTCCATGGTTTCCGTCACCTCTGAGGACATGCAGCAGACCTCTTCCGCTACCATGGACCAGATGCTGCAAGGCCGCGCTGCCGGTGTCGAAGTGAATGTCAACTCCGGTGCAGCAGGAGCGGGTAGCAGCGTGCAGTTGCGCGGTATCAACTCCCTTAACTCCACCAACGAACCGATCTATGTCATCGACGGAGCTATCGTCCAGGCATCCAGCGGATCCGATGTATATAGCAACCCGCTTGCCGACCTCAACCCCAACGATGTGGAGTCTATCGAGATCCTCAAGGACGCATCGGCTACCGCTATCTACGGCTCGCAGGCTGCCAACGGTGTCATCATCGTCAATATGAAGAAAGGTAAGGAAGGTGCACCGAAAATCAACCTCAAGGCCTCTGCGGGTCTTGACCAGCTGCCCCGCTATCTGGATGTGATGAACCTCAGCGAGTTCGCACACTGGGCTTATGACGCCAATCTCGTTAGTTACAACAGAGAGATAGAGCGGTTCAAAGACTGGGAGAACCTCGGAGCAGGCACCGACTGGCAGAGTGAGATCTTCCGTCTCGGCGTCCGTCAGGACTACAATGTCTCTATCCGCGGCGGCAAGAACAACGTGACCTATAGCGTCTCTGCAGGCTATTACAACCAGCGCGGTATCATCATCAACAATGATTTCCAGCGTTTCAACCTCCGCGGTAATGTGGAGATCAAGCCCTACAAGTGGATGGAGACAGGTCTCACTTTCTCCCTCAACCAGACCGACCGCAACACAGGTATGGCGTCATGGGGCGTAGTGGCTGCCGCATTGCAGGGACTGCCTAACTTCGCCGTGCGCGACTCCGCAGGCAACTGGGGCAAGTCCGGCTACGACAGCGAGACAGCCGTCTATCAGCCTAACCCTGTAGCCAAGGCATCCATCACCCAGCGCAAGAACATGATTTTCTCTACCCGCGAGAACCTCCATCTGACCTTCAAACCCACGCGCTGGCTCTCATGGCGCAACGAGGTCACGTTCGATTACAACATGGATAACTACCGTTACCTCGAACCGGCCTACGATCTCGGTGGTACGATTAAGACCTATGCCACCCACGAGGAGTCCAAGACTGTCAACCGCTATATATCCTTCAAATCCGTGCTCAACGGAAACTGGACAATCGGCACGGGACATCACCTCACCGCCATGCTCGGCTACGAAGCCAACGAGCGCTATATCGACTACCTCTACGGCTATCGCACCGGTGGCAGTGATGTGAGCACCTCTCTCTCCAGCGGCAACGCCGCCACCTCGACCAACGAAGGCTATGCTACCACCAAACGCTTTATGTCTGTCTTCGGGCGTTTGACATATAGTTATAAGGAGCGCTATATGCTGACCGCCACCCTCCGCGGTGATGGTTCGTCGCTCTTTGAGAAAGGCAAACGCTGGGGCGTATTCCCCTCTGCTGCCGCCGCATGGAGTATCAGCAAGGAGCCGTGGTTCAAACCCGCGCAGCGCGTCATGAACGGACTCAAACTGCGTGTAGGCTACGGTCTCGTCGGTAACGCCAACCTCTCCGACAACGCCTATATGCTGACTTTCACCAACCTCGAGTCCAATTTCGGCATGAGTTACCGCACGTATAATCGTCCGAACTTCGAAGGACTGACATGGGAGAAGACCTCCTCATGGAACGTCGGTGTGGACATGCAGTTCCTCAAGAGCCGTATCGAGGTCATTGTCGATTTATACGACAAGGACACACGTGACCTGCTCCTGCAGACCGTCATGCCTGCCTATACAGGCACCTCCCTCACCGGCGGCGCGCAGCCCATGTGGGCGAATGTAGGACGGATGAACAACCGTGGTATTGAGGTTACTTTCAATGCACATGTGCTCAGCAAGACCATCGTCAAATGGAAGACCTCTGTCACCGCTACCGCTACACACAACCGCATAACAGCCCTTAACACCGAGTCGGGCTTCATCGACCGCACACTGGATTTCGACGGTACGGGCGAGACGGTTACACGCACGGCTGTCGGTCACGGTGTGAGTGAGTTCTACGGCTACGAGGTGGCAGGACGTATCAACTCCGCCGAGGATTTCCTGCGCGACAACGGCGACGGTACCTCTACCGTCATTGCCGCGACACCCAACTATGCCGTAGGCTCCGTGGTCAGCAACACCGCTGCGCTCAAGACCTCGGTCGGCGACCTCCTCTTCAAGGATAACAACGGCGATGGCATCATTGACGAAGCCGACCGCAATTACATCGGCTCGCCGCTGCCTAAAGTGTCACTCGGATGGAACAATACCTTTACCTATAAAGGCGTGTCGCTCAATATCTTCTTCTATTCCGCTATCGGCGGCAAGGTGTTCAACTTCAACCGTCGTATGATGGATGAGCCTTCGCCAATCAACAACACCATGACCAACAAGTTCACGCGTGTCGCCAACTACGCACATATCGGTTACCGCGACGGCGATGCAACGAACACCAATATCTGGAACCAGTATGTGCTGGACGGTGCAGACCCCACCGAGACACGTATAGACAAAGACAAAGGCAACCAGAACTACCGCGTATCCGACCGCTATGTGGAGGACGGTTCCTACCTGCGAATCAAGAATATCGCCCTCTCTTGGAGCTTGCCTAAGAAATGGATACAGAAAGCCAAGATGCAGACCCTCAAACTGTCGTTTAATGTGCAGAACGTATGGACCTTCACCCGCTATACCGGCTATGATCCCGAGATTGGAGCGCAGAACGGACAGTATTCCTTCTCTGGTCAGGGAATGCTCCTCTATGGTGTCGATTCCGGCAAAGTGCCGACCCCTCGCACCTATATGTTAACCGCCGAAGTAACCTTCTAATAAAGTTGATAGTTGAAAGTTTAAAGTTGAAAGTTATGAAACACAATATATCTAACAGCGGCATCAGCCGCGGTCTAACAGCGAAGCGGTCTGTCAGCGAAGCGGTCTGTCAGATGCTTTGCATCGGTCTTATTGCGCTTGGCGCAATATCCTGTTCTCTCAATACTGACAACGAGAAGATGGCGCCTGCCACCCAGCGGCTGGAGAAATACAGCGACCTGCAGGCAACCTCTGCCAACCTCTATCTGGAGCCGTGGTACGAGTTCCACAAACGTATGCTTATCCTTGGCGATGCAAGGGCGAACAACCTCCTGCAGAATACCACCGATTACAACGAGTACAATGCGCAAGGCACGTTCAACGAAGCGATGGCACTCCAGACCATCCAGCGTCCTTGGGCATCACTTTACAATGTCATTACCCAGGCGGATTATGTCATCGAGTATTACGCCCCGTATTGCATTGAGAATAATGTCTGTACCCAAGAGCAGGCGGAAGTGGTCATCGGTGAAGCACGTATGATTCGCGCCATGGCGTATTATTACCTCGCTATCTATTGGCATAATGTGCCTATCGTGGATAACCCCGCTACCGTCTCCGCCCAAGCGTACTCCAACCGTTTCGAGGATGTGTTGCTCTATGCCATCCGCGATGCGGAGTATGCTGCCAACCATATGCAGCAGCCTTATGCGGTCGGACGTGTGGCACGTGTGCCGGCGCTGACACTCCTCTCGCGGTTGTATATCACCATCGGTGCTTATGCCCACGGCGGACACACCACCGGTGCTACCACCGCAGCTCAGTTCTACGCCAAAGCTGACTCTGTAGCTACTCTCGCTATCGCCGAAGCGGAAGGTGACGGCTATGGATTGATGGAGGACTACGAGCAGATCTTCCGCGTGCAGAACAACAACTGCCGCGAGGTGCTCTTCGCTCTCCAGTTCGTCTCGCAGTCCATGACGCGGGGGCTGGCGAACGATATCGGCGCCAATATGAGCTACCGCTACTGCATCGTCAACCGCTACGGCAAGGCGTGGAACACACGTGCCGGATATGATTTCGTCAATCTCTCTTCCATGCGTGGCGGTATGAGCCGCACGCGGGGAAACATCTTTCTCCCGGGCACGACATACGACTACCTCTATCATGAGATGGAGAACACCGCCGACAAGATTGACTGCTGCGATGAGGACGAGCATAACCACACCAAAGGCAAGACATGGACAGTGGAGCGCAAACTCGACATGCTGCCTGTGAAAAAACAAGTGGTCGGCGGACCGATTGCTACCGGCGGCGTGGCTACCAACGGCAACAGCGGTTTCTGCACACCTATGCTGCGTCTCGCCGAGGCATACCTCAACCAGTCTGAAGCACGACTGATGCTCAAGACCGACGGGGCCGATTGCACCGATGCCGAAGTCCTCTCCGGCATAAACACCATCCGCCGCCGTGCCTATAAGATGGAGCGCGAGCGTGGCGAGTACGGACCCGGTCTGACCTTCCACGACTACACCACAATTAACCTCGACTCACTCTTGCAGGAACGCCGTCTGGAGTTCTTCTGTGAGGGTACATCGTGGGGCGACATCGTGCGTATGTCCTTCATCTCCGATGCGCAACTCAAGCGGATGATTGATTACAACAACAACCGCCTCGTGGACCTCACCTCTGACCCTGCTGTCGGCTGCAACCGCCAGTATAAATACCAATACACTCGTCCTGCCGATGCCGACATCGACCATCGGGTCGGTACCGTGGCTACGTCAAACATCGGTTCAGTGGGCTCGCCCTGCTACCGCGCTTCGCGCGAGTGTACCAAGGACAATCTCTGGGCAATGATCTATCCGCCCACCGAGATTTCCTACAACCCCAATCTCAAAAAGGATCCTGTTCCCTATGATTTTGGAGAGTAATGAATACTTAAAATGCTGAATGATATGAAGAAAATAACCTTTGTACTTTGTACATTGTCACTTTGTACCTTCTTCTCAGCTTGCACTGAGAATTTGAACGCTCCCGAACTGCCCCAAACCGAGAGTGACCCTGTTCCTGCTGCGGTGTCCATTGCTGCTGACGATGTGGCAGGCTTATGGACGGCGGTGGACAGCATGCACACCTACCGCTTAGATCTGACTTCGCCCGAAGACGGCGAGGCGGTCCTCAGCCACCTCTTCCTCAACGCCACCAGTCTGATGGAGGACTCTGTTATGAATCTGGCTTATACCTTCACCCTCGCGGACGGCATATTCACCTTCACGCCCTCCACGGCGGCAGTTCGAAAAGGGGCATCACCGCTCAAGGGAGTCCATCTGGGTGACAAGCAGATAGCCCTCTTTGTCACCAACGGCGATTATACTAACCGCATCTGTACCCTCAGTTATACCCGCGGACCTGTGCCGGTGATTACCTCGGTTAACAAAACCATGCCGCAGGCGGGCGAGACCGTCCGCATCACCGGACGTAACCTACAGGCGGTGGATCATCTCTACCTGCCGGTTGCAGATGGCTGGAAAGAGGTCGCTTCACCTGCTATCACCTCTAAGCAAATCACATTCACTGTTCCTGCCGGAGACTACGTACAAGGCTCTATCCGTTGCCAGGTATCCGCAGACAAACTGAGTGTCTATTCGCCGGCATATATGTTCGCCAAGCAGGGTGTTATGATGCACTCCTTCAACGAGTATGGCGCAGCCAAACCCTACACCGGCACGGAGTTCGAATACTCTATCAGCGACTTGGGACAAATCCGCAGCAACGTGCAGTACTGCGCCGCGGCTAACCTGCCCGCAGGGCACTCCCTCGCAGGATCTTCCGTCCTCTCGCCCGACTCCATGCTATCGTTCTTCGGTGCCACGCCCGTCGAATGGCCGGTAGCGTCCGGCTCGGATGACAAGAAAGGCTATGTGCGTTTCTCTACAGGTGACCGTCTGGCGGCTGTATTGGCGCGTTATGCACAGTCTGCCGACGCTCCCTTCACTGCCGCTACGGCGTGCGAAGACCTCGCTATCCAGATGGATATCTACGCCCTCTCCAACGGCGAACCCGAATGGAGAACGGGCTACATCAGCTATCGTATGAACAAGGACCGCAATAGTACCGGCGACGGCTCTGTGGCGAACACCGCTGGTTGGGAGGCCAATGCACCGATGCGTTTTGATGAAGGATGGCAGACCTATACCATACCCCTCTCCGCTTTCACGATGACCAAGACGCTGACCCTCGGTCAGCTCATCAATACCCTCCTGAGCGGCAACTTGCAGACGATTCTCACGGTGATGAACTACAAGCTGGATGACGACCATCCCGCCGAGGCACTGAACTCTTTCCAGCTCTCCATCGCCAACCTCCGCCTCGTCCCCATTAACACTCCTGCCAATACCGGGGAGTAGATATCTGTTAAAACCACCCAAAAGCATCCGCGAGCTTGATATGAGCCGCGGATGTTTTTTGATTTTATTAGCAATCTCGCAACAATCGTTTGAGCAGAGCGAGATAAGAAATAGTTCGTTCGAGGCTTTGCCGAGATAAGAACTCCTATTAGGCGATGGGATATAATAGCCAACAAAATCTATCCTAAACCGACAAAATACCGTGCAAAACGGATTTTTCTTTCCTAATTCTTGCATATATGGAGAAAATGTTGTAACTTTGCGGCGAATTTTAATTAAGGAGGCTATATGAACACGGATGTATTCATGCACTACGATACTCCCGAGCAATATGCAGAGGCATTTCAGCAGATGATTGATGCCCGCGAAAAATGGCGTGAACAAATACGCCAACAAGAATCACAAAGGGCGCTATGATTCTTTCTGCGGACAAACTTAATCAACGTTCACCGTATCATTTGACGCAAATCAATGATATGGCATTTGGATTTGTGACAGATCAGAAAATCCGTTACAATGTTGGTTTCTACCCCGACAAATTCTTCATGGGCGCAGGAGCTTACCATTTCTTTATTGATAATAGTGAGCATGAGCATGGAACGTATGACCCTAAAATTCTGGATGTCGTTACTATTATTTTAGAAGAATTCTTCAGCCAAGAGCCTACGGTTATGCTGTATATCTGTGACCCGACAGACAAACGTCAGGCTGCGCGTGACCGTTTGTATCATCTTTGGTTCTATGACTATGCGCGCAATCATGAGATGACATTGTTTAGCGACTCTGTCACCTTCAAAGAAACCAAGTACTATACAGGAATCCTTATGCGCCATGATCACCCGATGCATGATATTATCCTCAGTTCTTACCAAGAATTCTTGAAGCATGTGCCGGAAAGGTATACAATCTGTGAGAAATAGCCCACACTTCATCCCTATGCAACACGCTATAAATCAAATGTTTAATTTTACCCCCCCTATGTTGCAAATGGCGGCATAAAGGGTGCGAAAAGGGAAATAGCAACGCTAAAGGCGGTGCATAGTTTTTATACTATGTGCTGCTTTTTTTTATAGTAGCAACCCTTTTTTTACACAGAATGACTATATGACTATGATACGAATCAATTGTTTCTTTCAAGCCGGAGAAGGCGAGCGTGACTACAAAGATGCGCTGCTGGCTGCTATTTTATTGGCAGAGAAGTCCATCAAGCATGCTGGATGTGTGGCGTATGATGTGTTTCAAAGCGCATCCCGTTCAGACGTGTTTATGATTTGCGAGACATGGCAGGACCGTGACTCGCTGGACAAGCACTCCACTACGCCGGAGTTCAAACAGTACTGCAAGATAATGAACGAACGCGGCACGCTCAAGATTGAGCAATTTGAATTAATGGCAGACAAACGGATGCATTGTCATCTCCATGAAGGATGATATCAAAACCATCTACGGCTTTGATGTAGAGAAAACAGATTTCACGTTTTAATACACAATAATATTTATGAAAAGTCGCATTTATTCATTTGTTCTGACAATCTTAATGATGTTTGTCAGTACGCTATCGTCATGGGCGATAGAAGACTACGGTTCTGCTTATTTCAAGAAAGCGGAGAACTGGGATGCCTATGATGCCGGTGGTGGCAAGATCCATGTTAAGTTATTAGTTTTCGCATGTGGAGAGCGGAACAACTACAACGCCGGTTTGGGGCAAAATTCTTCATTGGGTTTTCCTAACCCTAATTCAGGTGCGCGTCTCATCGCACGAGTAGATGGAGATGCCGAGTGGCAACATGTATTATATTGGAAGGGTGATAACTATCGTAATAAAGAAGGGAGAGATCCGGAAAATCAGGGTACCGTATGGTTCAAAGTGATGGACGGTACAGTGGTTGTCAACGCCTACGATGGTACACATCCCACATTCACTGCCGATAATGAAGAACATCAAGTTGATATAAGGCGTGAACCCAGCGGAGCGTACCTTACCTATTTCGAGTTTGACTGGTATCCATCCTCCTATTTCGATAAAAAGGAGTTTGAGTTGGCGACGATTTGCGACCTCCACCGTTCGGGTGGAACTACCTTAGATGACCTGGTGAGTTTCTCGCTGATTACCTACAGGTCCTCCGATAATAGTTCTGCTCCTATTTTATCGGAAGCGTTCCCTGCAATGGGCAATCAGATGGGTACTGACTCTGTAGGCAAGATGGCGCTCAATTACAGCACCATGCAAAAGCCACTTGCCTACTACACTTCGCTGGACCCCACGCGATATGCGTGTACCGATCAGACAGGAATGCTGTATGTCAATATGCAAGATACCGTTACATACGGCTATAGAGCTTGTTTCTTAACCGAGCGCGATATTTCGAGTACAGATAGTTCAGTTATTAACGAGTGGAGGTGGTCGAACCGCGTGAATATCAGTGCTTACCATGCCATCCATGACATGAGCGCCGAGGCCTACACTTATAAACGAGACAGCCTGTATTATCAAGATTATCGGTACCGACAAATCAGTTGGAAAGTCTATTATCCAGATGAAACCGACGCAATCAATGGCGATATGTTTGAGTTGCAGCGGGCATACAACGCCGATTTCTCGGATGCCGAGACGATAAGTATCATCCCGATGGAATACGACTCGTTAGCGACAGACAAGTCCGGCGATTTCCCCGTACAGACCTATACATACGTTGATTCCGTACCGGAGGCTTGGTATAATCCGGTGGAGAACAGTTATGCTATATACTACCGCGTACGCCGTGCATCCTCCTCCGTATGGGGATGGGATGGGCATCACAATGCAGCAAGCGTGAAATCACTACCAGAATCTGAATATGCGCAGTTAGGTTTCAAAGAATCGAGTGTTGGGCTTGTAAAAGATTCAGATTTCGCCAACAACCATCAGGTACATCTTGCCATCCCATTAGTAAACTTGAACAGTTTAAGTGACGGATCAGTATATTATTTCCCGCGATACAGTCGTGGTTATTGGTCAAGCAAGGCAAAACTGAAAATACACAAGATTTTAGAGGAACTGAATGACACCATTGACATAGAGATACCGACTATATCCAACACTGTATAGACTCGGTTTTCTATCACAAGAACTATAGTACCTATTGTTCATGGAGCTTCACAATCCCATATACCGACATAGCCGCCACGCCCTGCATACACTATCGTTATGTGGCGGAGATTGACACAACGGGTATTGAAGTCAAGAGTATTCGCGGCCAAAGGACAATGCCGTTTAGCGGAGAGGTTTACTATAGTGATGCAGCCGGCATAGCAGAATTCAAGGCGAGTCAGGATGAGTTTCCCGATTGCGTGCTATTGACATGGCATCCGACGGACGGGAATGTGGGCTATTACACCTTAGAGGGTCGTCCAAAGGGCGGGGATGAGTACACTGTTATTGCCGATAGTCTGACTGACTCGTGGTATCGTGATTACGCAGCTTGGTCCGAACAGAGTTGGGAGTGGGAATACCGGCTGACGCTCCATTACACCTGTCAGGGAGAAGAATCTACAGCCTCGTCCACCACTGTCGGCTCGCGTTTCCATTATGGTACTGTATCCGGTAGGATTGCGTATGAAGACGGTATCGGTTGCCCAGGTGTTACCGTGACGGCGACTAACACGGAAACAGGTGAGACGACGTGGAGTACAGTGACCGATGAGACAGGTGCATATCTATTGGACAGCCTGCCATACCTGCATGGAGTGGAATATGCAATTGCGCCTACGAGCGAGAGCGCAGAATTCCGATTTAACAACACCTCTGTGGGCACAGCATCACTACTCCTTTCTTCTAACCAAACCATCATTCAGGATGTTGATTTCGCGAACATCTCTTCGGTTCGTTTCTCGGGTCGCATGTTGTACGAGAACACCACTATTCCTGTTCGCGATGCTCAGTTCCTGCTGAATGGCAGGATGGTCAAGCGGACGGTTGAGCCTTACAAGACGGATGCCTCTGGTAATTTCGAGTTCAACGTACCGAAAGGTGAGAACTTCACCATTCAGGCATACAAAGAGGGGCATACCTTCGCAGGCAAAGGCTTTGTCAGGATAGACGGCGATAGTGTACTGAATCTAAAGAAAGCACAGGACGGCATACGTATCTATGACCAAACAAAAGTGCGTCTTACCGGACGTATAGTAGGAGGTCAGACGCAAGCAGACATACCTCTCGGCTTTGGCTTGAGCCGGAACAATCTCGGCGACGACTTACAGTTTGTTTTAGAGCTGGAGGGCGATAACATCTCGCAGATTGTACATATCCCGACCGATCTGACAATAGAACGGATTGATACAGTGGTGCCGCATTTAGTATCCGATAGTCTGCAGTCTGTTGATACAGTGGGTAGCACAAACGTCCATTACCTCCGCAAACGCATTATCGTACAGCCGGATATCAACACCGGCGAGTATGTAGTGGATCTATTCCCCGTCAAATACAAGATAACTCAAGCCACCGCACGAGGCTATTCAACTCTCTACGCCGATGGCAAGACGGGCGAGACGCTTGACCTGACGAACGCACCGACTGACTCCGTGGAGTTGACGCACGATGGCAAAAAGACGACAGCCAACACGATATACTCCATCACATATCACAGTCCGCTGGATATTACCTGCAAGCAGTTGTTATTAGGCAGTGAACAGCCTTATTTCGGCGAAGAGAAGATAACCCGTTATAACATCGCCAATGTAAAGGTTGAAACTATTTTAGCACAGAAACAGGCAGATGGGAGTTATACATATCTCTTTGGTGCGCCGGTATTCAACACGGATACATACAAATTCCGCGTTCGTGCACATGAGGATTATTACTACAATAATGACCCCACCTCCACACGACATGAGGAAGTGCGTATCCATAAAGGCACGCTGAAAATCTACAACGGCCTGCACGACTCGGGCAACACGCAGATTCAAACCAAGCAGCTGGATGCCAACGGCGAAGCGGAATTCGAAATACCGATTGACTACGTATCCTTCGCCAAGACGGGCGATAGTGCGTTGCGCGTATTAGATCTCTCCGTGGAATACCAAGGTATGCACGTGGAGAAGCAAGCAGTCAAAGCCTACGTGATGGGAAACAAATTGAAAGGTATGGATTATGTAGCTTCCACGCACGGCAAAGTCCAGTTGTTAGATGTCCTGCGTGACCCGCCCGGCTCAAAGAGCTATGCTTATCTGGAGGAAGGCACCAGCTATAAATATAACTATTCATGGGATATGAATCTCAAATTCGGGTTGAATATTAGCATAGGTTATGGTTCAAAAGCCCATTTCCTACTGGGTACTTATGTCGGAGTAGGAGCCGGTATATGGGCAGGCCAAGATAATAATATATCTACCATCAATTCGTTCAGTATTCCTATCCAGTCTTCGTACTTCTACAAACATGCCGCCTCCTACACCTTCACGCTCTCCAACCGTGTAGAGACGGGTTCGGATAGCTACTATGTAGGCGAGAAGGGCGATGTGTATTTGGGTGTGGTACAGAACGTGTATAGTGCGATAACGGATGCTGTGAAGCCGATAGACTCGTTAACCTACGTAACGATGGCACCTATGTTTGCCAATGGTACTATGCGAGTGGTGAAAAGCGGACGCGACAGCCAAGGTAATCTATGGTATCTCGTCATTGGTATGGAACGTGAAGTAGGAACGATAATGAAGTCGTCGTTCATCTATACACACGACTATATAGAAAACACTTTGCTTCCCAAACTCAAGCGCGACCGTGACGCCTTGCTGCTTACGGGCGACAGCACCTCTATTCAGGCGATAGCCGATGCGCAGAATAAGGCTGTCTATTGGTCGAAAGTAGATGCTGAAAATGATAATTTTGCCGCCGAAGGCTATTACCGACAGATGCTGCCCTATGATGCTACAAACAAAGATTTCCCTGACGAAGTGGACGCATACAATCGCCAGATTGTTGAATGGTTAGACATTATGATGCTGAATGAGAAAGAAAAAATAACCGCTATTCAGACCCAAAAGAACAAGGTAGGGCAGTGGTCTGTTACCGGCGGCACCAAACTGACTCACAGCGAGACCTACGAATATAGCAACACATACTCATCGCGATGGGACTACCCGGGCTCTTCATTTAAATTAAATCAAGGTATAATACAAACATTCAAAAATATCTTTGGAAAAAGCATAGTAGATATGATCACCGAGAAGAATAATACTACTGCTGCTAACACGGCCAATCCTTTTGCGTTTGCCGCTGAGACACCGGGTTCTACGTGGCAATTTGAATTAACGCCTATTCTTGATCTCAATTTCGACCGTGACCCGTCCAACACAGAGACGCACAACCGCAAGATAGGTTTTACGCTGCAACCGGATGCATTCGGATACATGGATGTGAGCGTTTACCGCGTGGTGAAAGAGAAGGATGCGTTCAATAGCTCCTCCGCCGATACACGCGATGCCGTATCCGCCGGAAACGATTATAATGGCACGGACTATCTGTATGGTTCATACGTGTACTACACCAACGGTGGCGCGAGCAAGTGTCCGTGGGAACCGGCGCAATACAGCAAGTATTACGAGCCTGTCGTGAAACTTTCCGAATCAACGCTCAACTTAGAGAACCAGAAACTGGATATAGACGTTCACGAGCGCTCGAATGTACCCGCCGACCAGCCTGCTATCTTCAACCTGCGCATAACCAACGAGGGCGAACATGAGTTCGGCGCCGGTTTGGCGCCCATCACGTTCTACCTCAAGCAGGACGAAATAAGCAACCCAAAGGGTGCCAAACTGTTGGTAGATGGTATGCCGCTCACCGGAGACGGACGCGCCATCAAGATCAAGCACGGTCAGATCATCAACAAAACCTTAGAGGTCTATGCCGGCGATGGGTACGATTTTGAGGACATCGTGCTGAACTTAGCCTCTACGTGCGACCCCAACAATGCCGCCAAATGTACATTCAGCGTGCATTATGTGCCGGTGAGTTGCCCCGTCAACCTGAGTATGCCGCGCGATAACTGGACCATGAACACACTCTCCGCGCAAGACTCGACAGGATGGTATCTGCCCGTAGTTATAGATAATTTTGATGTCAACTATCCCAATTTTGACCATATTGAGCTACAGTACAAACTATCTACACAGAGCGAAGATGCGTGGGTGAACCTCTGTTCGTATTATGCCAACGATTCGCTCTATAACGCTGCATCCGGCACCAAGGCAATGATTACCGCCGGTCGGATAGAGAACGTCCGCTTCTACGGCGAGCGCGACCCGATGGAGCAGAAGTATGACCTGCGTGCCGTATCGTTCTGCCGTTATGGCACAGGATTCATCACTCGAGCCTCTGCAGTGCGTAGTGGTATCAAAGATACTCGTCCGCCACGCGTGTTCGGAGACCCCGAACCGACAGACGCTATCCTCGGCATAGGCGAACATCTCAAACTGCGCTTCAATGAAGCCATTGCCGGTAATTATCTTGACCAGGATAATAACTTCCAAATCAAAGGTATCACCAACGAGACAGGTATTACCACCAACGCTTCCGTTCATTTTGATGGTACCAACAGCTCATATGCCACAACGCAAGTGAACCGCAGCCTGAACAATAGTTCGTTTACGCTTGATATGCTTGTCAAACCGGCTGAGCAAGGCAAAGAACAGACTTTCTTCGAGCATGGTACGACCGGCAATGGAATATGCTTCGGTTTGACCGCCGACAACCGACTGCAACTTTCCATTGGCTCAATACAAATCACCTCCCTTCCATTGAGTCAGAACAAGGATTTTACACGCGTGTGCGTTACGTATGATGTACATAATAACACCGTCCGCTTCTTTGCCGGCACACAAGAGATGACAGACCCTGCGGCTCCCCAACTGCCGTCCACATTCACTTATACCCTCAGTGCCCCATTGGTGTACGGCCGTGGGCTGAGCGGTAACCTGCTCGAGCTGCGCTTGTGGTCCAAACCACTGACGCAAGAGGAAATTAGTGCCACCCACATGCGCTACCTCACGGGGTACGAGCGCGAGCTGGTGGCATATTACCCGATGACAGAGGCATACGGCACAACGCTGACCGACAAAGCCGGTGGTGCTACTCTCACGCTTAACGGTGCTTCATGGAACCTACCTAAAGGTATCTCTATAGCGATCAAAAAGGATGAGCGTGTACGCCTCGAAGGTAACCTGCTCGGACGATCCGCTATCTACGACGAGACGCTTATGTTCTGGTTCCGCTCCACCACAGGTACAGGCCATCTGTTCGCTGCAGGACATGTCAACGACACCACCGGAACGCTGTTCGAGCTGGTGGACGGCAATCTATTGTTGCACTCAGGTGCGAAAAGCATCCAGGCGGGTAACGCGGAGAACAACGCATGGCATCATCTGGCACTGACCATCAACCGCGGCTACAACACCGCTTCCGTCTTCCTCGACGGCGAGATGACCGCCATGCTCAAAGCGGATGACCTGATTGGCGTGAGCGGTGCAATGTATCTCGGTGGCAATGGGTTCGAAGGAAACATAGACGAGTTCGTCCTCTTCGAGCAAGCACTGCCTAAGGTGCTTGTAGAGCAATATGGTCACCAGTCTCCTGCCGGCGACGAGATGGGTATAATGGCCTACCTGCCGTTCGAGGAGCAAAAGCCAAACGCCAATAATGTAATTGAACTCGTCTTCTCACCCAACGACCGGCATGAGTTCCGGGATGCGAACGGAAACAAAGTCGATAAGGTGCAGCCGCTCGTTATTGGCGTGGAGGTGAACGGCAAGGAAGGAATCAAGCAGGTGAGCGATTTGGCGGATAAAACCATCTATGCACCGGTCTATAGCGGTGCGCTCCTCTCGAATCTCAACTTCGACTGGGCTTTCAATAACGACGAACTGCTGATTAACCTGAAGATGTACGACCGCGAGATCAACAAACAGACGGTTTACGTCACCGTTCGCGATGTAGAAGATCTCAACGGCAACCCAATGCCTTCGCCTGTTACATGGGTGGCATATGTGGACAGGAACGCACTCAGGTGGGAAAAATCCCAACTCAATTTCTGGACTTCCGACGAATATATAAATAGTAATTTCAACTATCGTGAGATACGCATCATCAACAATTCCGGCAAACGACACCAGTTCTCCATTGAGTCCCTTCCCGAATGGATCACTGCGGACAAGACCAGCGGCACCATTCTTCCCGAAGAAGAAATCTCGTTCAGGTTTGACTATAGCACCTCTATCCCGTTTGGTACCTATTCAGACGTTATCTATTTGACCGACGAGAACGGACTGAGCGAACCGCTCAAACTGGTCTATGAATTTGAACCAACCTGTCCATGGAGCGAACCACGGCCGAGTGACTACACGATGAATATGAATATTTGCGCACAAATACTCGTGAATGGGGTGTATGATACCGATACCAGAGATAAAGTGATAGCACTCTACAACGACGAATGTGTTGGTATGGCGAATGTGACGTTCGATCCCCTGACCAACCGCTCGGAGGCCTATTTGACTATATATGGTAGCGATGAGATGTTCCGCAAACCGTTGAGCTTTGCGCTTTGGCAAGCTTCTACGGGCAAAGTAATATTCCTCAACTCAAGTCAGAATATGCTGTTTGCACACGGATATGTGTATGGCTGTGGCAATGGAGAGATAGTTAAACTGGAAGCTATGGCAGGCAACGAATCCCAAAATATCTCGCTTAATGAAGGCTGGACATGGATATCGTTTAATATCATCAATCAGGATGATACGCCTAACCTCTCGCATATATTGTCTACCTCCAAACCATGGACAGAAGGCGACCTGATCAAAAACCCTTCTACACGACAGTTCAGTAGTTATTCAGCGGATAGTGCTATCTTTATGGGAACACTGACGAGGCTCTACTATACGCAAATCTATATGGTTTATAGTCATATCGAGAATACGCTTCGCTATAACGGATTCGGTATTATACCAGAAGACATGTACATCTCCGTACGCGGCGATGGGCAATGGAGTCCATTCCCTTGCCTGTTCAATAAAAATACGCCTATCAACGAAGCAATGGCAGATTATTACGACAACGCTACGGAGGGCGACCTGATTAAGGGACAAACGACGTTCGCCTATTTCTCTTCGGACAAACGATGGGTAGGTAGTCTGGCGGCTCTTCGTCCGGGTGAAGGATACCTCTTCCGTCGCATGGGACTGGGGTCTAAGACTATCCATTTCTACGACCGGGAAGAAAACAATGCTCCGCGCCATAACGCAATGGCTGCTAACAAACAAACAGACTTCTGCGGCAACGCCGAAACGAACATGACGATGATTGCAACGGTTGAAAACGAAGGTCTTCGCGCATTCATCGGTGATGAACTTGTCGGTGTAGCTATGCCTGTTGACCTAAACAACGAGACGCTGTTCTTCCTGACAATTTCATCTGACGCAGTAGGTGAACTCCGCTTTGAGACCGAGAACGGTACACCGCTGGTACCAATGACTAAGGACGAGCAACCAATGATTATTGGCTATACAGCTGACAGCCACCATGGTACGCTCAAAGCGCCTATCATCTTGCGCCCGAGTGATAACCGTCCGTACAAGATTATTGAAAATAGCCATGTAGTAATTATTCGAAACAATGAAAAATATGATGTTACAGGTAAAAAGTTATAAGACACTTGTGCTTGCTGCCCT
>FLNW01001265.1_pt1 | contig 45447 bp, 37 predicted proteins | sample 1140371 | NCBI WGS metagenome assembly FLNW01 (sample SAMEA3878170, study PRJEB12797) | bioreactor metagenome | biome: Moose rumen | place: Sweden | collected 2011-10
TTTCATATGCCTAATTGGTTGAAAATATAATCTACATTTTTCATGTAATATTCCAGTGTAAAACACTGGTCAATCTCCTGCCCGGTTAGATAGTGCATCACCTCTGGAGTCTGTTTCAGAAGATCCTGCATCTGCCCGCCTTCCATGAGCGTACGCATAGCCACTGGCTGTACCAGATCATAGGCTTGCTCGCGGACGAGACCTTTTGCTATCAGTGCGTTCATCACACGCTGGGCAAAGATGGCGCCGTGAGTCAGACGGATATTCTCAAGCATGTAAGCGGGATAAACCACCAGATTGTCCAATATATTCATTAGCCGTGCCAACATATAGTCCAGCAATATAGTCGCGTCCGGCAGGATGATGCGCTCTGTGGAAGAATGCGAGATGTCCCGCTCGTGCCAGAGAGCGATATTCTCAGAGGCTGTAGCCATATATCCGCGCATAACGCGCGCGCAACCGCATATATTCTCAGAGGAGATAGGATTGCGCTTATGAGGCATGGCGGATGAGCCTTTTTGTCCTTTCTGGAAGGCCTCTTCTACTTCGCGTACCTCCTGGCGTTGCATATTACGAATCTCGAGAGCTATTTGTTCCAGAGAACCAGCAATAACAGCCAGTGTGGAAAGATAGAACGCATGGCGGTCACGCCCCAGCACCTGTGTGGCTATTTGGGCTGATTCTATGCCAAGATGCTCACATACATAGTTCTGAATGAACGGTGGTATATTGGCATAGTTTCCGACAGCGCCGGACAGTTTGCCGGCCTCTACTCCTTTTGCAGCCATCTCAAACCGTTCTGCATTACGCTGCATAGTAGCGTACCATAGTGCCCATTTTAATCCGAATGATGTTACATCTGCGTGCATACCGTGAGTACGTCCGATAATCGGGGTGAATTTGAATTCATTGGCGCGTTTCTTGAGAACCTCTGAAAACTTTTTCAAATCATCTCTCAGTATCGAATTGGCTTGTTTGAGCAGATAGCCGTTAGCGGTGTCCACTACGTCGGTAGAGGTCAACCCGTAGTGTACCCACTTTCGCTCCTCGCCAAGAGACTCACTCACCGTCCGGGTAAATGCAACCACATCATGGCGGGTTATCTCTTCTATTTCATGGATGCGGTTGACATCAAAAGTGGCTTTCTCACGCAGTTTGGCTACATCCTCTTTGGGAACAACACCCAGTTCTGACCAGGCCTCAGCCGCCAGAATCTCTACATCCAGATAAGCTTGAAACTTATTCTGCTCTGTCCATATGTTGCGCATTGCCGCGCGCGAATATCGATCTATCATGATTATTGTACCTTATATGAAATGCATTTATAGGCTTCTTCTACCTTGGCCAGTGCTTTCTCAACCGTCTCATCAGTAGCAAGTATTACACCGTAGCGGCGGTGTCCGTGTACTTCCGGTTTTCCGAAGAGGCGCAACTGTACACCTGGGATTGCCAATGCTTTCTCTATCCCTTCAAACACCACCTCTTTACCTTCGCCCTCAATGACGATAGCCTTGCTGGCAGAGGGCTGGAAGAAACGAACTTCAGGGATCGGCAAACCAAGTACAGCACGGGCATGGAGTGCAAACTCACTCAAATCCTGACTGATCATCGTCACCATACCTGTGTCATGCGGACGGGGACTGACCTCGGAGAAGAAGACTTCATTACCGCGCACGAACATTTCCACGCCGAAAATGCCATACCCGCCGAGAGCATCTGTTACCATTTTGGCGATATGTTGTGCTTGTTGCAGTGCTTCATCCGTCATGATCTGGGGTTGCCACGACTCGCGGTAATCGCCTTCTACCTGATGATGCCCGATAGGTTTGAGATATGTTGTGCCACCTGCATGGCGTACTGTCAGAAGAGTTATCTCGTAATCGAAATGAATGAACCCCTCTACAATCACCCTTCCTGCTCCGGCACGACCGCCTTCTTGGGAGATTGCCCAGGCTGACTCCACTTCCGCCACATTATGAATAGTTGATTGACCATGACCCGAGGAGGACATAATCGGTTTGACTACACATGGGATGCCAATCTCCTTAACGGCTGCGATGAACTCGTCATGATTGTCGGCGAACTTATAGAGGGCGGTTGGCAGGTGTAGTTCTTCGGAAGCCAGACGGCGGATAGCCTCGCGGTTCATCGTCAGAAAAGCCGCCTTGGCGGTTGGTATCACATGATAGCCCTCTTTCTCCAGCTCTACTAAAGTAGGCGTGGCGATAGCCTCTACCTCCGGAATAATGAGCGAAGGTTTCTCCGTCTCGATAATCTCACGCAGGCGGTTGCCGTCAAGCATATTAAACACATACGAGCGGTGAGCCACTTGCATGGCGGGTGCGTTGGCGTACCTGTCACACGCGACGACTTCTACTCCGTAGCGCTGGAGTTCCAGCGTGACTTCTTTTCCTAATTCTCCGCTTCCGAGCAGCAATGCGCGTGTCGCGACTTGAGTAAGTGGTGTCCCAATTTTCATTGTAGTACAAATATTTTTTCAGAACTTCCGTTAGTGGTTAGTTCGTGATAAGTTAGTCATTCGTTGGTTGTAGCACTTCAGTGTGTTATACATTAGCATGGAGATGGTCATGGGACCAACCCCGCCGGGCACAGGAGTAATTGCACCTGCTACAGGAGCTGCACTCTCGTAATCAACATCGCCCACCAGTTTGCCGCTGTCTGTACGGTTGATACCCACATCAATGACTGTAGCGCCGGGCTTAACCATTTCTCCTGTGATGACTCCGGGACGTCCTACTGCTACTACTAAGATATCTGCTTCTTTGCATACAGCTGCTAAATCAGCTGTCCGGCTATGAGCTATCGTTACTGTGCAGTTTTTATCGAGCAATAGTTTTGCAATCGGTTTGCCAACAATATTGCTACGTCCTACAACTACGGCGTGACGCCCCTCGAAGACAGTACCGCTTTGCTCCAGCAATGCAATGATTCCCAGCGGAGTACAAGGCACTATTGCGTCTTCGTTGAGCCATAGTCTGGCGACATTAGAGGGATGAAAACCATCCACGTCTTTCTCCGGCGAAATGGTCTCTATCACTCTCTGCTCATTGATATGTTTGGGCAGAGGGAGTTGCACCAATATACCATCTACCCTGTCGTTCTCGTTGCGCTCACGGATAACACGGAGTAGCTCATCCTCGCTTACCGAGGCTGGCAATTGGATCAATTCTCCGTCAAAACCGCAGTATTCTGTAGCCTTGATTTTACTCCTGACGTACGACATACTGGCTGGATTCTCACCTACGATGATTACATCCAGACATGGCTTGCGACCATACCGGGCAGCAAGAGTTGCCACCTCCTCACGAATGTGTTCTTTCTGTTGTTGTGCTATTTGTTTACCATCTATTATCATAATGCCCAATGTGCTATGTCTTTTCTATAATATAAATTGGTACAACGGATTTTCTGAATCTCCGCATAAACTTTCTGGTGTGCTTCACGGATATCTTCTCCGTGTGCGATACACATGAGTACACGTCCTCCGTTGGTATATAGTTTGTTTTCCTGACGTTTTGTCCCCATATGGAGGACTAATCCGTCAAATTTGTCTGTACCGGAAATCTCCACTCCTTTCTGATAATTTCCGGGATAACCGCATGATGCCATCACTACACCAACTGTGGCTTGTTTGTGCCAGACAATTGACTCCAATTCTTCGCCAGTCGCTATAGCGTGGAAGACCGTATAGGCATCACTCTCCATGAGTGGTAGAACGACTTCTGTCTCAGGATCGCCGAAACGGGCGTTGAACTCAATCACCTTAATGCCATCAGCGGTCTTCATAAGCCCTCCGTATAACACTCCTGTAAGCGGTCTTCCCTCTCGCTCCATGGCATCGGCTACGCGCTGAAGAATATTGGTCAAAGCCCATTGTACTTCTTCCGCAGTGATAAATGGCAGCGGTGTATATGCGCCCATTCCTCCGGTGTTCGGACCTTTGTCTCCGTCATAAGCGCGCTTGTGGTCCTGACTCAACGGCATCGGATAAACATGATGGTGATGCACAAAAGCCATGAATGAGAACTCAGGCCCTTCCAGATAATCTTCTATCACCACTCTTCCTTTTCCGAATGTTTCGCCGATTAGCATATCCCGTAGCGCTTGTTCCGCCTCCGCTTCGTTTGCAGCAATCACTACTCCTTTTCCGGCAGCCAGACCATCGTATTTGAGCACAGTAGGATATGTATTGCGAGTGCGTACATACTGTATTGCTTCGTCGTAATCGCCGAAACTGCAATAAGCCGCAGTGGGGACGTTATATTTGGCCATCAGTTCTTTGGCAAACTCCTTACTGGCCTCAATTTGTGTGGCTGCCTTGGAATGGCCGAAAACCGGTATTCCCGCTGCGCGGAAAGCATCTGCAACACCTGCACTCAATGCAGCTTCTGGACCCACTACGCAAAGATCTATGGCCTTGTTTTGTGCGAAAGCAAGCAGTTGTTCCACTTCCGTATCTTTGATTGCCGCACACTCTGCCAAATCAGCAATGCCGGCATTACCCGGAGCACAATATATTTTGCTTACATGACTACTGCGGCTCAGTTGATAAACGATAGCATGTTCACGACCGCCGGACCCTATGACTAAAACATTCTTTTTCATTAGTGTTTGAAGTGACGCATGCCCGAGAAGAGCATGGTAATTTGATGTTTGTTAGCGGCATCAATACTTTCGTTATCACGCACGCTGCCACCCGGCTGAACAATCGCTGTGATACCATATTCGGCAGCCTCCTCTACGGAATCACCAAACGGGAAGAATCCATCGGAAGCCATTACCAAACCTGCTTCTTTGATATCTTTGCCCTTAGATGCCAGTGCTTCCTGTGCTTGTTTAAGCGCGATATACGCTGATCCTACACGGTTCATTTGCCCTGCTCCTACTCCGTATGTACGGCCGTCTTTGACTACTACAATCGCATTGGACTTCACATGTTTGACGATTTGCCATCCAAACTGCATATCCGTCAACTGTTCGTCTGTCGGTTTCGTCCCGGTAACGCACATCTCTTTTGTCAGGCGAATGGTTTCTGTGTCAAGTTGTTGTGCCAAGATTCCTCCGTTAACCGAGACGTACTGCATCTGTTGGGTGTCGGAGGAGGACATATCTACCTCCAGAAGACGCAAATTCTTTTTTGTCGTCAGTTCTTCCAATGCTTCGGCTGTGAACTGCGGCGCCATAATAATCTCCAGAAAGATAGGCTTCATAGCTTGTGCCATCTCTTTGGTCACTACGCAGTTGGTCGCTACGATACCGCCGAAGATAGAAACCTTGTCAGCCTCGTACGCTTTCTGCCAAGCCTCCAAGCCATCTTTGCCGATAGCCGCACCGCACGGATTCATGTGTTTGAGTCCCACGCAGAAAGGTGTCTTGCCAAACTCACGTACGATATTCAGCGCAGCGTTTGCGTCCTGTATATTGTTGTATGAAAGCTCTTTGCCATGTAATTGCTTGGCGGAAGCCAGTGAATATGGCACACTCTCCATCGCTGCATAGAACTTGGCGTCCTGATGAGGGTTCTCGCCGTAACGCAAGCCCTGCTTGAGATCATACTCAAGGAATAGCTTCTCGTTCAGCCCGGCCGCCTTGCGCATATATGTAGCGATACACATATCGTATTCGGCTGTGTGCGTATAGGCTTTGGCACTCAACTCAAGCCTCGTCTCTTTGCGGGTGTTTCCATCAGTCTTTATTTCGTCCAGCACACGCTTGTAATCATCAGGATCACAGATTACGGTCACGTCGTTCCAGTTCTTGGCTGCCGAACGGAGCATAGACGGACCACCTATATCTATCTTCTCAATTGCCTCAGCCATCGTTGTGCCTTCTTTGGCTATAGTTTGACGGAACGGATAGAGATTGACGCAAACCATGTCAATCAGCTCTATGCCGTTTTGTGCCAACGCCTCCATGTGCGAAGGCTCATCGCGACGTGCTAACAAGGCACCGTGTACCTTCGGGTGAAGGGTTTTTACACGACCGTCACATATCTCCGGGAATCCAGTTACTTCTCTGATACCGATGGTCTTTATTCTGCTCTCTTCCAGCAGTTTCTGCGTTCCTCCGGTGGCAATAATCTCCCACCCCGCAAGTTGCAAGCCTTTTACAAAATCCACCAGACCAGTCTTGTCGCTGACGGACACCAATGCTCTTTTCCTAGTCATATTATTATGATTCCAGATTATTTACTTATTATTTCGTTCTTTCCTGCTTTTACACAGCCGATTACCTGTGCTTTTGTAGCTGCATGGTATAGGATTGACAGCACTTTGTCTGCATCCGCCTCAGAAACAGCAAGTACCATGCCTATTCCCATATTGAAGATATTAAACATCTCCCTGTGTGGAATCTGACCTTTTTGTTCCAGAAAACGGAAGATAGGGAGTATATCCCAACTGCCTTCCTCAATATGAAAACCCTGTTCCTGAAGGAATATGCGGGGGATGTTCTCGTCAAATCCCCCACCGGTGATATGTGCCACACCATGTACATCAACCTGACGGATGACATCCAGAACCGGTTTGACATATATCATTGTAGGCGTTAATAAGATTTCCCCTAAAGTTTTCTCTATATCCAACTCTTGATATACTTTATGCAAATCGAGGTTGGCATCTTTGACAATCTTGCGTACCAAAGAATAACCATTGGAGTGTACGCCTGAGGAAGAAATACCAATTAATACATCGCCCACTTTGACTTTCGTTCCATCGATTAGTTTGGATTTCTCTACTACACCGGTAGTGTAGCCGGCTATGTCGTATTCGCCATTCTCATACATTCCCGGCATTTCAGCCGTTTCGCCACCAACCAAGGTACAACCCGCTTGACGGCAACCTTCCGCTACACCGCTCACGATAGCCTCAATCTGCGCAGGGATATTATGTCCCGTAGCGATATAATCGAGAAAGATAAGCGGTTCAGCTCCTTGCGCCAGCACATCGTTCACGCACATAGCTACAGCATCTATGCCAATGGTGTCATGCTTATCCATCGCAAACGCGATCTTCAGTTTTGTCCCCACTCCGTCGGTGCCGCTGACCAGGATCGGTTCTTTCACGTTTAATGCCGAAAGATCAAACATTCCTCCGAACGAGCCGATCGAGCCCATTGATCCTATGCGTTGTGTAGAAAGGACATGTGACTTGATCCTGCTTACTACTTCGTATCCGGCTTCCAAATTTACGCCTGCTGCTTCATAATGTTGCGCCATATTATCGATTTATTTAGTGCTTGAAATAGTTTACTGCGTTTTCAAACAATGGTTGGTGTTTGTTCCCTGAGACATTCGTAAAAACGCCTTCCTCCCATCGTTCCGAGTGCCCCATCTTACCAAGAATCTGTCCGTCCGGAGAGATGAGACCCTCGATGGCATAGCATGAGCCGTTGGGATTGTAGGGGGACTCCATTGTCGCTTCACCCGTGCATGGATCGGCATAGCGAAAAGCGATTTGCCCATTCTCAAAGAGCTGCTTTGCCAGTCCCTCGCTCACTACCAGTTTGCCTTCTCCGTGGCTGACTGCAATACTGTGTAGGTCGCCAATCGCCATTCCTTTGAGCCAGGGACTGTTGACTGTAGAGACCGTAGTGGTTACTATCTGCGAGACGTGGCGGTTGATGTCGTTGCGGAACAGCGTCGGACTCGCGGCAGTCACCTGTCCTAAATGGCCGTAAGGTAACAAGCCTGATTTGATCAGTGCCTGGAAACCATTGCAGATTCCGAGGATAAGTCCACCGCGATTCAACAAATCCTCTACGGCACGGCTGATCTTTTGCTGATTGAGCACCGAAACAATGAATTTCGCGGATCCGTCCGGTTCGTCACCAAGAGAGAAACCACCGGCCAGCATCAGTATCTGTGCGCGGTGGATGTGCGTATCCATCTCATCAATGGATGAAATCACATCATTTTCAGTCAGGTTCCTGAAAATGGTCATTTCTACCTCTGCTCCGGCTTTCCGCCATGCTTTTGCACTGTCGTAATCACAGTTCGTCCCCGGAAAAACAGGTATATATACTATCGGCTTTCTACCTCTTAAGTCTTCGTGCGCAGGGATGGCAGATTTGCAATTTTTCGGCGTTATGCCTTGCGGCATCAGCTCCTTATGTTGCGCCTTCGTTGTAGATGGATAGACTTTGTTAAAAGGTGAGATGCAAGCTTCATATAGTTTCCGGCAGTTCACAGCTTCCCCGTTGACAAGCAGGTTTTCACTCTCTGTCACTTGCCCCAATAGTATCGCATCCGGAATATTCAGTTCCTCTGATGCCTCCACTACAATACTACCATATTGGTAATCAAAAAGCAGAGAATCATCGATACATATATCTGCCCCAAAAGCGTTACCGAACGACATTTTTGCGAGAGCCTCGCATACTCCGCCAAAACCAATAGCATAAGCCGACACTATCTTTCCTGCATGAATACATTCTGTGGTGTCGGACCATAGTTGTTTGAGTTGGTCAGTGTTCGGCATATAATTGCTCAGAGGTTTATGCTGCAGCAGATACAATTTATTTCCAGATCTCTTCCAGTCGGTACTGATTACCTGGTTTGCCTTGACAGTCGTAATACCGAAAGCAATCAGCGTCGGAGGAACGGAGATATGTTCAAACGTACCGAACATTGAGTCCTTTCCTCCGATAGAAGGAAGCCCCAATGCCACTTGTATCTTCAGTGTTCCCAAGAGTGCGCTGAGCGGTTTGCCCCAACTATGGCGGTCATCTGTCATGCGTTCGAAATACTCCTGATAACTAAAACGCATACGGTCGTAGTCTGCTCCGGCGGCTACCACTTTGCTGCATGCCTCTACCACTGCATAAGCCGCACCGTGATAGGGGCTCCATTCTGTGATGAACGGATTGTAGCCGAATGCCATGATTGAGGCCGTGTTCGTAAATCCGTCAGTCGGCAGTTTCTGCACACTTACTTGTGTCTCGGAACGCTGCAGGCGTCCTCCGAAGGGCATCAGGACGGTTGAACGACCGATGGTGGCATCAAACTCTTCGATAAGTCCTTTTTGGCTGGTCACATTCGCGTTCTGCATAATGCAGCACATGCGTTCCTCCAAGGTGTTTCCATCTACCGTCTGGTGGAACGGATTGCGGTTTTCAACGGGTTGGATAGTGGCTTTGGCATAATGCCGGGCTCCTGCAGAATCAATAAATGCGCGACTTAGATCCGCAACCTGCTCTCCTTCATAATATTGACGCATGCGTCCCGTATCTGTCACATCCGCTACGTGCGTTACCTCTATATTATCCAGATGGCAGAAATGTTCAAACGCTGCTTGGTTCTTTTTCTCCACGACTACCGCCATTCGTTCTTGAGATTCGGAGATAGTTAACTCCGTAGGATTGAGTCCTGCGTATTTGGTCGGTACGCGATCAAGGTAAATATCTAATCCGTCGGCTAATTCTCCTATTGCCACACTCACTCCGCCAGCTCCGAAATCATTGGATTTCTTAATCAGTTTCGTCACTTCATGACGGCGGAAGAGACGCTGGATCTTACGTTCCTCCGGGGCATTACCTTTCTGCACCTCGCTACCGCAGGACTCCAGCGATGCCTCTGTATGCTCTTTGCTGGAACCGGTAGCACCGCCTATACCATCACGTCCAGTACGTCCGCCAAGAAGCAGGATCACATCGCCTGCAGCCGGACTTACGCGGCGCACGGCATCTGCTTTGACAGCACCCACAACGGCACCTACTTCAAGTCGCTTTGCCACATACGACGGATGATAAATCTCGCGTACGTGAGTGGTTGCCAAACCTATCTGATTGCCGTAGCTGGAATAGCCGGCGGCAGCCTTGCGGGAGATGACCTGTTGCGGTAGTTTGCCCGCTAATGTCTGGTTGACCGGAGCATATATGTCACCGGCTCCGGTTACTCGCATCGCCTGATAGACGTATGCACGTCCGGACAGCGGATCACGAATAGCGCCGCCCAGACAGGTGCTTGCGCCGCCGAAAGGCTCGATCTCCGTAGGATGGTTGTGGGTCTCGTTTTTGAATTGCAAAAGCCATTTCTCCTCATTCCCGTCCACATCTACATCAATGTAAATAGAGCAAGCATTATTTTCTTCGCTTACCTCGAGGTCGTCCAAGAGACCTTTCTTCTTCAGGTAGCGGGCACCGATGGTAGCCAACTCCATAAGGCAGAGCGGTTTGGATTGACGGCCGAGCTCCACACGGATATGGCGGAAAGCCTCCAACTCCTGCTCTATATCAGGTTTGATGAACGACTCCTCCACCTCTATATCCTCCAGAATAGTCGTGAATGTCGTGTGACGGCAATGGTCGGACCAATATGTATCCAGAATCCGCAGTTCTGTCTCAGTGGGGTCTCTATGCTCCTTGCTGAAATAATCAACGACACAGGCTAAATCATCCGCATTCATTGCCAGTCCCCACTCCTTGCAGAATGGATCGAATTCTTCACGCTTCATTGCCGTGAATCCTGCCAGCGATGCCAAAGGCTTCACATCAGCTGTCTGTTGGCACTCCAGGATATCAAGATTCTTCTCGCGTGCCTCTACTGCATTGATATAGTAATGACGAATCTTCGCCATCTCCTCATTGGTCATACTATCCTCAAAAATCAGCAAGCGGCTGGAACGGATATCTATGTCTGCATTCGGGTCTATCAGATGCACACAATCAATTGCTGAGGAAGCGCGTTGGTCAAATTGTCCCGGGATAAACTCCACAGCCAAATAATTCTTGCTCTCCAGCGAGATCGAGTCCCTCACATCGTCGGTTACAATTTCTCCAAATACACTGTACCGGCTTTTCTCTAACAAGTCCTCGCTAAATCCAAAGAGGTCATATACGCATAGGTAGCGCATCTTCTGGATGTGCAACTGGAGGTTCTCGTTCAGCTCATGTCTCAGACTCTCCGCTTCTACGCGAAATCCTTCTTTCTTCTCAACAAAAAGCCTTTTGTTCATCTTAAATAACGGTTGCTAATACCTTTTCTGTTTGTTGCCGTCTGAATGCTATATATTGCTCCCTCAGGTTCTTGTCTTGCAATGCTAAAATGCTGACAGCCAATAGTGCCGCATTTTTAGCGCCATCAATGGCTACGGTAGCAACGGGAATACCGCTTGGCATCTGTACCATAGACAGGAGGCTGTCTAATCCGTCAAGAGTTTTGGACCGCACCGGCACCCCGATTACGGGAAGCTGGGTCAAACCGGCAATCACCCCTGCCAGATGAGCGGCGCCACCTGCTCCGGCAATGATGATACTCAGTCCCCTGTCCTCGGCACTCTCCGCCCAATCCATCAGTGCATGAGCGGCACGATGGGCAGAAATAACGCGTTTGTCCACTTCTATTCCAAACGACTCAAGCGTATCAATGGCCGCTTGCATAACCGGCAGATCACTTGCCGAGCCCATAATAACTCCTACTGTCATAATTATTCCCATTCTATGGTTGAAGGCGGTTTGGACGAGATGTCGTAGCACACTCTGTTCACACCTTTTACTTTGTTGATAATTTCGTTGCTTATCTTGGCAAGCACATCGTACGGTATGTGTGCCCAGTCGGCTGTCATAGCATCGCTGGAGGTCACTGCGCGCAGGGCTACTGGATTTTCGTATGTACGTTCATCGCCCATTACTCCGACAGATCTCACTTCACTCAACAGGATAGCGCCTGCCTGCCAAATCTGGTCGTATAGTCCTGCCTCGCGGAGGTTGCGGATGTAGATATCATCTGCCTCCTGCAGGATTTGTATCTTCTCGCGTGTGATGTCACCCAGGATACGTACTGCCAGACCGGGGCCCGGGAAAGGATGACGTGAGATCAGGTGCTCCGGCATTCCCAGACTGCGTCCTACACGACGTACCTCGTCCTTGAACAGCCAGCGGATAGGTTCGCATAGCTGCAGATGCATATCCTTAGGCAAACCGCCTACGTTGTGGTGGCTTTTGATCACTTTGCCGGTTATATTCAGACTCTCTATGCAATCCGGGTATATAGTGCCTTGTGCCAGCCATTTGGCGTCTGTGATCTTTTGTGCTTCTGCATTGAACACCTCCACGAAATCGCGGCCGATGATTTTGCGTTTCTGCTCAGGCTCTTTCACTCCCGCCAGGTCGCTCAGAAATTTCTCGCTGGCATCTATGCCGATTACTTTCAGCCCGAGTCCTTCGTAATCGCGCATCACATCGGCAAACTCGTTCTTGCGCAACATACCGTGATCAACAAAGATACAGGTCAGTTGGTCCCCGATTGCGCGGTTGAGCAATACGGCTACTACCGACGAATCCACACCGCCTGACAGTCCCAGTATAACGCGGTCCTTGCCTATTTGTTCTTTTAGTTCCCTGACTGTAGTCTCCACAAACGCTTCTGCACTCCATTCCTGACGTGACCCGCAGACATCCACCACGAAGTTTTTCAGCAAAAGCGTGCCTTGCAGCGAGTGGAGGACCTCAGGGTGAAACTGTGTGCCGAATACGGGCTGTTGGCCGGGGATATAAAAGGCTGCGTTCGGCACACTCTCGGTTGAAGCGATGCAACGGGCGCCTTCTGGCAGGCAGGTAATGCTGTCGCCGTGCGACATCCATACCTGTGAGTCGGGTTCAAAGCCACGGAAGAGAGGATTACCGTAATCAATATATTTCAATTGCTGACGTCCGTACTCCCGTGAGCCGGCATTCTCTACCCGGCCGCCGTAGCTATAACTGATCAGCTGCGCACCATAGCAGATACCCAGTATCGGCAACCGGCCCCGGATTCCACTCAAATCCACATGGAAGGCATCATCCTGATAGACGCTCAGAGGCGATCCGCTCAGGATTACACCTATCACATCTTTGTCATCCTCCGGATATTTGTTGTACGGCAGTATCTCGCAGAATGTGTTCAGCTCGCGTACGCGCCGACCAATGAGTTGGGTGGTTTGGCTACCGAAATCTAATATAATAATTTTTTGCATACCCGTTGTGATTACTTCTGTGAATAGTTCGGAGCTTCGGATGTGATAGTGATGTCATGCGGATGGCTCTCAAACATACCGGCAGAGGTAATACGGACAAATTGTGCTTTGCGCAGTTCATCCAGATTGTGTGCTCCTACATAACCCATACCCGAGCGCAGGCCACCCAATAGCTGGTAAATAGTCTCACTCACGCTGCCTTTGTACGGCACGCGGCCCACGATACCTTCCGGCACCAGTTTGGACACATTGCTCTCACCTCCCTGGAAATAACGGTCGGCACTACCATCCCGCATGGCCTCGATACTGCCCATTCCGCGATAGGTCTTGAACTTGCGGCCGTTAAAGATAATTGTGTCGCCTGGTGCCTCGTCGGTTCCGGCAAACATTGAGCCGCACATCACACAGTTGCCACCGGCCGCCAGAGCTTTGACTACATCGCCCGAATAACGCAATCCGCCGTCAGCAATCATCGGTACTCCTGTCCCCTGCAGTGCCTCTGCCACCTCAAAGATAGCTGTGAGCTGTGGCACGCCTACGCCGGCAATGATACGTGTGGTGCAAATACTGCCCGGACCAATACCCACTTTGACACCATCGGCTCCATTCTTTACCAGATATCTGGCTGCTTCGGCGGTAGCTATATTTCCCACTACTACATCCAGATCCGGATACTTGGTTTTGATGGCACGCAGCGCATTCACGATATTCTTGCTGTGTCCGTGTGCCGAATCCAGAACCACCGCATCCACATGCTCCTTGACAAGTGCATCTACGCGGTCCATATAGTCCGCTGTTATTCCTATGCCGGCGGCACAGCGCAAATGACCATGTGCATCTTTGTTGGCATTGGGGTAATCACGCAGTTTGGTAATATCCTTGTAGGTCACCAGTCCTATCAGTTTGCCGTCTTTGTCCACCACCGGCAGTTTCTCCACCTTGTAGGCCTGCAATGAATCCATGATGGTCTTGTTGTCCGTCGAGCTGATGGTAACCAGATTGTCGCGCGTCATGACCTCGCTGATTTGTCTGTCCATGTCGGTTTCAAAACGCAAGTCACGGTTGGTGACAATACCCACCAGAGTGTGGTTTTCGTCCACCACAGGAATTCCACCTATATGGTAGTCGTGCATCATCTGCAGTGCATCGCCGATAGTCTGATTGCCGAAGATAGTCACAGGATCGGCAATCATACCATTCTCCGCCCGTTTGACGCTGCGCACCTGTGCGGCTTGCTCCTGAATAGACATGTTTTTGTGGATTACGCCGATACCTCCCTCGCGTGCGATGGCTATTGCCATAGTGGCTTCGGTGACTGTATCCATCGCTGCGCTGGCCACGGGAATATTGAGCGGAATATGACGCGAGAATTGTCCGCAGAGGGATACCTCGCGAGGCAATACTTCGCTATACGCAGGAATAAGCAGGACATCGTCAAAGGTCAGTCCTTCGGGCTTAACACGATCTTGGTTCATAGTGTGAAATGGTTGTTTATTGGTTATAACATATGATCACAATAATAGCAGCGTTTGATACCTGAGGCATCTGTATATGCTTTCTGCTCCACAGGCTCGGTGGTGGCGATACAACGGTCGTTGTGGCAAGCGGCATCACTCGGTTGACCATAATGGCCTTTGTACGATGCATTGAGATATTCGTTGCTCAGCAATGTGTAGATAATAGCTTTGCGTACATATTTGCCGTTTTCCACTTGGCGGAAATAGGCGGCACGCGGATCCTTGTCCACACCCACGGTAATCTCATTCACGCGCGGCAGCGGGTGCAACACAATCATGGACGGTTTGGCAAGGCTCATCAATCGCTCGTCCAGGATGAACGAATCCTTGAGGCGCTCGTATTCATCGCGGTCGGCAAAGCGCTCCTGTTGCACGCGGGTCATGTATAGTACATCTACCTTCGGCATAGCTTCCTCCAGCGTAGAAACCTCTGTATAGGCATCACCAAGTTCGGCTTTCATATAATCCGGTAGAGCCAACTCATGCGGGGCAATCAGCACAAAATGTACACCCTCGTAGCGCCGCATGGCTTTGATAAGCGAGTGAACCGTCCGTCCGTATTTGAGATCGCCGCATAAACCGACAGTCAGATGGTTGAACCGCCCAAGTTCGCGGCGGATAGTCAGCAGGTCCGTCATCGTCTGTGTAGGATGGCTGTGTCCGCCGTCACCGGCATTGATAACAGGAATACGGCTGAATTCGCTGGCTACACGCGGTGCACCCTCTTTATAGTGCCGCATAGCTATGATATCCGCAAACGCACTCACCACACGCACGGTGTCTGCTACCGTCTCGCCTTTGCTGACCGAGGAAGAGCGTGCATCGCTGAATCCTAACACCTCTCCGCCCAACTCCATCATCGCAGCGGTGAAGCTAAGGCGTGTGCGTGTACTGGGCTCATAAAAGAGCGTAGCCAGTTTCTTGCCCTTGCATGATTCCGCGTATTGCTGCGGATGTTCGATGATATCCAGCGCACGCAGGATAATGTGTTCCACCTCTTGGGTGGTCAGGTCTGTCGAGTCTAATAAATGTCTCATAGCGAATCTCTAAATTGTATCAGTGCGGCTTTCTCTGCCTCGGTGATGTATCCTTGTTTGACAGCCACGCCAGCCAGCACATCCAGGTTGCTCAGACTGTGGTTCTCCGTGTTGGCGGCAGCTATGCGGTCGGAGCCTTTTTGTATGCCGTAGGAGAAGATGGACACGATACCTAACACTTCTGCTCCGGCCTCGCGCAGCACTTCCACCACCTCCAGACAACTGCCTGCGGTGGAAATCAGATCCTCCACCACCACTACCTTCTGACCGGGCAGCAACTTGCCCTCGATCCGGTTTTGGCGGCCGTGAGCTTTGGCTTCCGACCGCACGTATCCCATAGGCAGGTTCATTTTGGTTGCCGTGATTGCTGCATGCGCAATTCCTGCGGTAGAGGTTCCCATCAGCACTTCCGCCTGCGGGTAATACAGACGTATCAGTTCAGCCAAACCGCTTTCAATATCTTCTCTCACTGCCACATCGCTCAGTGTCAGGCGGTTGTCGCAATAGATAGGACTCTTGATGCCACTGGCCCATGTGAAGGGCTCCGACGGACGCAGGAACACCGCCTTGATACGCAGCAGGTCGGCGGCTATTTGTTCACTCAGTATCATAGTACAAAATCTTTTACACATCTGCGATAGGCGGCTACAGGATCCGCGGCAGCTGTGATCGGACGGCCGACCACTATATAATCACTTCCTTTCTCTTTGGCTTGTGCGGGAGTGGTAATACGCACCTGGTCGCCGACGGCTCCTTCGGCAAATCGGATACCGGGAGTGACGGTCATAAAATCCTTGCCGCAACGCGCTTTGACCATTCCCGCCTCCAACGGTGAGCACACTACTCCGTCCAGCCCTGCCTCTTTGGCCATTTGCGCATAATGACATACGCAATCGCTGATACTGCCGCTGATGAGTAGTTCATCGTGCATCCGTTCCTCGCTGGTGGATGTCAGTTGGGTCACTGCCAGCAGAATAGGTCGTGAGCCGTCTGCACGCGTCAGACCTTTCAATGCAGCCTCCATCATAGGCTTGGTGCCTGCTGCATGCAGATTCACCATCTCTACGTTCAGACGCGAGAGCACAGCCATGGTTTTCTGCACCGTATTGGGGATGTCATGCAGTTTCAAGTCCAGAAAAATCTGATGCCCGCGGCGGTGTATCTCGCGCACGATAGCCGGTCCCTCGGCATAGTACAGTTCCATGCCTATCTTCACAAACGGCTTCTCATCCGTGAACCGGTCCAGAAAGGCATAAGTAGCTTCCGCACCGGCAAAATCACATGCTATGATAACATCTCTATTCATACAATCCCTATTATGTCTTGCAAATGGTCGATATGCAGGTCGTTCATCAGACCCGGCAGGTGCTCTATGATTTGTGTGCACACCTGCGGGTTGATCAGATTGGCAGCCCCTATCTCTACGGCAGAAGCTCCGGCCATCATCATCTCTATCACATCCTCGGCGGTGCTGACACCTCCGCAGCCGATGATTGGCGTTCCCGGACATGTCTTGCTCACTTGGTTCACCATGCGCAGCGCTATCGGGAAGATGCCGGGACCTGAATAACCTCCGTAGCGGTTGGCAAGGACGGGTTTCCTGCGGCGTATATCAATGCGCATCCCTAACACGGTATTGATCAGGCATAAGCCGTCGGCTCCCGCATCCACACAAGCCCGGGCTATTGCGCTGATATCTGTCACATTGGGACTCAGTTTCATAAACACCGGTTTGGTGGTCGCCGTTTTGACAGCCCGCGTCACTGCCGCTGCTGTCTCCGGTGTCGTTCCGAAAGCCATGCCGCCGTTGTGTACGTTCGGGCAGGAAATATTCACCTCAATGATTGCAGCGTCTGTCTCCTGGTCAATGCGACGGCAGGTGTAGGTGTAATCATCTATCGAGAAACCGCTTGCGTTGGCAATGACCGGTCCTTGATATACCGCGCGCAGCGCAGGCCATTCCCTGGCAATCACTTGTTCCACACCGGGGTTCTGCAGGCCTACGGCATTGAGCATACCTGTCACGCCGCACTCGGCTATACGCGGCTGCGGGTTACCGTAACGGGCCTCGCGTGTCGTGCCTTTGATGGCAATAGCACCAAGGCTGTTCAGGTCCATCCACCCGCTCATTTCCAAACCGAAACCGCAGGTTCCGCTGGCAGGTATAACCGGATTCTTCAGCAATATGTCTCCGAGCCTTACTTCCATAGTATTTCGTCAGCATTGAATACGGGTCCTTCCACGCACACGCGCTTGATGCTGTGTCTGGTTTCTATGCTGCATCCTACGCAGATGCCCGCTCCGCACCCCATCCTCTCTTCCATACTTATCTGGCCGTTGGTGCCAATCCGTTCAGTGACAGCCCTTAGCATCGGAAGCGGCCCGCAGGCGTAGTAATAGGGCGCAGGCGTACGGATGAGGTCGGTCACCAGGCCTTTGGTTCCGTAACTGCCGTCCATGGTGCATACATCTACACGGCAGCCTAATGCCTTCAGTTCATTCCCGGCAAACACTTCGTCTGCGGTATTGAAACCCGTTACCACGCGTACGCTCTTGCCTGTTTCTCTCAACCGTTTGGCTGCAAACACCAGAGGTGGCACTCCCACTCCGCCGCCTATCAGCAGCACTTCCTCTCCGGCTTTGCCCAAGTCATAGCCGTTGCCCAGACAGGTGAGTATATCCATTTCCTCGCCTTTGCGCATATCAGCCATACGGGCGGTACCACGACCCACTACTTTATAGACAATGGTTAGCACATCCTCTTCCGCATCGCAAACGGATATAGGGCGGCGCAGATAGCACCCGGGCACCTCTATCTCTACAAACTGACCGGGCTGAATATCCGAGGTATCGCCCCGCAGGCGCATCATATACGTACGGCAGGCAATGAGCGTATTGCTCAGTATGGTCCATTTACTCTGCCTCATACACCACCCTCCCTTTGTATTCGTTTTTGACACACTTGCCCCATACTTCCCATCCGGCAAAGGGAGTGCTGTGACCTTTGGACACAAACTGCTCCGGATCAATCGTATAATGGGCGTCCAGATCGAAGGTTGCCCAGCTCTCGCCCGTGGGCAGCCCCATGATTTCGCGAGCTCGCGTGGACATCACCTCCACGAGGCGCTCCATGGTCAGCAAACCGGTCTTGACCAGATAGGTATATAGCAACGGGAAAGCGGTCTCTATACCCACTATACCGAACGCGCTGTGCTCCAGTCCTTTGCTCTTTTCCTCCGCGCTGTGCGGCGCATGGTCGGTTGAAATCACATCTATCGTCCCGTCCTGAATGCCCGCTAATAGCGCCATCTGGTCTGCCACCGAGCGGATAGGAGGATTCATTTTCCATCGCCCGTCCTCCTGCAGCATGCCGTCGTTGAGCAACAGGTAATGCGGAGCCGTCTCTGACGTCACTCTCACGCCCCGGGCTTTCGCCTCACGGATCAGCTGCACACTCTCCTTGGTCGAGATATGGCATACATGCAGCCTGCAGCCCGTCTCTTCACTCAGACGGATATTACGCTCCACCTCCCGCCACTCGCTTTCGGAGCATATGCCGCGGTGGTTGTGCGTATGTGCGTATGTACCTTCATGTATATATCCTCCGCGCAGCAACGTGTTCACCTCGCAGTGCTCCACGATGATACTGCCCGCAGACGCTATACGCTCCATCGCTGAACGCATCAGACACTCGTCCTGTATGCCGCATCCGTCGTCCGAGAAACCCCATACACGGCTGCTCAAGGACTCTATATCAACAAGTTCACCCTCGCCTTTCCGGCCGAGGGTGATGCTTGCGTACGGATGCACGCCTATACGGCTGGCACGCGCAATGATGGCTTCCTGTAACTTCAGATGAGCAAGGCTGTCAGGAGCAGGAAGCAGATTAGGCATAGTGAACACGTCGCTATAACCCGAACGCATAGCCGCAGTACTTCCCGACTGGATCGTCTCCTTGTACTCAAAACCCGGCTCACGGAAATGTACATGCATATCTACAAGACCCGGAATACGTATGCGACCTGACAGACTCATTATTATTAGTAACGTTTATACTCCCTTGCGGAAGCAGTATCAGAAATAATCGTTTGAGCGTTCTTATACGTGAAATAAGAAATCGAGTGCAAAGGTACAACTTTTTTTTGACATATGCAAGCCCGTCAGAGAAGAAAAATGCTCTTTTTCAATTTTGCCAAATGCACATGACAAAAAAATATTCTTTTTTTTTATAACGCCCTCCCCCTTTAGGGGGCTGGGGGACCTTGGACTGATTCCCACCGGGCTTTGTCTGGTCATTGTCTGGTCATTGTCGGGTCATTGTCGGTCCATTATCGAACCATTATCGAACCAATGCCGAGCCTCAAACAAGCTCAAACCAAGGCGAAGCCTCAAAAAAAGACGCTTTCGGGCGTCTTTTTTTTATCTGTCTATTTAGTGACAGGCGGTTGATGGTTAAGAATACGAATCAGGCCGACAAGAGCTTTCTGACACGCACGGTCGGTTACCTGCTCACGCAGTTTGCCTAAATGGAAGCACTCTGCGTAAGTGCTGGCAGGCGTTGCCCATGCTATCCAAACGGTTCCTACAGGCTTCTCCGGAGTCCCTCCTGTCGGACCTGCCACGCCACTGGTGGCAATAGCATAAGTGGTGCCCATCCGTCTGCGAACAGCATCCGCCATCCGTTTAACCACCTCTTCGCTTACCGCCCCATAGGTCTTTAATATTTCTCCAGGCACATCCAGCATGTGCTCCTTGACACTGTTGTCATAACTGATAATTGACCCCCAATAAAAAGCGGAACTGCCGGAATGACGGTTCAAGAGTGACGCCAGTTTGCCGCCCGTGCAAGACTCCGCAGTAGCGATAGTAGCACCTCTGGCTTGGAGCAAACGACCGGCGATGACTTCCAGCGGTTCGTCGGTATCGGCAATGAGGTAATCAGCCACCAGTGCTTTGAGACGCTCGAACCAGTCGTTGATCTCCGCCTCTGTAGCCTCACCATAAGACGACAAACGCAGACGGATGATGCCGTCTTTGGGCAGATATGCCAAATGCAGATACTCAGGTTTGCTGTGCTCGTAATCCTCCAGCATAATAGCCAGAGACGACTCAGGAATGCCGTTCACCTGCAATGTTTTATGCTGAATGCGAGCCCGTGGCCATGAATGCTGAATGTACGGCAGTACCTGCTCCTCCATCGCTATCTTCATCTCGTACGGCACACCCGGCATTGTAACTAATATCCTGTCGCCGCGGCGGAATACCATCAGCGGAGCAGACCCTACTCTGTTTTCCAGTATCTCCGCGCACTCAGGCACCAGCCATTGCGTGGCTGTCAGGCGGTTCAGCACATCCGGACGATCTTTGTACAGATTCTCGATATGTGCACGCACGCGCGAATCTTCTATCAGCCGTGTATGGAAATACTCACACAGCACATGCTTGGTGATATCGTCTTTCGTAGGACCCAGACCACCCGTCGTCAGTACTATATCTGCGCGGCTCAAAGCCCTGTCCAGCGCAGCGATGATATGCTCCGCTTCATCATGAACGGAGGTAATCTGAAACAGTTCTATGCCGTTCTCGTTCAGTTTCTCGGCCATCCATGCCGAGTTGGTGTCAACAACCTGCCCGATAAGCAGCTCGTCGCCTATAGTGATTATCTCTGCTCGCATTGTTTTTTCCATTCTGTTGCAGTTAATTCTAATTCCTTGTACCACTCCTCTCCAAAACGCCTTATTAGTGGTTCTTTCAAAAACTGATAGAGCGGCAAATGGTTTTTCTTGCCCAGCACACGTGCGCAGTGGCAAATATCCCACCGATGATACTCCACTCCCACCCGGTCCCCAACCTGCGTTAGGCGAATCGGATACAGATGGCAGGAAATTGGCTTGTTGATATCGATCTTGCCTGCTTTGTATGCTTTCTCTATCAGGCAATAACACCAGCCGTTGTGGTCGGTACGGGCAAAGATACAATCCTTGTCATTCACAATCGACAACACACGCTCGCCGGAAGGATCGTTGTACGCAAAACCTTGCTTCTCCACTACGGCTTGTGCCTCTTTGGTCAGCTCGGGTAAAAGTCTCGGTAGTGTCTCGGCGATGTTATGTTCTTCACTCGGTGTTACCGGTGCACCGGCGTCACCCTCAACACAGCAACAGCCGCGGCATGTATCCAGATCGCAGCAGAACTCTTTTTCCAGCACATCCAGACTGACCAATGTGTCACCTATGACAAACATACTCCTTCAATCCAGATTTTCAATCCTATTGCCACCAAGATGAGTCCGCCTATCAGCGTCACGTTCACTTTGAACCGCTCACCGACAAAAATACCTGTCAAATATCCTGTCAGCGAAAGAATCAGACTCGTCAATCCGATAACCGAAACAGCAATCCACAATGATTCGGGGTAAGGAATCAGGATGACTCCCGTAGCCAGTGCGTCAATGGATGTAGCGACAGCCAACAGAAGCAACCGTAGGATACTCCACTCCGCCGTTTGGTCAGTAGCCGCCTTCTTTTGCAGCGACTCCCAAATCATCTTTCCCCCAATGAATCCCAGCAACGCAAGGGCTATCCATGGCGCAAACGTACGGAAGAAATCGCCCAACAAACCACCTGCATAATAACCGACAAGCGGCATCCCGCCTTGAAATACGCCAAAAAGCACCGCCATCAGTGCCGGTTTGGGCCGATGCAGATGGTCATGAATATCTGTGGTGATTCCTTGCGCTATACTGACCGCAAAGCAGTCCATTGCCAAGCCTATTGCCATTAGTAAAATAGTAACTATACTCATAACTTTACATACGCGCAAGAGACGCGCAACATACGCTGATTTATTGCTTCTTATATTTGTATTTTGCGCCGACTTTCCCTTTGGCAATCGCCGTAAGTTTGTTGCGTGTGAAGGTCTTGCGGATGGGTGAGATACGGTCAGTAAAGACATGTCCTTCCAAATGGTCGTATTCATGCTGCACAATACGGGCGCAGAAACCCGTAAACTCCTCCTCATGCTCGTGGAAATCCTCGTCCAGATAGCGCATACGGATGGTCTTGGGACGAACAACGTTCTCGCTGATTCCCGGCAGCGAGAGGCAGCCCTCGCTATAGGTGCATGTCTCTTCGCTCGCCTCAATCAGTTCAGGATTGATGAACGCCCGCTTGAAATCCTTGCACTCAGGATAATCCTCCACCAGTTCGGTTCCATCCACAATGAACACCCGCCACGGCTTGCCTACCTGCGGAGCCGCCAGACCGCAGCCTTCCGCCTGCGTCAGCGTCTCATACATATCGGCAATAAACTGCTTCAAATCAGGTGTCTGCTCTATTTCTTCAGCCTGCTTGCGTAATACTGGCTGACCGTATAAATATATAGGAAGTATCATAGTCTGTTTTAATGTACAATGTACAATGTACAATTTACAAAGCGTCCTATGGGCTTTTGTACAAACTGAAAAGTCCGTACGGATCTTAAAACGTTGTACCAAACTCCGTAAGCCCTTTGTGAATTGTGAATTGTTAATTTTTAATTGTCTCGAGGTATCCCTCGAGTATGATGCACGCAGCTATCTTATCGACTGCGGCTTTGTTCTGCCTGTCTTTCTTTTTCATGCCTCCGGCTATCATGGCTTGGTGCGCCAGCACGGATGTGAAGCGCTCGTCGTACATAGTTAAGGGTATTTGCGGAAACTGTTTCTTGAATGTTCCCATGAACGGCCGGATATAATTCATTGATTCCGATTCCTCGCCGTTCATCTGTGTGGGATGACCGATCACCACTTCATCCACTTGTTCTCTCTTCAGGTAATCGTTCAGCCAGTTCATCAGATCTTTGGTTTCTACGGTAAGCAACGGATTAGCCGTTATGCGGAGAACATCCGTAACGGCTAATCCAGTACGCTTACGACCGTAGTCTATAGCAAGTATTCTACCCATTAGAGGTTGTTGAGTTCCTCGCTGATAGCGTTGTACTTGTCGTCCATACCAAAACGGTAGTACAATCCTTTCAGTGTCTGCATATAACTGCGCTCCCCGGGAGCCATCTTGTGTGCCTCTTCAAAGAAGGGCAGCGATTTGCGGAATACCTCGTTCATCTCGTCCAGTGCTTTCTTGTACTCTTTGTTGTCCGAGATGGTAGCGGCAGCCTCGTTCAGTTTGACAGCCTGGTTGTACCACACACGGCCTTTGCCTGCCATCGCGTCAGCCATGGTCGGCTCGATAGCCAGCGCGTTGTCGAAATCCTTGAGTGCATCCTCATAGTGCCCCTGGTTCTCATCCAGATTACCCTTGATCAGGTGGTATTGCGCTACGTTCGGTTCACGCTTGATAGCCTGAGCCAGATAATCGATAGCAGTCTGCTCCTGGCCGGAGAAGATGTAGTAGTTGATGAGGTTCTGCAGGAACCAAGGCTCGCCGGGGAAACGAACGATTGCATTCTGCAGCGTCTCAATGAACTTAGCCGTATCTTTTACGTTCACATACTCCTGATAGAGGAACTGGTTGACCGAGACTGCCTCATACTCGCCGTCCTTCAGCTGGTTCAGCAGCGTGATAGCCTCAGGATGCATCTCTGCCTGGATAGCAAAGATGGCTGCGTAGTATTTGTACTGCTCGTAGATGGTGTCACGTGGCATCTCTTTCTGCAGTTTCTCCGTCTGCATCATATCCAGTTCAGGGATGTCAATGTGTTTTTTGAACGCCTGATATGCGCCCACGAAATCCCGTTGCTCGTTCAGGTAAATACCATACTTCACCAACTCCTGGTTCTTGTAATACTCCAGCATCTTCTTCACGATGTTGTTGCGTGTCTTGGGGTCAGCGGGCACCTCCACGCCCTTTTTGTTGAGCACCGGCTGCATAGCCAGTTCATCAGCTTTGAGCCAGTAGTCGTAGCTTTCCTCCACTGCCTGACCTGCCTTAGCCTGGTTGGCACCTTTGCCCAGCAGTTGGTTGTTGTTCTCCTGGGTCATTTCCTGATAGCCGATCAATCCGGCTATATAATAGGTCTCCGCCAAGTTCTTGGTCTCCTCATTCTCCAATGCCTCACCGATAGCGGTGCGGGCAGCGTTGAAATCCGGAGTCTCCTGCAGGGCATAGTTCTTTGCTTTCTTCAGGTTGGCTTTCTGTGCGAAGCAGCCGGCGCTCATGAGCACCAATACTGCCAAAATCAATGATTTTTTCATGTTATTCTTGATTTTCGTTGTTGTTTGTATCTTCTATATCGGGCACTTCTTCCTCGTCTTCTTTCGGAACGATGCAACCGCTGACAAGGCTGTCGTTCCGCTTAACGAGATCTATCAGTTTTACTCCTTGGGCGGCGCGTCCGGTCACACGGATAGTGGAAATATCCATACGGATTGCTGTACCGCTTTTGGTCATCAGCATCAGGTCGTCGGCATCGGTTACGGCTTCTATGCCTACCAGGTTACCGGTTTTCTCCGTAATCTCGATGGTCTTGACGCCCTTTCCGCCGCGGTTGGTGACGCGATAGATCGGGTTGCCATCCTCGTCATCCACAGGCGTACGTTTGCCAAAGCCTTTCTCCGAAATGACGAGAATGGTCTTGTCTGTACCTTTCTCCACACAAACCATGCCAATCACGCGATCCTGTCCGTCATTTTCCAACGTGATGGCTTTCACGCCACTGGCGCCACGCCCCATAGGACGCACGCCTGCTTCGTTGAAACGAACCACCTTGCCGTTGTAGGAAGCGACCATCATCTCGCTACGGCCGTCTGTCAGGGCAACGCTTATCAGCTCGTCGCCTTCGCGCAGACCTAACGCGATGATACCGTTTGCGCGGGGACGGGAGTAGGCCTCCAGTGTCGTCTTCTTCATCAGACCGTTTTTGGTGATGAAAATCAGGTAATGGTTCTGCACGTATTCCTGGTCATTCAGACCCTTCACGTTGATGCAGGTGCGTACTTTGTCACCCTTCTGCAGGTTGATCATATTCTGGATAGCACGGCCTTTGGACTGCTTGTTGCCTTCCGGCAGTTCATAGACTTTCTGCCAGTACAGACGGCCCATTTCCGTGAAGAACATCATCGTCGAGTGCATGCTGGCCTGGTAAACATATTCGATGAAATCCTGGTCGCGTGCACTTCCGGCTTTCGAGCCGATACCTCCGCGGCCCTGCTGACGGAAATCGGCCAGCGGAGTACGTTTGATATAGCCCAGGTGCGAAATGGTGATTACCATGTCATCGTCGGCGTACATGTCTTCGGGGTTGAACTCGGTAGCCATCTTGACAATCTTGGTGCGGCGCTCGTCGCCGTATTTCTCTTTGATCTCCACGAGTTCTGCGCGAATCACGTCGTAGCGCAGTTCCTCGCTGGCAAGCAACTCGTTCAGGTGAGCAATCAGTTTCTCAATCTCCGCATACTCGTTCTTCAACTCGTCTATACGCAGGCCCGTGAGTGCGCTCAAGCGCATATCCACAATCGCTTTCGATTGCAGGTTGTCCAGATTGAAACGTTGCTCCAGGTTGGCCTGCGCGTCTGCCGGAGTGCGGCTGGCACGGATGATACGGACTACCTCGTCGATGTTATCTACGGCGATAATCAAGCCTTCCAATATATGCGCGCGTTCTTCTGCTTTCTTCAGTTCATAGCGCGTACGACGCGTCACTACGTCCATCCGGTGCTCGATGAAGTTACCGATCAGCTGTTTCAGGTTCAGCAGCATCGGACGACCTTTCACCAGCGCGATGTTGTTCACCGCGAAACTCGACTGCAGTGCCGTGAACTTATACAGTTTGTTCAGCACAACCTGTGCGTTCGCGTCGCGTTTGATTTCCACCACGATACGGATGTCGCGTTTCGAGTAGTCGGCTATGTCGGAGATGCCCTCAATCTTCTTCTCGTTCACCAGCTCGGCAATATTCTGCACGAGTTCGCGTTTCACTACGCCGTACGGCAGTTCGGTTATCACGATACGCTCGCGTCCGTTGTCATCAGTCTCGATGTCGGCGTTGGAGCGGATGATAATACGTCCGCGGCCGGTTTCAAAAGCGTCTTTCACGCCCTGATAGCCGTAAATCGTTCCGCCCGTCGGGAAATCCGGAGCTTTCACATATTCCATCAGATGCTCCACGTCGATCTCCTCCACGCCCGCATCATGCATACGCGCCTTGATATTGTCAATGTATGCGCAGCAACCGTCAATCACCTCGCTCAGGTTATGCGTCGGCATGTTCGTTGCCATACCTACTGCAATACCGCTTGCTCCGTTCACCAGCAGGTTCGGGAACCTGCAAGGCAGCACAGCCGGCTCACGCAGACTGTCGTCGAAGTTCAGCTGCATATCGACGGTGTCTTTGTCGATGTCGCGAAGCATCTCCTCCGCAATCTTCGACAGACGCGCCTCGGTATAACGCATAGCCGCAGGACCGTCGCCATCCACGGAACCGAAGTTTCCTTGTCCGTCCACCAGGCAATAACGCATTGCCCAAGGCTGCGCCATACGAACCAGCGTTCCGTAGATTGAACTGTCGCCGTGCGGGTGGTACTTACCCATTACCTCACCTACGATACGTGCACTTTTCTTGGTCGGTTTGTCGCTGGTGTTACCCAGCTCGTTCATTCCGAACAGCACACGGCGGTGAACAGGTTTGAATCCGTCGCGCACATCCGGCAGCGCACGGCTTACGATCACGCTCATCGAGTAGTCGATATACGAGGATTTCATTTCCTCGTCTATCTTCACAGGAATGACGCGGTCGTTCTTGATTTCTCCGTCTAAATTTTCATTCAGACTTTCATTCAACTTCTCGTCTTCGTTCATTGTTGTATGTTTTTAATTCTCTTAACTTTCTCATTGGATTACTGGATTTCTGGAATCCCGGAGTTCTGGACTCCCGGAGTTGGTGAACCCCGAAAATCATGTTCCACAAAATCGCGTACAAAGGTACAACTTTTTTTTGACATACGCAAATTTTAACTCATTTTTGTTGCATTATTTTGCTTTTTGTTTTGTTTTCGGCACCTCTTCGGTGAAAACACCCCATCCTCTCAGAACGCAAATAAATGCCCTTCCCTGCCATTTCTGTTCTCTCGCGCATATACCCGCATAAACACAGTGCCCTTTAAATTTTGTATTTCAAAATCAACGGCATAATATACTATGTATATTATAAGGTCGGGTATGTTGCGAGATTCACCCGACTCGCTCCGGAAGCGCCCCTGAGATGCTCCACTTTGGCTTCTTTCCTGCGTAAGGGTTTTCCGTTTCATAGGGACGCACCCCATCATTAAAAAAAAACAACGCCACCTCTTGCATGTATGCAAAAATTGTTGTACCTTTGCACCGAAAATGTAAAAGGAGGTTATCATGACCGCATTACAACTAAATGCTGACATTAGTCGCAATTTGGAAATTTCAGAGTATAGTAAACACAAACAAATTATTAACAATCACAAACAAATCATTATGATAAATCTTTTCCAAAAGTCCCTCACGGGCAAAAAAGCAATCGTAAGTATGTTTGCTATTGTAGCCGTTCTGGCTCTGTCGCTCGCCACCATGACTTCGTGCGAAAAAACAGAACAAACGATGACTTATTATGTCGAAATTGTTGATTTCAACGACAACATGGATATCTTGAGGTCCAGTATTGACAAAGGATTTGAGGAGGCAGGATTCCAGTCTTCGCTCAACCACATTTGGCAGACATTCGGCACCGAAAGTTCATGCAACAAAAAAGCCACTACTGCTTTCCAAAAACGCGTGAAAGAGATTGACAAAGACCGTACACAACTGAAGGACCCTTTTATCGGGTTATCTCTGCCTTTGGCAATAAAAGGCGTTACGGTAAAACTCATCAATCTGGGTTCCGGCAGCAAGGAGATAGAAATCGACTCCTATACCTTTGTAGAAGAAGATCTTTAATGGACCTCGTTCCGCAACGAGCGATTGAGATATGAAACCATTTATAGAAAATACACTTGCCGGTACGATCGGTACGATTATTGGTATCGTACTGACTATCGGCACGACATATTTGGCTACCAGAATTGAGACCCGCCGGAGCGAGAAGCAACAAATCCAAATGCTGGTCAAGGGCTTGGAGCAGAATATCAAAGCCTTTGAAGAACAGGCAGAAATGCTGGAACATGCCGATTCTCTGAATGTGCTTGTTGACAAAAACAGAAATGATTTGTCTGTTTTAGGGGATAGCACGCTGCAAGAATGGGTAACATATTTGTACAAATTAGAATTCAACGCAACGGATATGACAGCGGCACGTATCTTCTCATCCAATATTGAAACATGGAGAAATATATCCTCGCCGGAATTCATTGACCATATGGGACGTGCCTTCGCAGTCATAGAATCGCTTGTCGGACTGAATCACCGACGAGAAGATGCGTGGTTCGGATTAATGCATGAAGTGTATGAATTAGAGAGAAAAGAGAATTACTCATTCAAATCCCCTTCCGATTATTGCCAACTTCTCATACAGCAACCGGCTGTGGACGATTACATGCGCCAAGTGCATGAAATATATGCCCGTTCATTCCGTGCCTGCACAAAGTTATTGCGGGAAAAGCTGGGCGAAGCCAAACAATTAGTAGGTCTGCAGATAGAGGAAGACGAGCCGCAAACGACACTTACTCCCATCGCTACCCAACCGGATACCCTTCGTTCAGACTCTACACAAACTGTTTCCATTCAATAAATACCTATAACCGGTGAAATATCCTTTTACAAGCGCCATCCGCTCGGGTGGCGTTTGCAGTATAATTACTGTTGCTGTGTTTGTCGTGATATAGGGTAATTGCAAAATCACGGCATAATATACTTTGTATATTATAGATGTAGGTGGGATACGATGAAGTCCCGACTTACTCCCGACTTACTCTCGATTTACTTCCGATTTACCCCCGATAATACCCCGACTTTTTGCAAAAAAACGCAGGAACATTTGCATATATGCAAAAAAAGTTGTACCTTTGCAGCGTCAAAAGAATTTTCACAAAACAAACATTAAAACAACCTTCAAAAAAACAGTATTATGAACGATTTAGCAAAAGGCACATTGTTGCTGGCAGGCGGAATTGTAATCGGAGCCGCTGCTGCATTGCTGCTCGCACCGCAGACGGGCGAGGAGACCCGCAAACAAATTGCTGATCTGGCAGGCGAACTGAAAGACCGCGCTGCAGAGACTGCCAAGAAAGCCGGTGAGTACGCTGAGAAGACTGCCAAGAAAGCCGGTGAGTACGCCGAGCAGGTAAAAGACCAATACCTAAAGAAGGGCGAGAAAGCAGCAGCAGAGGCATAGTAATGGCGAAAGGCGAAAGGTGGCAACAAAATCAAAGAGTACAAGAACGCTATACTACGACCGCTACGTAGCCAAGTACTGTGTTGGCATCCGTGTGCACCATGATAATTATCAGGGACGCCTGCGCAACCCCCAAAAAGAATGAAAAAAATAGTTGTATTACTGTTAATGGCCTGCTCCGTTTCACTGCTGCGAGCAGCGGTCTATTCAGGCCGCGTCCTCGACCAGAACGGCATGCCTATTCCCTATGCTACCGTCTATCCGGAAATCCTGCCGGAAGTAGGAACCGCAACCAATATGGACGGCTATTTCAGCTTTGAATGCGCTACCCTTCCCTCTGAGACACCTATTATCGTCAGTTTCATCGGTTATGAGAAACAAGTTGTCCCTGCCTTGCAGTTGCTTGTTTCCAATGACTCTTCTGTAAACTATCAACTATCAACTATCAACTTAACGGAGCAGCCGATTGCCTTGGAGGAAACAGTGGTGGCGGCTAAGGCGTCCAAACAAAAGAACAAACGCAAACAGATGGCCGCTCTGCTTCATACCGTATATGTACAGCTGGAAGCCGATTTCCCGGACGAGCCGGCGCAATACAAAGTGGTCAGCGATGTGAGGATGCAGTCCGGCATAGATTCTATGCAGACCAACAGCCATGCTGGAGTTTGGGGAATGGAGCAGATGATTGCCAACATAGTGGTGGTCCCCGAGGCGGCGAGAGAGGGACGCGACTCCGTGCAGTTTGAAGGACTGACATGCAAGCGTTTCTTCTCCGCAGAGAAACGTGCGCAGGCAGATTCAATACTCGCCTCCGACATGATCGAACGGATGGAGAAAGGGCAAAAGGAGAAATACGCCCGCAAAGCGGTGGCTGCCGTTGATTCGGGTGTAGTGGTACACCAGGCGCTCTTCGCGATGGGAAATATGCGCTATGATTTCGAGCAGTCAATGGATGACCTCAAGCATTGGAGCGTCAGCAATGAGTCGGAAGGCGAGACAGTGCTGACCCACACCCAGAAAGTCAACCGTTTCTTAGGTTTGTTTCTGATGACCTACCAGCGGCACTATATAGTGGATTCCGACACTTATGCCGTGCGCCGTTTCTCCGAGCACGCCGAGGTCAAGATCACTATTCCTTTCGGCGCAAAACTGAATGCCGACCAGCTGCAGATGCTCAACCTGCTGAATATGAGCGAGCAGCAAATCGAGAAGTTCCGCCTCAAAAAAATGACCGGATCGGTGGACTACAACACCATCTATCAGAGACGTAACAACCATGTATATACGTTGGAGAAGAACATGCACGTCAACGCGCATATTCTTGGCACCAAGAAAGCCGAGATTCCTATTTTAGTCAAAGCAACACAACGTGTCACGTCTCTGCAAACGGATTCTGTCGAGCCTATGCCGGCATCGCAAATGACCCGCCGCGTCCCACGGCAGATCGTAGAGATTTACTAAGCTGATCACTTCCCTCATTCTATCGGTCATAGCAATACTGCCCAATAATAGCCCCGCCCGGCAAATCTCGCTGAAGGTCACCCGTTCAAAGAAATTGTTTGTCTGTCGCAATGAAGAGCAGAAAGTTACGTTCCAAATTGTCGCTTGGAGAGGAACTACTGCGATAACTGCTTTGCTTTGTTTGCATTAACAGCCGCTCTATCAGGACACTCTATCAGGAAAATCGCTCTTCGTGCGATTTTTTTTGAAATATATTTGCATATATGCAAAAAAAGTAGTAATTTTGCAGCCGATTTAATAATTTTGAGTTCGCGCGTAATGCGCGTTCTGCGGTGTTAGCACATCGGTAGTGCATCGGCTTCCCAAGCCGAGGAGGCGGGTTCGATTCCCGTACACCGCTCGAAGCAAACCGGTCTATCGCTGCGGAGGGAAAGAAAAGCACACGTGCTTTAATCTCATCAGCAGAGGAAAGTCCGGGCAGCAAAGAGCACCGCAGCGGTTAACGGCCGTCAGGCAGAGCGTACTAAGGTTCCCCACCCGCCCTCAAGCGCGAATGTTTGGTCACTGCTACAGAGACGAGCAATGTGAAACGAGCAAACTGCGGGCTGCAATTCCATGTAAACCAACGAATGAGCGTTGCTCGCGCGAGTTCCGCAAGGATGCGTTGGAGGGTAGGAAGCGAGAGAAGCACGTGGTAACACGTTGCTCGAGATTAATGATAGACACCAAGGGATGTACGAAGGACTAATGTACCATGTACGAAGGCCAAGTACGAAATTGGGACAGAACCCGGCTTACAGGTTTGCTTTCTTTTGAGAACAATGAGCAAGTTTTCTGAAATAATCCAATTTATACGCCACGACATGTGGCGGCGGACATCAACTGAGTTCAACGGTACATTCCAGAAAATAGGCTATTCCGCTATACGAACAATCGTGCTTGTGGTACGAGGTTTCAGCAACAAAGACCTCAACGACAAAGCCAAATCCCTCACCTTTTCCCTGATTTTCGCGATAGTGCCGATACTGGCAATGATACTTGCCGTGGCACAAGGTTTCGGCGTAGCCGATGTGATTGAGGACCAACTCAACCGCTCCTTTCTTGGCGAGACAGGATTAGTGCCGGAGATTATGGAGATGGTACAGCGCTATCTGGAGACGGCACAAGGCGGTTTGTTCATCGGAATAGGTTTACTCATCCTGCTTTGGGCTATCTATTCGTTCTTTCAATCCGTAGAATCAGCGTTCAACAAGATATGGAACGTACAAGCCTCGCGCTCTATTCTCCACCAGATGGCCACCTATATCGCCATCGTGGTGTTGATACCTGTGTTGATTGTGTGCTCGGCCGGTATCAATATCTTCGTACATTCTACGGTAGAGAGCATGCCGCATATAGCCGCTATTCACAACTCTTTCTCCCAAAGCAATTTTCAGTTCTTGCAGTTTGTGATGTGCTGGTTGTTCTTCACATGGATGTATATAGCCATTCCCAACACCAAAGTACGTGTGTTGCCCGCCGTCATTCCCGGTGTGCTAATGGGTACGATGTTCCAACTATTGCAGATGTTCTCCGTCTATTTGATTGCACTACTCTCCCGCATGAGTATCGTGTATGGTGCTTTTGCTACACTGCCTATTCTGATGACCATGCTCCAATACACCTGTCTTTTGATTTTAATAGGCGCTGAGATGAGTTTTGCCATCCAGAACAACGAGGAGTTTGAGTACGAAGAAGACCTGAACAAGATGTCACGGCGTTACAAGGACTTTGTTATGCTGTTCTTGCTTTCGATAATCATTCACCGCTTTGAGGCAGATGAAGCACCGTTGACGGCACACGAACTTGCCGTTAGCAACAAACTGCCCATCCGTCTGGTCAATCAACTTCTGTCGCGGTTAGAAGAAACAGGCATCATTCGGGAAGTATTTGTAGAGGGCAAGAAGGATAAGACTTTCCAGCCTGCGCTGGATACGCACAAGATAAGCGTGGGGATGGTTTTGGGTAGAATTGATGAACAGGGTACAGAAGAGTTCTTGCAAGATCCCACAGAGGAAATGCAACAGTTCTGGACACGCTACGTACGGCTGAAGAGCCAACACCAGACGCTCGACCAAGTCTATGTAAATGAATTATGAATTACGAATTAAGAATTACAAATCATAATCAAATTATACCATGAAAAAACAATTCTCATTATTCTTTGCATTGCTACTAAGCGGTTGGCTGGTAGCGGCTCCCAAGATTCAGCAAGTAGAACCGCTATGCTGGTGGACGGACATGCACACACCCCTCACTCTCATGTTCCACGGCACAGATCTGGCAGACGCGCAAGTGAGCGTTCAGCAAGTGGTGAACGGCAAAGTGATGCGCGGTGCGTGTCCGGGACTCGTTCCCCAAGCACAGCATAATGCAGAGAGTGCCAATTATCTGTTTGTAGATATGGCAGTTAACCAGCCCGGTACATATCGTATCACCCTGAAGAAAGGTAGCAAGAAAGCTACGTACGACTACATGATTGCTGAGCGCAGAGCCGGCAGCCGCGAGCGGAAGAGTTTTACTACCGCTGACGTGGTATATTTGATTATGAGCGACCGCTTTGTGGATGGCGACGAGAGCAACAACTCCACCAAGAACACCCGTGAGAAAGGCGACAAGAGCAACGTGAACGGCCGTTTCGGAGGAGATATACAAGGTATTATCAATGAGTTTGACCATATTGCCAAATTAGGTTGTACCACTATCTGGCCTACCCCGATGCTCGGTGACGACGAAGAAGCATGGAGTTATCACGGTTATGCGTGCTCCGACTACTATCACATCGACCCTCGTTACGGCAGCAATGAGTTGTATCGTGAGATGGTAGCCAAAGCACATGAGAAAGGCTTGAAGATACTGATGGACATGGTACCGAACCACTGCGGAGCGGCTCACTGGTGGATGGCTGACCTGCCCTACCAAGACTGGATCAACCAGTTCCCGGAGTTCACCAACACCAATAATGTGTTCTCTGCCAACTATGATATCAATGCCTCGGAGTACGACCGTCTGCTGAGCAACCGCGGCTGGTTCGACCATCCTATGCCGGATATGAATCTGGAGAATCCCGACCTGCTCAAATACTTCCAGCAATGGGCTATCTGGTGGGTTGAGTTTGCCGATTTGGACGGTTTGCGCGTGGACACGTATCCGTATATAGAGAAAATCCCAGGCAGCAAATGGCTGGGCGCAATCCGTAATGAGTATCCGAACATCAATATCGTAGGTGAGTGCTGGACGCGTCCTGCGCCTGCAGTAGCTTACTGGCAATCCGGCACAAAGAACTACGACGGCTTTGACAGCAACCTGCCTACCGTAATGGATTTCCCCGTAGAAGAAGCAATCCGCCAGGCTTTGGAGAATGACGGCAACTACTGGGGCGGCGGTCTTACGCGCGTCTATGATGCCGTTGCCATGGACTATCAATATGCCGATGTCAACAAACTGCTTACCTTTCTCGGCAACCACGACATGGCGCGTATCACCGATGTAGTCAAGGATAAAGACCTGCGCCGCGTGCGTCTGGGCTATGTGCTACTGGCTACGATGCGCGGTATTCCGCAGGTGCTCTACGGCGACGAATATGCCATGACTTCAGCCAACAAGGATGACGTCAACAACCACTCTTATCTCCGTGCTCCACTACCTTTAGGCGAACAAGTGACCGCAGAGATGCAGCAAATGTTTGACTTCCAGTCTGCTCTCTTCCAATGGAGAAAGAACGAACCCGTACTCCACTCCGGCCGTACGATGCATTTCCTCAGCCGCGACAACACGTACGCGTATTTCCGCTATAATGCAGAGGAGGCTGTCTTTGTGTTCGCTAATGCAGCCGAAGAGCCGCGTACGATTCCTACGGCTCATTATGCAGAGATTCTGAGCAAATACAATGCGGTAGGTGTCAATCCGCTTACGGGCGAGAAGGTAGATCTGAACCGTGCGGATATTGAAGTACCGGGCGTTAGTACGCTGGTTGTTAAGTTGAGGAAATAACCCCACCCTAACCCTCCCCACAAGGGATGGAAGAATAAAAAGGAACATATGAATACCCCAATGGTAAATAAAAAGACGTGCCCGCGTTGCGGCACGTCTTTTGTGTGTACGCATGACATCCACTGCCAGTGCGTAGGGATTCACCTTACAGAAAATGCGCGCGCATATCTGTGCACGCACTATGAGGATTGTCTCTGCAAAGACTGTCTGGAAGAGATTGCCTCTATGTATGCCGGTTAAGTGAAATGGTAAGGGATGGCGAAAGGCGGACTAGTTGGCTATGTTTTTAGTATAGCCTGTTGGCGAAATGGAGTGTAGAATCGGGGGCGTTGTTCAGAATATGAATGACGTCCTCCAACATTTCTTCGGGATGCACTACTCCGCGTTCCCAGAAGTTGTTGGGCCCGCCGGATTTGAGCTGCTTGCGCCAGTTATAGACGCGGCGGTTCTTATAGGCCTTGAACCAAGTGTGTTTCTCGTCCATCTCAGCCAGTTCCGCCAGGCTGTTTCCTCCTGCTCCGACCCACACATCTGCGTCGTGGAAATAATGGATAGTCTCCTCGATTGTCAAGGGAATAGACGTGGCTCGTTCGTCGTTGTAGAACGGGTATTCAGCTCCGGCGTCCCGGAAGAGATAAGCCAGGTAGTTTTTGCCGGATGGGACATACCATGTGCCGCGGAAATTGTTGCCGGACATGATAGAGACCGCTTCGCTGACAGAAGATAGACCGTCCTTCTGACTGACAGACCGCTGCGCTGACAGAGAGAGGTACTTGCTTTCTATCTCATTGAAGATAGAGTCTGCTTCGTGCAGTTTGCCCACCAAAGCTCCAATCGCGCGGATCCATTCGGCGCGGGCGAGCGGCGAGCCTTCCTGCCACTCGTTAATATAGATAATGGGCACGCCCAGTTTCTCCAGCCGCGCGGCTTCCAAGTTATCATACTGACCGTAGTTGACCGCCAGCAAGGCATCCAAGCCGGATTGCAATACGCGTTCGGCACTGGGTTTCATCGAGTCTCCGAGGTCTATCTCTGTGCCTTTAATGGGCGTGTAGATGAGTTCGGGATTGCAGACCGCCGCCAGATGATCCATCGCGTCAAGGGCATATAGAAAACCCACTTGGACGGTGCTCATCGTTCCGAGGCGTTGAAGCGGTTCGATGATCTCCATCCGCTGGTAAGGCTTGAAGACCTCCACGATGACAGACGAGTCTGTCTCGGTGAGCTGAAAACCTACCGCATAGCGGTTTCCCTCGGGCACACCACCCTTCTCCGCAGGCTGCTTGGCGCAGCCCACGAAGAAGGAAATAAGGATTAGCCCCACAAGCCTCTCCTCCCGCCCTCCCCCGTAGGGAGGGAGCCACAGTGAGGGGGAGGTAAAGAGACTATGTAAATGTTTCAAAGTCATTATTTATCAGTACCACCCAAATTGTCGATGCAGAAGTAAGTAGGCGTGGTCATACCATAGTCATTCGATTTGGATCCACTCATGGCGAAGTGCAGCTCGTCCACTTTACCCAGCGTACTGAGATCCACGTAAGTCCATTCCGTAACGATAGACTTGCCTTGTGCGAGATAGAACTCCACTTTGCCATTCACTTCTTTTCCTTCCAGCGCACCGGTAATGGTGAGCAGCAGGTAATCATCATCGGTAAATCCACCGACAATCGTTGACATACCGTCACCCAACTCAATCATAGTTTTGACGAGTGCCGTATTGCAAACATACATACCCGGAACAACAGCAGCAGTTGTCAATTTGATAGCATTAGGTGTCCATGCATCCGCATACCAAACGAGGTAGTTCTTGCCGGCGTATGCACCGCCCTTGGCAGATTTATAGACATCTTCATAGCCCTTTTCTACAGTTGTGGTTGTTTGGTTCGATACAACACCACCTACAACGTATGTACCTTTATAGCCAACGATTTGCTGGCACTCAAAATTACCACTGGTAAGGTACACCGTAGTGTCCACGCTGTACTTAAATACACTCTCTGTTGAAGCAGGGGTGATGGCAGCTTCCTCAAAGGTAGCAATGTTTTTGTCCTCTACCTCACCTTGTTTGGTGTTGCAAGCAGCAAAGGTCAGCGACAGTGCTGCTACGAAAAGAATTGTTTTTTTCTCTGCCACAAGGGCGCGATTAATTTTAAAGAAATTTTTCATTTGTTTTGTTGTTTAAATTGATAAAAGTTTATTTATAACGGTTAGTTAAACCACATCATTTCCGAATTGCCCTCGACTTGCCCTGTATTTGCCCTCTATTCGCTCTCGAACTAATCGGCGGCAGCATGGAGGTCGATGGCTCCTGTGATTTCGGTACTGAGTTCTCCTGTTTTATCGTAACACTCATCCACCGCAGTATAGATGCGGACGAAATCTATGCATGGCAGTGAAATAGATTGTCCGTCCGCATCTACAGCCCACGATATATCAAAACTTGTACCTTCAATGTCCGTGTTGGGTTTGTTGTCGGCATAGCCATAATCAAGGATGCGCTGTACGTTCTGTCCGCTTATGTTCTTGGTGAGCGGCGCAAGCAAGGCACCTGTGAAAGTGAGGCTGTCCTCCCGGATCCATTGCGGGTAATATGGTTGCTTATGGAACGGGTTTCGTATGGTGTCACCATCGCGTGTGTAGGTTTTCGACACGTTATGGCGCGTGGACGGATCATCGTACATGGAGCCCTTCAGTTCGTACCAAGCGTCGTCCGGCATGCCGTTCTGATTGTCATCGCGGCTGACCAGCACAATGCCTGGTTCGCAACTGCCGTACAATGAGTTGCCACTCATGGTAAAAGCATTGCCGAGAATGCGGAGATCGAATCCCTCTTTGTTCTGAACTGAATGGTCAAAGCCGAATGTAATATATCCCCCCCAACCGCCGAGACAAACCATTCCTCCGGCATTGCTGGCAATCGCCATCTCGCACTTAAGGCACATGACCGCAGCGTCATCGCCTTCTTCATATTCGGGAAGCACATTGACAAACTGTCCCATCGCGGGCATGTACTCATAGACGCGACTGATATACGGCGAGGAGGCTTTGGCTGTGTCCGGTTGCTCCGAAAGGTATATGTCATATTCGCCAGTCACGCGGCAGAGATGGCCCGGGATGTCGCCCGTAGAGCAATGCCAGCGCTCGGTGCCATCATAGGCGAAACAGTAGAGCACGCCGGATGAGACGTAGTTCTTGGCATCGGTGATATATAGCGCATCGTTGGTGGCAAGTATGCCGTACGGGTGCTCGAAAGTTGACAGTTGACAGTTGATAGTTGATAGTTGACCGTTGATAGAAGTTGAAAGTTGAAAGTCAATGGTAGAATAGGCTTTCAGTTGTTTGTTCCCGGCATCCAAGACGTAAGCATTGGAGCCGAGGATGGAAAGGTTGGCACAGGGCGTTGGTATGCGGCGGATGATTTGTCCGTCTTCGAGGATGACAATCTGCGGTTGGATGTCCTTGTAATTGCCCTGGCACGCCACCCATAGAAGGCCGGAGTTATCCAAACGGATACGCGTGGGATTGAGCCCAACGGGTATCTTGCGGAGCTCGGTCATGGAGGCCAAGTCAATGACCGAGACGGTGGAGTCATAGCGGTCGGTGAGATAGCCGCCGGAATTGCATACATAGAGACGATCGCCGCTGATGAGCAGTTCGTCCGGCTGATGTCCCACTTTGACTTCGCGGGTGACTTGGAGCGAGGCGGTGTCCACCTCATAGACCGAACCGAGCAAGTCAGGATTGGCCACGCTGCCCACATAGGCACTCACGTACATCTTATCGCCATGGAAAGCCATGTAGCGGCAGTTAGGAATTTCCACCTGACCTATATGACGCGCCTGCGGGTTCATCACTTCCACTTTGTGCGAGCAGTTGATAACCGCGTAGAGACGGTGACCGTACATCTGCAAGTCGTTGCCCACATCGCCCAGCTCCTTCATCTGCGTGGGGTTCTGACCGCCATACCAGTTGCTGTAATAGATTCCGTTAGCGAGATTGAGGTAATCCAAACGGGCCTTGTTGGCACCCATATTTCCCTCGCTGAGGATGTACAATCCGCCCGTGCGCACTTCCTCCGTCACACGGTCGCCGATGGTGGGATAGATGATTTCGTCGCCACGGCAGGAGGTGAGGAAGACCGCTAACGCTGACAGAATACAGACCGCTGCGCTGACAGAATACAGATTTAATATCTTACGGCTAATGTGCATCGTACGTTTTGTTTTGGCATCGGGTAGTTCTGAATGACTTCGTAGTCCTGCCCGAGCATGTTGTTGAGTTCTATATTGGCTTTGATCCAAACGGGCTGTTTGGCGGTGTTGATACTCCACTCGCCGTACACGTTGATATCATGTGTGTACCATGGCTGCACGTAGTTGTAGATGGTATTTTCCTGCTGACTGTAGCGCTCGCCTACATAGATGAACGAGTAGTTCAGACCATAGTGGTCGCCACGGCGGCTCTGCCAATCCAAACTGACCACTACACTGCCGCTGTGCCGCGGGATATAAGGTATCTGGTGGCGGTAATAGGTGTCATCGGGATTGGTGACATCAATGGCTGTCTGATATGTGTAGTTGAGGCGCGTGCGGAGCACAAAGCGCAAAGGAAGAGAGAACGACATGTCGGCTTTGGCATCCACGCCGTTAATTTTGACTTCACCCAGATTGAGCATCGTCCAGCGGAACTGTTGTCCCTTAGGATAAGCAATGATTTTGTCCGTCACGCGGTTGTAGTAACAGGAGACAGCTGCGCTGATAGAAGACAGAACGCTGCGATTGCTATTAGATGGTTTCACATAATTATACGACAGCTCGACAGAATGCTGCCGCGCCAACTCCGGCCGTAAATCCGCATTGCCGAGGTCGGTATAATAGAGGTCGTTGAATGTCGGATAACGGTAACTCTGCTTGTAGAAAGCATTGAAGCTCAGGTCTCTCAACGGCAGGAGGGGCGAATGAGCGAACGGACGAACGGAGCAGAAGACTCCCGGGGTGACACGCGGTGTGTTTTGGTCTACAGCGGTCATCAGTACCGAGGCCTGCAATCGCAGGTATTCCTTGACATTGAAAGCCGTTGCGGCGCTCAGCCAGTGGCTATGGCGCGAGAAATGCTCAGCGGGCATGTTGATCAACAGGTTCTCGCGGTTGAGGGTGTTGTACTGGTAGTCATACGCCAACGCGGCATCCCACCATTTGAAAATCCGCACTTTGTTCGCCAGCGAGAGATAGACCTCCTGCTGCAGGTAGCGGTTATTGCTTGGCAGCAGGCGCTCATCATAGTTCCAGTAATGTGTGAAATCATTGGCATATTTAGCCAGCAGTCGTGTGCTCCATCGATCGAACCACTCGTCCTGCCACTGCGCCTGGACAAAGGAGTTGCGATCCTGCATCCGCTCGCCGTTGCGCCACACGTTGTTGACAATCGCACCGGGGATGCCGCGTTCGCTCCAATAGTTATAGGCGTGTACGCGCCAGAAACCCGTTGCACGGTAGTAATGGTGCAAGCCCAGTTCGGTTCGCACGGCATTGATATCGCCGTTGAGGCGGACGGTCGTCGTATCGTATGCCGTTTCGCCTGTCGGTAGCACGCGGCGGTAGCGGAAAGGATACTTGCCGGAGGAATAGACATACTCGGCGTCCATGGTCAGCGACAGGCGGTCGGTCAGCCTTACGTCGGCTCCCACATTAGGGTTCGCCAAATCGAAGCTGCCGAAACGCATCTGACCGTGCACATGCACTTTCTCGCCCTCACGGAAATACGGTTTGCGGGTAGCCAGATACACGTTTCCCGCGGAGCCGAACTCGCGGGCAGACTGGAAAATATCGGATTTCTGGCCGTTGTAGAGTTGTATCTCCCCCATATTGTCGAGAGAGAAACGCCCTAAATCGACCTGTCCGTTCTGGGCGTTACCGAGCTGCACACCATTGTAGTAAACCGCAGTGTGCCGGCTGCCCATCGAGCGGACGTTGATGGTCTTGATGCCTCCCACTCCGCCGTAGTCCTTCAGCTGGACGCCGGAGAAATAGCGCAAAGCATCTGCCACAGAGAGGGCGTTGAGACGCTGCAACTCGGCGCCTTTGAGCACCTGGGGTTTGATTACATCCTTGTCGAGGACACGCGCGGTAACCTCCACATCGTCCAATTGGAAATCACGCAGCGATAGTGTGTCATCGGGAGAGGACACAGCGGAAGCGGTACGCGTTTCCGCATACAACCCCATTACGCCCAGCACGCATACTATAGAGAGAATCCATCTGTTGTTCATTGGTCGTCCCAACTCCGCGAGGACTAACAATCCGTTGGCATTGGCAGGTCTTCTGACTTGTGATTCAAGCGATTCACCTTCCCGAGTTCACACTCAGTGGTCAAGAACCGAAACGCTTAATTCCTTCACTTACAGCAGCGGGTCTGTCCGGGATTTTCACCCGGTTCCCTCTTAGCCTGCGGAGCGAAAAACTCCACAGGAACCAAATGCGGTACAAAGTTACAACAAATTTTGCATATATACAAGACTTCAGACAGAAAAAATATTAAAAATGCACAATTAGTATTGCATATATGGAATAAAAATAGTAATTTTGCAGCGATATTTATTCTCATACAATCTATCAGATATGAAAAAGGGCACTAAGATTGCGTTGATTGTTGTATGCTCGTTTGTAGCAATCGTAGCTATCGGCATAATGAGTGTTGACATATGGGCTTCGCGGTTTGCCGGCAATGCCATCCGCCAAACCATCGCAAGCGATACGACGAGCACCACCTATATGCGTATAGGCAAGGTACATGTACTGCTAATGAGCGGGTGTGTCGGCATAGAGGATGTCTATATCAGTTCGGATACCTCGGTTATTACACTCAGCGACAACAAGTTGCAAGCCTGCGCCACAAACAACAAGAAACCCGGAACGGGTGTGTATATCCCCTATACTGGCGTGAACTTCATCCAATATATTCACTATCTGCGTCACAAGGAATTAGGTATTATGGACGTTACGGTGTATGACCCGCAGGTGCTGGTTTATCTGGACGAGAAGAATCCGGAGAGTTGTCTGCCTACCGTCCACACGGGCGATACCATCAGCCTTGATGTCATCAGCAAGAGCCTGAAAAAGGTAGAACTCGCCCATCTGAACCTTGAGCGATTGTCGGCGGAGCTGAAGAGTGTGCGCACGCAGCTGCACGTGAAAGCCGACAGCCTCTCCGTAGCAGTTAACGACTTGGCATTCAACCTTCAGGACACCACGTACGCCTACAACGATTCTGCCTATGCTCTTGCCTTGCGGCACGCCTACTGCCGTTTGCCGGATGGCTCGGCAGAGGTGGACACACGCGGATTAGAAACCGAAGATGCGGGTGCCTTGAGATTAGGGAAGACACGTTTCCGCAACCTGACCGACAGCAAGAAGATGGCAGAGAAAGAGAAAGACCATGTCACGTGGGTGGACATCACCGTCAACCGCGTAGAGACCTCGGCATTCAACCCTATTCGCAAAGTGCCGGCGCAGGACTGGACGCTCGATTCGGTGTATGCGGATGTAGAGAGATTGCACGTGATCCGGGATCAGCATATTGACCCCAGACGCAAGTTCCCTACACCGCAAGAGTTCATGATGCAGATTCCGGTCAAGTTTGCTATTAGGAATGTGGCGGCTAACGTGCATACAGTTAATATCGATTTCACGCTGGATGCGGTGAACTACGGCAAGATGAAGATGAACAAACTGAGTGCCAAGCTGAAGAACGTGTCCAACAAGCCCAATACGCTCTGGACGAACCATGTACGCGGGACCTTTGGAGGAGACAGCCGCCTGAACGCCACCTTTGCCATGCGGATGGACAAAGCCTCTAATTTTGAGGTTAATATTACGGGCACAAACGTGGAGACAGGTGCGCTGAACGATTTCCTTAAGCCGATAGTCGGGCTATCCTGCGAGAGCCATGTGGACACGCTGCGCACACATTATTCGGGTGACAGGACGATGGCACGGGGAGAATACCTGATGATGTACCGTGGGCTGGATGTACGGTTTCACAAAGATCAGGAGATTGCCGTCAAAGAGATACGCAATTTTGGCAGTCTGGTCGAGGGTTTTGCCAATAATCTGATTCCCAAGAGCAACCCGACTATGGTGGATCCACGTCCGCGCAAATATGCGGTGGAATGGAAACGGGACGAATACAAACCCTACCCGCTTTTCGTAGTAGGCCCTATGATCATCGGCACGGTAGAGACCATGTTGCCCGGCCTGTACGTACACAAGCAGATAAGGGATTGATTATAGACTCACACCTCCTCGTAATACCCATGCTTGATGCCGAACTGCAGTTCGGCATCTTGTATTAATTGGATTTGTACGGAGGTGATGGAGCGTCGTTCCTTACGGCATGCTGCAAGCACATAGTTGAGTTGCGCGGTCTCGTCCACATCGCCGTCCAGGTACTCCATCTCGCCTGTCTCGGGATCCTCACGCAGCAGTCCCTGCTCCTCCAGATAATCGTCCATGAGGTCCAGCACCAGCAGCACATCGTCCGGCGTGAGGTTGGTTTTGTCCTCGGCAGGAATGGCATTGAGAATAAATTCCACCAACTCGCGTTCTTCCGGCTCCATCAACGAGAGCTCAATCGTATTGTTTTCCATATTAAGTAAGAATCTTTATGTATTTTTTAGAATGACTTTCAGCATGCAAAGGTACAAATTATTTCTGATATGTACAAATATTCCCGCAAAATTCCTACAGAAAATATACATTTTTGCACTATAGATTTGCACCTATTTATTTGAATCGGGTCAAAAAAGTAAGTTTTTTTGCATTTTCCGGCTCAACTTGAGCCGATAATACAAATATTTTTTCTAATTTTGCACCGATTTTAGAAAAAGGCATATGGAAACATATCGTGTAATACTGCAATTTTTGCACTATCATCCTTCCTCATCGCGTGAGGAAATTCGTACCGGCATTGGTTTTCAAGAGAGCGATGCTACACTCAAACGACTTATTAGTTTCGGTGTGGATAATAAGGATATTATAGTGGAAGGGAAAGCGCGCGCCACGCGTTATTCCTTATCTAATAGTGCGCACCTGTTGATGCCTCTTGATTTAGATACATATTTTGCGCAGGAGACAGACGCACGCCAAGTACAAACCGGTTTTAATTTTTCGCTTATTAATGAGCAACTCCCGCAAGTAGCGCTATTTACAGAGGATGAATTGGCGCATCTGAATACACTGCAAACGGAGTTCCGTGCGCATTTGGCAGATATGAGCGAGAATGAGTACCGCAAAGAAATGGAGCGGTTAGGTATCGATTTGAGTTGGAAATCCTCGCAGATAGAAGGAAACACCTACTCGCTCCTGGAAACAGAACGACTACTGCGAGAGAGCAAAACGGCAGAGGGCAAAACTAAAGAAGAGGCGGTAATGTTGCTCAATCATAAAGATGCGTTACGATTTATACTGGACAATCCTGATTATTTGCAGACGCTAACTATCAGTCACATCGAAGATATTCATCAGTTACTGACCAAAGAACTATCCGTGGACAAGGGTTTGCGTCATCGCCGTGTGGGTATCACCGGCACGCAATATAGACCACTGGATAACGAATTTCAGATTCGTGAGGCGATGAATGATAGTTGCAAACTAATTAATGATCGCACTAATGTGTTTGAGAAAGCATTGTTGGCGTTGTTGCTACTCAGTTACATCCAGCCGTTTATGAACGGCAACAAACGTACGGCACGTATCACGAGCAATGCATTACTAATCGCAAAAATGGTTATTGTCCGCTATCATTCCGAACAGTTGATTCGATTGATTACAAGAAAGCGATGCTGGTTTTCTACGAGCAAAACAACTTACATCTTTTAAGAAAATCTTTGTTGATCAATACGAATTTGCGGTTGGGGAATATTTCTAAGCAAAACACGAAGGTGTGTCAAAATTAAGTTGGCACACCCTCGTGAAATCACTCTTCACTCAGCGCAAATGTTGAGTGGAGAGTTTTTTTATAATAGTCCTCTTTTGCGCTTACCTGCCGCTTACGAGCGACTTACGGGAAACATACGGAACGATAGATCTTAATAATCGTTGATTAAGCCCACAAAAAGTTTCTGATTATTATGGGTTTATCTAT
>FLNW01001266.1_pt1 | contig 42367 bp, 34 predicted proteins | sample 1140371 | NCBI WGS metagenome assembly FLNW01 (sample SAMEA3878170, study PRJEB12797) | bioreactor metagenome | biome: Moose rumen | place: Sweden | collected 2011-10
TTTCGCCTTTCGCCTTTCGCAGTAATTACATCTTGCATTTCTCGCGCATATTTGCGCGAGGATCCGTTCCGTTTCCGTCGGGTCATTATCGTTACCACATCGTTACCACTACGCAACGTCGTAGTTTAATACTAACCTTTTTAACATTCTATTCATTATGAAAGTCGAATTAATTTTACCGCTTGCCAAACTCCATGGCAAAACTATTATGCAAAAAAAACAAAGGCCGGCCTCACGGTCGCACCTTTGCTTTGGTTCCCGAAGGGACCCAATCTACTTACTCACTTATTTATATAAATAGCGCTTTATAGAGCGCTTTGGCGTTTTCTCGAATTCCTGTACCACCAATTCCACTGCGCTAATCTGGCTGTATTGCGGCAACTCCTTGTTAACCGCTACACGGTTCTCCTCCATTTGGGCAGTGATGGTCTTGTCGCCCAGCAGTTTTTTGCCATCCGCAGAGGTGTCCGGGTAAACCAGTGCTACCAGTTTGTGGTCGCGGTCCACCACGATGGATTCGGCTACGCAGGGCATGGAATTGAATTTATCCTCCAACTCCTCAGGGTAGATATTCTGACCAGAAGGCCCAAGGATCATGTTCTTGCTTCGTCCGTGGATGAAGATATTGCCGTCTTTGTCCAGCACGCCGAGGTCACCGGTACGCATCCATCCGTCCTCGGTGAACACTGACTTGGTGGCTTCTTCATTCTTGTAATAACCCATCATTACGTTGACACCCTTCACTTGGATCTCTCCATCCTTGTTGTACGGGTCTTCGCTATCAATGCGGACGCGGCATTGCGGCAGATCTTTTCCGCAACTATGGAATTTGTATGCCCACCAGTCTTCGTAGCTGATCAGCGGTGCACACTCCGTCATGCCATAGCCCACGCAGTATTGATATTTGATGTCATGCAGTACTTGTTCTACTTCTCCGTTGAGGGCTGCGCCGCCGATAATCAGGAAGCGAAGCTGGCCTCCGAAAGTTTTGTCCAAGCCTTCTTTCACTTTGCCGCGAACGATGCGGTTGATGCCCGGAGTCTTCCACAGAACTTTCATCAACGGGCTGCTGATCTTAGGCAGTACACCTTTCTTGATGATTTTCTCCACCACTAGAGGTACCGTAAGAATCATGAACGGTTTGACTTGCGCAAAAGCCTTCATCAGTACGGTCGGTGTAGGAGCCTGCGTCAGGAAATAAGTCTCAGCTCCGTCGCAAACCTGATAGAGGAACTCGAACATCAATCCGAACATATGGGCAATCGGCAGCATCGAGAGCACGCGGTCCCCCGGTTTATGGGGGATACGGTGGGATGCAAAGTCCACGTTGCCGCTCAGGTTGAGGTTGGTGAGCATTACCCCTTTCGGGTTGCCCGTCGAACCACTGGTATAATTGAGCACAGCCAAATCGTCAAGATTATCGGTTGGCAGCAGGAGATCCTCCGGCTTGACACCGTCAGGATAGGCTTTAGCAAACGCAGCATCCACACCGGCATAGGCTTTCCCGGCAGCGGCATCGGCTGCTACCAACGAGAAATCATCCATAAAGATGGTAGCCTTGAGGCTCTTCATCTCGCCGGGATCAATCTTCTTCTTGACGTTCGGTCCCACATACAGCAATACGGCCTCCGAGTGGTTAACCAGACTGTGAATACCTTCGCCTGTGAAATCCGGCAGAATACTTACCACTACTGCCTTGTAGCTCTCAACGGCAAGAAACAGCAATCCCCAGTTGGCACAGTTGCGGCCGCAGAGCGCAATCTTATCGCCCTCCTTGATTCCCAACTCCTGCCATGTTACATGCAGGCGCTTGATAGCCGCAGCCAAATCGGCATACGTATATTTGTTCTCTCCATCCAGATCTGCCAAAGCCAGTTTGTCCCAGCGGCGAGACATCGTGTCCTGTAAATACGAAAAATAGTGTTTTGTTGCCATATACTGATCAAGCAATTAGAAGATTTCGGATTCATGAAATTTGGTTGTGATCGAAATCCAATGCAAATGTACTGCTTTGTTTTCGAACTATCGTTCAAAACCTGAACATTTATTCATTTTTTAAGCAAATTGTAAAAAGAGAGGTATGATTTCTCCAATAAGGTGAAATCCATTTGTGTTTGTCCGAGTCCGCTGTCGTAGCTGTTTTTGATGTGTGCGCACATGAGTGCAATCATATCCACGTCTATCCCGAAACGGATAATTCCGGCGCGCTGGTCGTTGTGGATGGCTTTGCGCCACAATTCCACTTCCTTGAGTGCCAGGCGCTGCGCTTTGCGGTGAAGGGCGGGAAAACGGCTATAGGCTGTAAACATCAGGTTATTCACATTGCTGGTGTTGATACGCTTGTCCTCAAAGGTCATGAGCGTTTCTTCCAGGCTGTGGAGGTAACTCATCATCGTCTCTATCATCTGCTCGAATGTCACATTGTCTTTGACGGAACTGAGTGCACGCTGTTTAGGTTCAAGAAAATAGGTCTCCATACAGTTCAGGAATAGTTCGTCCTGGTCCTTGAAATAGTAATAGAGTGTGCCGCGCCCCATATCAAGGGCATTCTGCAGGTCGGTGATGGATATGTCCTGATAGCCTTCCAGAGCATAGAGCTCCATCGCCTTCTGGATAATATAATGTCTTCTATCTTTCATTTCGCACCCCTTGCGCTGAGGTTGCGCACCCTTTTAAGCGTGCGCACGCTCGTAATTGATTAAGGCGTCCGTCATGATCCGTTTGCCGTCGGCAATGATCTCTTCCGCCTTGTCGAAATCAAACGTGTTATAAGCGTATTGCCGCATTACGGCATGTATGTCAGGCGGAGTGAGACGGCACTCAAGAATCGTGTTCTGCTGAATCTGCATGTCGCTCATGCGGTCGAGGATGCTGAAGAAATTGATACGGCGGAGTTGCTGCACTTTCGCCATAGGCGTTTCCAGTATCTTGAACGGTATGTTGGTCTCGCCATCCTCCGGCATCGAGTCCTTTCCGCTGATATCCATGGCTGCCAGTATGTCGCCTGCATTCCGTTCTATCACATGCAGAGGCAGCGGGTTGAGTATGCCGCCGTCTATCAGCAGCCGGTTGCCGCTCTGTACGGGTTCGAAGAACAGCGGAATACTGATAGAGGCTCGTACGGCTTCAAACAGGCTGCCGCTACGGAAAATCACCTCCTCGGTGTTCTGCATGTCCGATGCAACGATCGTGCAGGGGATATTCAGTTCTTCGATCGGACGGTCGGGCACCACTTTCTCCAGTTCGCGGATAATCCGCTGCCCTTTGACCAGCGAATTGCCGCTCAGCAGGTTAATGTCCATCATTCGCAGGATGAGCTGTTTGTCCACCTGCAAAAACCATTGTTTGGCTTCCCTCAGTTGCCCCGCAGCATACATGCCGGCAATGATTGCACCCATCGAACAACCGGCTATACTGCTGATGGTATAGCCGCGTTCCTCCAGGGCTTCAATAGCTCCTATGTGCGCCAAACCTCTCGCACCTCCGGATCCCAGCACCAATGCTACGTTCTTACTTTCCATTTGTCCATCCGCCATTCAGACGATTTTCGCCGGTTGCAGTTTCTCGCGTATGCGTATATAAATAATGTTCTCTTTTTTCGCCTGCTCCGTCTTCACGTAGCCCATGCCGATGCCCACCTTGGTGTCGGGCAGCATGATTCCCGAGGTGACGTGCCCGATGGTGTTGCCGGCTTCGTCGCAGATCTCGTAGCCGTTACGCGGAATAGCGCGTTCCAGACACTCGAAATGCACCAGTTTGCGTTTCACGCCTTCGGCTTTCTGCTGTTTGAGAAAATCGCGGTCGATGAAATCCTTGGCATCCAGTTTGGTGATCCATCCCAGACCTGCCTCCAGCGGCGAAGTGGTGTCATCAATGTCATGGCCGTAGAGGCAATACCATTTCTCCAGACGCAGGCTGTCGCGTGCGCCCAAACCGATAGGTGCCAGACCGAACGGTTTGCCGACCTCGAAGAGCGCATCCCAGATCTGTTTGCCCTTGCCGGCGGGGAAATAGAGTTCGAATCCTCCAGCTCCGGTATAGCCGGTATTGCTCAGTATCACACCCGGCACGCCGGCAAAACTCCACTCGCGGAAAGCGTAGTAGTCAATGGACTTGAGATCCGCATCGGTCAGCAGTTGCAGCAGTTCCACGGCTTTCGGTCCCTGTACCGCCAACTGGCCGTAACGCTCGGAGGCGTTCTCCAGTTTGACATCCGCCCATTCGGGATTTGTACTTTGTATTTTGTCCCTTTGTACCTTATTGATCCATTCCCAGTCTTTGTCGATATTGCCTGCATTGACCACCATGAGGTATTTGGTGGTGGAGTATTTGTAGATGATCAGGTCATCGACGATACCGCCTCTGCCGTTAGGCATGCAGGTGTACTGCGCTTTGCCGGCGGCGATGACGGAGAGGTCGTTGGTGGTGATATACTGCAAGAAATCCAGTGCGTGTTCGCCTTTGACCCAGAACTCGCCCATATGGCTCACATCGAACACACCCACGCCTTCGCGCACGATTATATGTTCCTGATTGATGCCGGTGGGATACTGGATAGGCATATTAAAGCCGGCGAACTCTGCCATTTTTGCGCCGAGCGCAATGTGAATGTCTGTAAACGGTGTGGTTTTTAACATAGTATGAAATTTATTTGGGATACCGACGGGATACCGTAATTTATAGTTCTTTTATTTCACTCTTTTAATGATTTCGAGAACAACCTCGCTTGCTTTTTCCATCGATGGAATCGGCAGATATTCGTACCGGCTGTGGAAGTTCTCTCCTCCGGCGAAGATGTTAGGGCAGGGGAGACCTTCGAAAGAAAGTCTCGCTCCGTCGGTGCCGCCGCGGATTGGCTTGACCACAGGCGTTACGCCCACCGCCTTAATCGCTTCTTCGGCAAGGTCGATGATATGCATCACCGGCTCGATTTTCTCACGCATGTTGTAGTACTGGTCGCGGATTTCAATCTCCGCTGTGCCTTCGCCATACTCGGTGTTGATCTTGCGTACCAGATGCTCCAACTCGCGTTTGCGATACTCAAACTGCGTGCGGTCGTGGTCGCGGATAATATAACTGAGAGTGGTCTCTTCCACTGTTCCGTTCATGCCGATGAGGTGGTAGAAGCCCTCGTAGTCCTGCGTATGTTCCGGCGTCTGGAACCGCGGAAGCATGACCGCGATCTGGTAGGCGATACGCATGGAGTTGCGCATCTTGTGGTACGCTGTTCCCGGGTGTACGTTCACGCCGTGTACGTGTATCTTCGCCGCCGCGGCGTTGAAGTTCTCATACTCTATTTCGCCCACTGCTCCGCCGTCCATCGTATAGGCAAAATCGCAGCCGAATGACTTGACATCGAAATGGTCGGCGCCCTGACCGATCTCTTCGTCCGGCGTGAAGCCCACACGCACCTTGCCGTGCTTGATCTCCGGATGCTGAATCAGGTATTCCATGGCGGTCACGATCTCGGCTATACCGGCTTTGTCGTCGGCGCCGAGAAGTGTCTTACCGTTGGTAACGATAATGTCCTGACCTTGGTAACGCAGGATCTCAGGGTATTTGGCGGTCTCCAGCACAATGTTCTCCGCCTCGTTCAGTACAATGTCCTTGCCGTCATAGGCTTTGACGATGCGCGGTTTGATGTTCTTGCCGCTGGCGTCGGGAGCCGTATCCATGTGCGCGATAAAACCGATGGTGGGAATGCTCTCTCCATTCTCCATTCTGCATTCTCCATTAGCAGGCAACGTAGCCATGATATATCCGTTCTTATCGAGCGTCACTTCGGTCATACCGATGGATTTCAACTCGTCAGCCAGATATTTGGCAAACTCCATCTGCCCGGGGGTAGAGGGTGTCATATTGGTCTCTTCGTCACTTGTGGTGTGGAAAGAGACGTACTTCAAAAAACGATTTACAATGTTCATAGTACTATATTCATTTTGTTTGTTTCGTTTTGGTCAAAGGCGAGTATATTGTCCGTCACGTTCTCGCACATGGCGATGCGTCCCTCCCATGTGCCGGTGCCCGTATGGGGTGAGAGCACTACATTATCCAGCGCCAACAACTCCGGCGACACCTCTGGCTCATGCTCATACACATCCATTGCCGCACCTGCGATGATGCCGTTTCTCAATGCTTCCGTCAGTGCCGCCTCATCCACGTGCGCTCCGCGCGCGGTATTGATAAGGAATGCACTGCGTTTCATCATCCCCAGTTCGGGTTTGCCGATCAGGTGATGCACATCGGGCGTGTAAGGCAGGTTGAGCGATACGTAATCGCTATCTTGCAGCAGGGTCTGGAAATCGGTATAGACAGCCCGGTATTTGTCTTCTGTCTCAACGGGCAGGCGGTGCCGGTTGTAATAAATAACCCTCATCCCGCAGGCTACAGCCCTTCGTGCGAGCGATTGTCCGATGCGCCCCATACCGATGATGCCCAGTGTTTTGCCGTAGAGCGAATGGCTGAGATTGCGCATGACGCCGAAAACGGCTTGACCGGCCCGGATGGTTCTGTCGAACTCGGATACGCGCCGAGCGATGTCTATCATGAGTGCGAACGCCAGTTCGGCAGTAGGTTCAATCACCGGCTGCGGGGTGTTGGTGACGCGTATGCCACGTTCGCGGCAGATATCCAAATCAATATTATTGAACCCCGCTCCGAAATTGGCTATCAACCTCAGCCGGGGCATGGACTCAATCATCTCACGCGGCACGCGGTAGTCAAACGTACTAACCAATACCTCCGCTTCGGGACAATCCACACGTTTGCCCTCTGCGGGCATAACGATGGTGTGGCTTTTGCCCAGGCGGCTGAAGCCTTCTGCCGGCAGCGGTGTAGTGAATGCAATGACCATATATCTGTTCGAAATCTGCTATTCGGCGACAAAGGTACTGCTTTTTTTTGACATGTGCAAATTTTCAGAGAAAATCAGAAGATAAAAAATCAAAAAAGCATTTTAGGCTTGCACATGTCGAAAAAAAGCAGTACTTTTGCACCCGATTATGGCAAATGGATTTTTTCAGCGGACAGAACTGCTTGTCGGCGGGGAGGCGATGAAGCGGCTGGCGGACACGCGCGTCATCATTTTTGGTGTAGGCGGTGTAGGGAGTTGGTGTGCGGAGAGCCTTGTCCGCTCAGGCATCGGACATCTGACGATAGTGGACAGTGACCGTGTGTGCGTGACTAATGTCAACCGCCAATTGATGGCCACCAGTCGTACTGTAGGAATGGTGAAAGTGGAAGCCTTGTGTACGCGGTTGAAGGAGATCAACCCGCATTTGGATATTGATGCGAGGCAGGAAATCTATTCAGCGGAAACAGCCGGGAGTTTTCATATCGAGACTTACGATTACGTGATTGATGCTATCGACAGTCTGCAGAACAAGGCAGACCTGATTCTGCATGCCACGAGCTTGAAAGTGAAGTTTTTCAGTTCGATGGGTGCTGCGCTGAAGATGGACCCCACCCGAATACATGTAGCGGAGTTCTGGAAGGTTACGGGCTGTCCTCTGGCAGCAGCACTACGCAACCGATTCAAGCGCAACAAGGTTTTCCCAAAACGCAAGTTCAAATGCATCTATAGCGACGAACTGTTGAAAAATCAGGGTGTCAATCGCTCCTGTGGCACGGAGCGGTGCCTGTGTCCCAAGGCACAAAACGGTCCCGGCAAAGCCGAACTGGTCAACCACGAGTGGTGTTCGTCAAAAGCGCAGATCAACGGCACTATGGCGCATATCACCGCCATCTTTGGCTTCACATTGGCCGGATTGGTGATTAAAGACCTGATAGATAATCGTACATTGTAAATCGTCAATCTCATGTATATTTCTAACATCATCAATGCGATTCGCCCGCTTCGTGTGGTGGGAGGATTGAATGGCAATCTGGACATTAGGAATCTGCTGACCGACAGCCGCCAGTTGATCGCCCAGCAGGCAGAGAGCACGCTATTCTTTGCACTGAGAACAGCAACCAACGACGGGGCAAACTATATTCCCGAGTTGTATGAAAAAGGCGTCCGGGTGTTTGTGGTAAACATCGATTCAAAGATAGACAACAGCTTGTCAGATCAAGCGGTTTTTCTTGTGACGGACAACTCGCTGACGGCTCTGCAGGATCTGGCGGCGTACGTGCGCTCGCAGTTCACCGGAACGATAATAGGTATCACTGGCTCCAACGGCAAAACAACTGTCAAGGAATGGCTCTTCCAGTTGCTCAAGGAGGATTACTGGGTGATCCGCTCGCCTAAGTCATACAACTCGCAGATAGGCGTCCCGTTGAGCGTTTGGCAGCTGGCCAATATCAATCATTTTGACGGCGACCACCTGACCGCCAAACCGACGATAGCAATCTTCGAGGCGGGAATCTCCCAGCCCGGAGAGATGGAGCGGCTGGAGCCTATCATACAGCCTACGATAGGCGTGATTACCTATATCGGTCACGAGCATGACGAGAATTTCCGGTCTCTGGAGCAGAAACGCGCCGAGAAGATGAAACTCTTCGCGCATGCCGAAACCGTTATTGAGGACCCGACCCACCAGAATGCCCGTACCTGCGCTGCCGTCATGCGTGCATTGGGCTACGACGAGGACACAATCGCCGAGCGGATTCTCCACCAGACACACGAGACGGTGCTGACTGTCAACCTGTCTGCCATGATTGACAACGTGCGCTATTTCCGCTCCAAACTGAAACCCGATACCCAACTGACCTGTATGGTCAAGGCGTTTGCCTATGGTGCGGGCAGTGTGGAGGTGAGCAAGGCGCTGCAGAAGAGCGGAATGGTCAATTATCTGGCGGTAGCGGTTGCCGACGAAGGAGTGGAACTCCGCCGGGCTGGGATCACACTGCCGATTATTATCATGGACCCGGAGGTCGCGGCTTTGGATATAATCCTGGAGAACAACCTGGAGCCCAACGTCTATTCGTTCGCTTCGCTGGAGAATATCATTGCTGCTGCTGAGGCGAAGGGACTCGAGAATTATCCCGTCCATGTCAAGATAGACAGCGGTATGCACCGTTTGGGTTTTTACAAGGAAGAGATGCCGTGGTTGATCAAGCGTCTTAAATCTCAGAAAGCCGTCTATGTGGCATCTGTCTTCTCGCATCTGGCAGGCAGCGACGAGGCGCAGTTTGACGATTTCACGCTCGCCCAGATCCGCTATTTCGACCGCTGCGCAGAGCAGCTCAAAGCCGGACTCGACTACCGGATCATCAAACATATATGCAACAGTGCCGGTATAGAGCGTTTCGGCGAATACCAGTTCGATATGTGCCGCTTGGGTATAGGTCTGTACGGATTCTCGTTCGCTGGTGCTAAACTGCGCAATGTCTGTACGCTACGCACCACCATCCTTTCAGTCAAGACCGTCAAAGCCGGCGAAACTATCGGCTACGGACGCCATACCAAACTCGAATCAGACCGCGCGATTGCTGTAATCCCGATCGGCTATGCCGACGGTTTCGACCGCCGTTTCTCCAACTACGGAGGCGAAGTACTCATCCGCGGACAACGCTGCCCGGTGGTGGGTAATGTGTGTATGGATCAGGCTATGGTGGATGTCACCGGTACTGACGCACAGCCGGGCGATGCGGTGGAGGTGTTCGGCGACAAACTGCCGCTGGAGGAACTGGCGGACAAACTCGGTACAATCACATACGAAATTCTAACATCTGTTTCCCGTCGTGTCCAGCGTATCTATTTCTACGAATAATCTGACTATCGGCTACCGGCAAACCGCCGGAGGCGGAAAGGTCAACGGTAATGTCATCATACAGCGTGACCTCACTTTCGCTTTGCGCGAAGGCGAGATGGTCTGTATGCTGGGACCCAATGGCTGCGGCAAGTCCACCTTGCTCCGCACACTGGCTGGATTGCAACCGGCATTGGGTGGGGAGTTTGTCATAAATCAACCCTCAAACCTCCAACCCTTGAAACAAGGCGCAGCCGCTCAAACCTCAAAACCCTCAAACAGCGGCTCTGCCGCGCAAACCGTCGCTTTGGTTCTGACCGAGCGGTTGTCGATGGACAACACTACGGTCCACGATGTGGTGGCATTGGGCAGGTATCCCTATTCGTCCTTCCTCGACGGCTTGACCGAAGCGGACGAACGTATCATCGCCGAATCCCTGCAACAAGTGGGCTTTCAACTTCCCACTTCTAACTCGCCAACTTCTATCAACTATCAACTATCAACTATCAACTCTTTCTTCAACGCTCATTCTGATGGTGAGAAACAGCGTATCCTGATAGCCAAGGCGCTGGCGCAGCAAACACCTGTTATCCTGCTGGACGAGCCTACGGCGCATCTCGATCTGCCCCACCGTATTCTGGTGCTGAGACTGCTCAGACGTCTGGCGCATGAGCAAGGCAAAACGATTCTCATCTCTACCCACGAACTGGATCTCGCCCTGGCTCTCAGCGACCGCATCCTGCTCATGACTCCCGGCCGCGGCGTCCAACTCGACACGGCTGAAAACCTCAAGCAAGCCGATTCCTTCACTGCCGCATTCGGCATGGATATCTTCAATCCTTTGGGATAAAAAAAAGACGCATCATGCGTCTTTTTTTGTTTATACCTTTCACCTTTCACCTTTCCCCTTTCACTTTTCCCCTTTCACCTTTCACCTTTAACCTTTCACCTCCCCTTTCGCCATTATACCGTTCGCATCTCGTTCGCATTACGGACATCTACGTCCCCTCCCTTTCGTATGTTTATTCCCCGGCATTTTATGCCGTCTTTTCGTCTTGCACTTCTCGCGCATATTTGCGCGAGGATCCGCCCTCCGCTTTTCCCCGTTCCCTTTCGTCCTAATCTCCCCTCTCTGCGGGAGAGGGGTTGGGGGTGAGGCTTTTTTCCGTTCAATTCCCGGCATATATGCCGGTTACTTCGCGTCACTGCATCGTGCATTAATGCACGATTTGTTCTCCTCTTCGTCTCTGGCGGACAGGCGGACAGGCGGACACCCTTTTTTTATAAACTCCCGCCCGCGCGTGTGTATAGTTTTAGAATTAGGGTGTCCGCCCGTCCGCCTGTCCCTTTATATTCCTATTTGCATACTGGTCATCTGGTCTGTTTTGTGTTCAGACGCGTTCGGCGAGGAAAAGGGTGGGGTGCCCGGCTATGCGGCAGCCGATGACATAAGATGTGCCGCCGTCGCGGAGGTGCAGTTTGTTCCTCAGTTGATCAGTCGTAAGAGGGTAGTTGCGACAGATAATATTGGCTTGCTCCAGACCTGCCGGCAGGTCTTTTCTGTCTTTTATCGTTTGCCGGATTTGCCAGATGCGTCCCGGGAAATTAGCTACAAGCGTGTCGGTGATATACAGATGCGTGTTGGTATCCAGCTTCTGCAACTCGAACCGAGTGGCAATGAGTTTGTAGGCTCCGGCCTTGAGAATAGCGGCATTGGGCTCGAAGAGATAAGCCCCCTCTATCTTCCCCTGAAAGGAGAGGGATGAAGCCTCTTGCTCTTCTTCACGGGTGAAGGTAAAAGCTCGGTCTGGGTGAGTCAAGTCAATGCAGGTAATGGCTGACGGCTGAATGCTGACAGCTGATGTCTGACGGCTTAGCAATACCACCTCCTTCACCTCGTTTTTCACCGCCACTACGTGAGCATCCCAACAAATATCTGAAATCTGATAACTGATGCCTGAAAGCTCTTTTATTGCCTGGGTGATGTCCAGCATCGGTGAGAGCTTGAGCATGATACGGCCGTCGGGTGCCAGATGCTGAAGCAGAGTAGGGAGCAGCTCTATCATATTAGGCGTGCAGTCCTGCAACCGGAAGACCTTGCCGCCATGGCTGTCACGACGTGCTGGATCCATGAAAATCAAATCATATTGTCCGGCATACTCCAAAAACGATTCGGCTGAAGCGTTATGTACCACTATAGATTTGTTTGCAAGAGCGAAATTATGCTCGGCTATGCGGCATAGTTCGGCGTCCTGCTCTACATAATCGGTGTGGGCGAAGTGTTGGCTGAGAAAGAAAGTATCTACGCCGTAGCCGCCGGTTAAGTCAAGACATTTACCATTCGCCCATCCGCCATTCGCCCATTCGCCTTTATAGCGGGCGGTGAGTTCGGAAGAGCACTGCTCACAACTCAGCCGTACGGGATACCACCAGTCTTGAATGGCAGCAAACGTAGGCAGTTTGTCCGCCGTGCGCTGACGGCCTTCCTCCTGCTGTAGGAACCACCGCCATTCTTCATCCGTGAGGTGCTTGTATTTACTGCGCTGCAGTGCTAAGTCGGCTATTTGCATAATAGTAACTCAGTATGTCTTCGTAGCTATGTCCTTCTGCCGCCATGACGGATGCGCCTATCTGGCAGAGCCCTGCGCCGTGTCCCCAACCGTGACCATTGAACGTCCATTTTCCATCCGCATGATGCACATCAAACCAACTGCTGTAGAGGCATGTGCGACTGAGCCAGAGACGGATTTTCAGCTCCTTGCCGATAGTCTCGCTGCGCTTGGTACCCACGATACGCAGGCTGTCGATACGCCCTGAAGGACCGCGGTGAAGAGGAATGAGGTCGATGATCTCACCAAAGTCAAGGCCCGATTTGGTGAGAAGGATGTGTGATAACTCTTCTGCTGTATAGGCTACCTGCCAGTCGTGGAAATCCGTGGTCTCGCGGTCATAATCGTTGAGACATGTACGAAGGAGCGATGTACGATGTACAAGGTTTTTTTCTATGTACGAAGGAGCACAATAGGGACATTCTACGGACTGGATATAGGGCACATCAATATCCTCCCAGCAGGTGCGCCAGATCTCCGTGCGTCCTCCGCAGCATTTATGATACCGGCAATCACAAATTTCTTCCTTTGTACATCGTCCTTCGTACATCGGACTTACCAGAACTTGCCCTGCCGTGGCGCGGACGGCTTCTATGGCACGGTCATTCATGCGCCGGATACCTTCGTAGCGCTGGCAGTGGTCATCTGCACAGACATCGTAACCTTCGTGGTTGGGATGTTGCATGGCGCGCATTGCCCATGAACGGCTGATAACGGCGTGGGCTTTCAATAGTTCCATAGGACTGTCAGCGTTCATCTCCGACGAGATGACCGAGCACAAATAGTCTTCCAAATCAAGGGTGTTGATAGCTGTCTGCGTGCCGTCTGCGTTCGTGCGGATAGTGAGCGAACCTTGAAACTCCTGGTCCTCGTACCTGTCCCAATGAAAACCTATACCGATACGCACACGCTTGAGAATGAACGTGTGCTCGCGCAATTCGTATTCAATATGCGGAGCTGTTACTATGCCTATTTTAATCGGGATGTGAGCTCCCATGTGCGGAGACGGTCTTTATACCAATTATTGCGGTTCATGGCTGGGATGTCGCAGTTGGCATCGGAGTTGTCGCTCCACCTGCGGCAGTTATACACCACATCGTAGATACGTCCGATGCGCCAGTTGCGGCTGATACGCAGCCCCACTGCGTAGTCCTCGCCGTATTTGGTGGTTGGGAAATTGATACTGCGTAGCAGCGGTACGTAAAAACCGCGCGGAGCACCCAAACCGTTGATACGCAGGGCGTTGTTGCGCCCGTTGTCATCCGTCCACTCGCGGTGGTCAATCACGCCCGGAGGCAGGATATTGCCGTCTATATCCGTCATCTGGTAGGTGCCGATCACCATGCCGTAGTCGCCACTCTCAAACGCGTCGATGAAGCGCTGAACGGTCGTCTCGTCGTGATACGTATCGTCGCTGTCAAGCTGGATGGCGTATTTGCCGCAACGGGGATCATGAATCGCTACATTCCAGTTGCCGCCTATGGCGTGCCATGTCTTGTCCTGGGCAATAGAGATCAGTTCGGGCGTATTTGAATCTTTAATCTTTAATTCGTAATTTTTAATTCGTAATTCTTCAATGATCTCTTTGGTGTCATCGGTGGAGTTGTCGTCCACGACGAAGACATTGTAGGAGTAGGGGGCGCGCACTTGCTGCGCCAGCGCACTGCGGATGGCGTCGGCTATCGTGCGTGCGCGATTCTTACAAGGAATAATCACACTTGCAGTCACATTAAACTCGCTTTCTTCGGGCAGAGGCATATACTCGCCGGGCTTCAAATAACCTCCGATACGTTTGAGATAAGCCGTTACGCACGCTTCCATCTCCACCTGCACAGCGCGGTTGCGCGGATCCACGTAATCGAAGAGTTTCTCGCCGGACTTGCGTGTGTCGGTCTCCACTTCGTAATAGAGATACTCCGGGATGTGGGCGAGAGGCTCGCCACCCGTTTTAGCCATTCGATCCGTTGCTCTCAGACGTAAGTCATACAATCCGGCATACTCATATTCGGTATCCATTTGCGCAACGAGGGCTTTGAGTTTGGCGGTATCCCATAGCATAACGGCGCCGAAATCAAAATCGTCACGTAGCGCACCAATTTGGTAGTCAATCACCGGAGCTTCGCTAATTCGTAATTCGTCATTTTCAATTTTTAATTTATTGAAATGGTCGGCATAGACCATGGTGGCGTGGGTCTGCTCGAGAATCTGGATCATACGTTCCTGACCCAGATACACCCATTCGATGTCGGGCTTGAGACAGATAAAAGTGTAGGGACTGTCTGCTTGGGCAGCAATATTGCGGATGGCTTGTGTGCTGCACACGCGGCCGGGGAGATAGAATGTGTTCATTATTCGGTAGTGGGGATGATGGCGTCTTTATGAAATTCTTTGAGTCCTTCAATAGGATCCTGCATGACCTGGCTGATAGTGAGTCCTTCGGCCGCCATGGCTTTCTCCAGCACAGGGCGGTAATAATAGGCGATGGAGCCCGTAAAGCCTGCGCTCTCAGTGTTGTATTGCCTCAGATTGCGGCGGATGAACCGGAGGAAATGGTCATAGACCAGATTGTAGATGCGTTCGTCGTCCAGATGACCGGCGCAGAACCTGGAGAGCTTAGCCAGATAGCGGTTGGGGAACGGCTGGCGATAGACATGCTCAATGATTTCCGCCATCGAGGTGTTGTATTCCGCGAAGAAAGCCTCTTTGAGGTCATCGCCCAACTGGTTCTTCAGCAGATCGCCAACCAGCCTTTTGCCCAATACAGCTGCCGAACCTTCATCGCCGAGGATGTAGCCGAGCGAAGGCACCGACCATTCGATCTGCTCGCCGTTGTAGTAGCACGACCCCGATCCTGTGCCCAGGATACACGCTACGCCGGCGCTGCGGCCGAGCAGACCCCGCGCTGCTCCAAGCATGTCGGATTGAACATCTATCTCTGCCTTCCTGAAAACCGATTGAAGGGCTTTCTCCACAAACACTTTTTTCTCGGGCGTACAACCGGCTCCGTAGAAGAAGACGTGGGTGAGTGTGCCTGCCCAAAGCAAAGGGCCTATCTGCGGTAGAAGTTGGTTACTGATGCTATTGCGCATAGCATCGCTTGTTTGGAAAAACGGATTGATACCGTCCGTTTGAACATCGGTCGTCTGACCGCTGGCAGTGACGAGTGCCCAATGGACCTTCGTACTGCCTCCATCTGCAATTAAAATCATGGTTGTGTGTATTTGAGCATGCAAAGATACAAAAAAATTTGCATATATCAAAAAAAAGTTGTAAATTTGCACGCTAATTAAGTATTTGCATTAATTACAACAGAAATGATAGGAATATTCAACGACAATTTTCCTCCTATATTGGACGGAGTAGCGCTAACCGCGCAGAATTATGCCTATTGGTTGCACGAGAAGGGTCACGATGTGCGTGTAATCACGCCGTTTGCACCCGGTGCGCACGAGGTGATTGACAATGCGCCGTATCCTATCAACCGTTATGTGTCGGTGCCTATTCCCTTCCGCCATCCTTACCGCTACGGTCTGCCGTATGCCGACTGGGCGTTTTGGAGCAACTGGCGGAAGATGAAATTCGATTTGGTACATGCCCACTGTCCCTTCACATCGGGCGATTTGGCGTACCGTGCTGCGCAAAAGCAGCATATTCCCATCGTGGCTACCTTCCATAGCAAATATCGTCAGGATTTCGAGCATAACGTGTCCAACAAAAAGGTGGTGGACTGGATGATCAAGCAGGTCATATCTTTTTTTGAAAAAGCCGATGAAGTGTGGATTCCTCAGGCAGCGGTAGAACCAACTCTGCGCGAATATGGCTACAAAGGTCATGTGGAGGTTGTGGAGAACGGTAATGATTTCTCTACGCCGGCCGAGCAGGTGGAAGTACTGCGTGCGGAGATGCGCGAAGAATTGGGGCTTTTGCCGGACGAAACGATGCTTTTGTTCGTAGGACAGCATATTTGGGAGAAGAATATAGCGATGATTTTGGATTCGCTTGCGCTGATTAAGGACAAACCTTTCCAGTTATACATGGTCGGAACCGGCTACGCCGTGCGTGAAATCAAGTATAAAATCAAGGATTTGGGATTGTCTCACAAGGTGACATTACTCGGAAATATCCATGACCGCGAACGTTTGAAAAAGATTGATGCGGCAGCGGATTTGTTCCTCTTTCCTTCGCTCTATGATAATGCGCCTTTGGTAGTCCGTGAAGCTGCGGCGATGCACACGCCGGCGCTGATGTTGCAGGAGTCCACAGCGGCAGAGGTCATCAATCCCGATTTCAACGGCTTCCTTACGCCGAATGACGTGCAGGCTTATGCCAACAAGATCGCCTATCTCATAGACCACCCGGAGATACTCGTTCGGGTCGGAAACAAAGCTTCCAAGACTATATCGCGTTCATGGGAGAATGTGATTGAAGAGGTCTTGCTACGCTATCGTGATATACAAGAGAGTTATAAATTGAAACACGGCATTATAGTGCCATAAATTCTGTAGATAATGGTCACAATGATTCTTTTAATGCTCCTTCAGACAGCGATGCTGGTTATGGGGCAAGTGGCACTCAAATTAGGTATGGCGGATATGCCCAAATGGGAATGGTCGTGGTCGTATCTGTGGCATGAGGTTATCTTGAATGTTTGGCTCATGCTGGCGGTGGTCTTGCTCATTGCGGCTAATCTGTTTTGGCTTTGGCTGTTGGACAAATATCCCTTCTCGCAGATATACCCGCTGACAAGTCTCGGTTTCATCTTCGGCATGCTCTCGGGCGTGTTTATTTTCCATGAGTCGGTCGGATATCTCCAGTGGATTGGGGTAGTAATGGTAATGTTAGGCTGTTATTTTATTGCCAAGGTATGATAGACAGGAAAGATAAAAAAGCCAATTGGATAGTTTTCGGTCTGTTTGCTCTGCTTCTGTTCGTTCAGACGCTTTTCTTTGACCATTTCGCTTTCCGCGAACTGGCGTTGCAGCCTTCGTGGGCGAGCCGCACTGCTATGTTTTTCAGCAAACTGGCAGCAGCCGTTCTGTTTGCGTCGTTCACGTTTCTGCTGCGCGACAAAAGGTGGCTTGTTCTGCTGTCCGTAGTGATAGACACATGGTTTGTGGCGAACCTCATTTATATGCGCAACAACCATATTCTGCTGGATGCGGAGGCTTTTAACATGTCAGGCAACCTGCATGGCTATTTCTGGTCGGTGTTGATTTATATAGAGTGGGGGATTGACCTGGCTTTCTATGGCATGACCGCCCTTTTCTCGCTGGTGTTCCTGTGGTGGAAGAAAGGCGAAAGGAGTTGGCGCAGCTGGCTGGCCGTAGTGGCTGTTTCCGTAGTAATGCGTCTGGGCGGCGAAGGTATTTACGCGGCGGAGAACAAAACTGCTTTCGACCCGTGGCCGTTCATCCGTGAGCACCGCGAGCCTGTTTACGGCACCCATTTCCCGACAACGGTTGCCAACACCAGTGTCCTCTATTCGCCCATTTATATCATCTCTGATTATTATTTGATGATTAACGAGATCCAGCCTGACAGACCGCTCACGCCGGGCGACTATGCTATGATGGCGCGTCTGGATCAGGGCGAGGACTCCGTCGCGCTGGATAGCCCGCTTATAATCGTGCTGCTGGAGAGTCTGGAGAATTGGGTGCTAACGCCTCAGATTATGCCGAATCTCTACCGTCTTACTCAGAATGATCATGTCTTTTACGCCAATCGTGTTCACACGCAGATAGTAGGCGCTCCTTCGGCGGACGGACAGATGATTGTGAATACAGGGCTTCTGCCCATCAACGCCGGTGCTACCTGTCTTCATTATAGCCGGAATACATTCCCCGCGATTATGAAGCTGGCGTCCGATTCCGCTATCTGCTTGCTGCCGCATGACACCTGCGTGTGGAACCAGACGCATATGTCGCCCGCTTTTGGCTATGATTCGACTATCTGCTATCAGGATATTGATACCATTCTGTTTCAGAAACTTGATTCACTCGTAGATGATGGCTATCGCTATATCCAATGTATCACCCAATCGACCCATGCGCCGTTTGTCAACGAGCAGTACTCGCATCTGGAGTTGCCCAAGTCCATGCCGTGGGTGATGTATAATTTCATCCGTGGGTTTAATGCGCTTGATGACGGATTGGGCTATTTCATCCGTAAGATAGAATCGGATCCGGAATTACAGAACTACACCATCGTCTTTACAGGCGATCACAGGATCCTCCACCATGAGAAGCGCCGGCAGATGCAGCGTTATGCAAATAAATGGGTGAAAGCGAAGGAGCATGACCATGATTGGGCGTGGATCAGCGATCTTACTCCGATGGACGATTGCCTGCCTCTGGTGATCTATTCGCCTGAGATTTCCGGCAATCCGCATTACACCGATGACTGCTACCAGATGGATATTTATCCCACCTATCAATCCCTCTTAGGCATTGACTCTTATCGCTGGCACGGATTTGGCATCAGTCTGATGGACTCGACGCAAAAACGCGTCATAAACGAATATGACGCGTTCCCTCTCTCGGATAAAGTGATAAGGAATAATTATTTCCAGCGATAGCCGATTCCTAACGAAACGGACTGCGGGTAAATCAGGGCATCGGCTATTTCTTTGCCTTTCATCTCGCTATAAAATCCGGCGATGTCGGATAGACTTATCTTGTATTGGGCATTGATCTGGATGCCGATCGGGAATTCATAACCAATCATTACGCATACACCGAAATGGTTATCATGCAGACTGTATAGACGGCTGTAATCGTTGGTGTCCTCGCTATAACGCATCGGCATGGATGATTTCGTTTGAGATGATTCGTCTAAGTTCTTATAGCGTGATACATTGCTCGCAAAGGTGAAGTGGGTGAATAATCCGCCGCCGAACTGCAGATAACCTTTCTGCATGTTTCCGAATCGGCCTAAGAAATACACCGGAATATCTACGCCGAAGGACCACATTCCGTTTTTACTGAATACATCTGCGCCTTCCTTGATGGCGAAATAGTTCTGCTGCGCTGTGAAAATCACTTGGGGTTGGATTGCAAAATGCTTACTGATGCTGAAATCAATAAATCCGCCTAACTCTCCGCCCACACGCATATACGAACTCATCGTATTATGAGCGCGGGTTATGATAAAATTGCTCATATCAGCGAAGGCGAATATGCCTCCGGATACGAGGCGGGGTAGATCTTTCTGATCTAGAGAATCAAGCATTGTCTCAGTATCCCATTCCTGTAATTTCTCCTTGGCGTCAACCATGGTTGCCTGAAATTTCTCTTTGGCTGTTTGAGCGAAGAGAGTGATAGAGGCAATCACGAGAATAATCAAAAGAAAGGTGCGCTTCATAGGTTCGTTGTTTTTGATGGTTATAGGATTATTATAGGGAGAATCGGAAGGTGATCTTCACGCCATTGCGTCCCCATGCACCGATCTTACGGCGGCCATGGATCATGACGGGATTACCGTCTGCATCTACTGCCGGCTGAAATCCTAAAGTAGGTCTATTGGGATCGATCAGTTCCATTTTTTGGATCATATACGGCAACTCGTAATCGTTATACGTGATACGGCGTACATAGTCGATACGGATGAACTTGAGAATATTCTCAAATCCTGCGGTGACCTCCATATATGGCAGTTTGCCGATTGGAGAAGAGGTGCGATAGCCGTCTTTGAGATAGCCGTTATTGTCGAAGGCATTATCGACAATACCGTCCTCCCAATCGGTATGCGGGAAATCATAGAGGCCTGTTCCGGTCTCCAGATAAGGGTTGTTCTTCTTCGTCAGACCTCCGTAGATTCCTGAGAAGGATACCACGCCGCGAAGTTTCAGTTTATTGATACCGGGAATACGATTCATAATCCAACCTTTGAAATAATAGGTGGCATACACCGATACATATTCATCCATGAGAAACTCCATGGGTTTCATCTGGTTGAAAGCGCGGTTGGCGAGGAATATACTGGTACTCGTCTGCGGGATATAGAGGTGAGTGAAGGGCGTTTTTTGCCATACCATACCCGTTTGTACACGCAAATCCAAATGGCCGAAGGCGGAGAACCAGAAGCGTTTGTCGAATAGGAATTCTGTTCGGTTGTAAATAAAGCCGTCGCCGCCGTTATGACGGTCGTCCAGATAACCTACATAATGGGTCAGCTTGAAGGTCGGCGCATCCTTGTCTATCGCGAAGGGACTCTCTATTCCCATTCGGTCTATATAGATCCGGCTTCCTGGAGAGTATTGAAACTCAATCATTCCCTCATAATTACGGTAGCTGCTGATATTACTCGTCGAATGGCTCCAGACCGAATCGGATGGGTTCATCGTCCAGTTTAGACGCTCATAGCGGAGCGCACCGGCCGCTTCGTTGTTGCTGAAATCAAATGACGCTTTGATGGAGAATTTATTACGCCATTCCTTCATGTATTCCGCCTTGGCGTGGAATACATACTGGGCGAAGGGCATTGTCGGCTTGCTGGTAGGAATAGACATGAGAATATGATCTCGGCGGATGACATCCGTCATCTGCCCGGGCTCCTCTACATCATATTGCGCACTCAGCTGGATATGGTGCCTCAGTCCGTCGTATGGCTGGTTCTTGTGTTTGTCGAAGGTATAAACTATTGTCGCGTTGTATTTAGGCCTTAAATCGGTTGTGCCGAAGGCGGCATATCCGCGAAAGAAGATCTGGTCATGCATCTGGGCGGTGCTGGCTCCGCCGAAACGGAGACGCACACCCTCAAGCTTGTTCCAACTAACGAAATTATAGATAGGGCCTATATCGAACTTACTCTCGTCAATGTCTCTGGCGGGAGTTGTAGCGATAAACTCCGTAGTAACGGCGTTGACGAAGGCTACCAGGCTGGCTATAGACGGGTTTGCCGTCGCCTCTTGTACCAGGTCATATACGGAGTTTTCATATCTCGTCAGCGGCTCCGGACGAAGTGTATCCCAGGCTGCGGCTCCATAGCGCAACGCGGTAGAGTCATTGTTCTCTAATTCGTTGGCGGTCAGACTCGAGAAAGTCTCTTTCGGTATAGGGGTCTCCAGATCCCAATCGGTATAAATCTTTGTCTGGCGGGCTAACATGCCGCGTTTCTCGTTCAGAATATAGAATTTGGCATAAGTCGTCGTCCTGTCCGGTGCCCAGAGACCGTTTTCCAACTGCTTGTAACTATGCTCCACCGAGTAGTTGCTCACGAAGTTCAAGTTGATATCCGGTGGCACGTTGATGGCGTATTTCTTAAGGCGGAAAGTGCTGTCATTCACGATATACAGGTGTCCCGTGAAACCGTAACTCTCCGAGTTTACCGGCACAAACGCCAGGTCGATACACGGATAGCCGTCCACCATGATTGTATCCATGATATAGTATTGGTAGAATGTCACGGCGAGCGTCGAACTGAGCGGAGACACGAATCGGTTGAACAGCAGGTTCATGCTGTTGTCATTGATATCTACATCCCGGAAGATAGCATTGACATTCTCCTGGAATGAACCCGAATTAATAAGGTCTTCGACACCGAAGATACGTTTTTTCTGCAGAATCTTTTTCTCGCGGTGGGGCTTGCGTTGGTAATATTCATCGCTGATATGCTCGCGGATGCTGACTGTCACATTCGGATAGACACCCGTCGTGTCGATATATTTCTGTATGAAATTGAATTGCTTCCAGAAGGGTTTCTCCCAGTTTACTTTGATATTATCCAGCGCAAACGACATACGCGAATAGGTCTGCGCTGTGTATTGATCGGCGGTTTTGACGGTAAACGAATCCTTGTGAGCGATCACCTCTTTGATCAGCTCCACTGCCGGATTGCCCTTCCGTTTGTAGTCGCGTTTGCGGTTCTTGGGGGTCACCACGATATCCTGCAACCCATAGACATCCGGTTTCATCTTGATCTTCACATCCTTGCGGTTCTGACCCTTGCGAAGCGTCAGCATCTCCGTCTTGTAGCCCAACATCTGGAAATTCAGTGTATTATACCCGGAGGTGTTGCTGATCGTGAAATTGCCATCCACATCAGAAGTGGTTCCTACTTCCGAGGGAACCATACCTTTATTGGTCGTGGATTTGAGGAAGTATATCTGTACGAAAGGAAGGGTCTCTCCCGTATCGGCATCCACAACCGTTCCGCTGATACTCGTCCGTTGCGGCGCGTCCTGAGCACTCACGGCTAACGGCATACACAGGCAAGCAAGTATAATAATCAGTATTTTCTTTTTCAAATTCATCTGATTTCTTTCAACTGTCAACTGTCAACTATCAACTGTCAACTGTCAACTATCAACTGTAACTATCAACTGTAACTATCAACTGTCAACTGTCAACTTTTAACTATCAACTGTAACTATCAACTTTTAACTGTCAACTGTCAACTTTTAACTATCAACTGTAACTATCAACTTTTAACTGTCAACTGTCAACTGTTTCTTCAGGCTCTCTTCATGGAGCCTCTCCCATATTTGCAGCGCAAAATCCTGCGACAGCCCTAATCTTTCAACTTTCAACTTTATACTTTCAACTATCTCCCCGTATCGTTCGGGCTGCAGCGGTGCCACGCCGTTCGCTTTTTTCCATTCGCCTATCCGGCGGCTTACGTCCATCCGCGCAGCGATAGTATCCCAAAGCCGTTCATCCAACTCATCTATCTCCGCCCGCAGCCATAGCAATTCATCTATGTTATTAGTCGGGGCATTCCCGCGTGATTTCCGCGTGATTCCCGCGTTATTCCCGTGTGATTTGTATATTGTTAAAGGTACGTCAGATGGACTTAACTGCTGTTTGGCATCCGACAAAGCTTGCTCTGGACAGCAATGTACCTCTATCATCGAGCCGTCGTAATCCAGTGCCGACGCTTTGTTCAACAGTCCCTGTATCAGGTCGGCATCGCCGCTCATGTGGCTTGGGTCAATCAGTAGCGGCAACTCCGGTTTGGCTAAGCGTACCGCGTGAGCCATCGCCCAGCAGGGACGGTGGTTGCAGCCGCGGTGAACAGCCATCACGGGCACACCCGTTTGTTCTATCCGTTCGATGTTGCCGAGCCACAATGCCGCATCTTCGCTCACGGGATTCTTGACCAAAATACCTTTTAAGGGAAAATCAGTCTGTATTCTGTCAGGCGAAGCCGGTCTGTATTCTGTCAGGCGAAGCTGGTCTGTTATAGTGTCGGCAATCTCCTGCACGGCGATAGGGTTGGCGGAGGTGCGGGCACCGATCCATAAGTAGTCCACTCCGGCAGAGAGTGCCATCCTGACATGCTCGGGAGTGGCTGCTTCGGTAGCGACAGGCAAACCAAACCGCTCCCTCACTTCACTCAGCCAGCCCAACGCCTCTTTGCCTACCCCCTGAAAAGTGTCAGGACTTGTACGAGGTTTCCATACGCCCGCGCGGAAAATAAAAGGAATATCACCGCATACCTCTTTCAGTTGGTGCGCGGTGAGTAATACCTGATCGCGGCTCTCCGCCGCGCATGGACCTACTATGAATATCGATTGATTAATAAGCTACTTGTAAGCGGAATTGCATCGCCTCGGGAGTAAAATCATCGTAGTAGAAATCCGAGATCGTAATGAAGATTTCCACAAATCCAACCCCCACCGCATAGTCGATATGCTGAGAGAAGTAATAAGGGCTGGTCGTTTGGTCGCCATTATCGAGATCAACGGATTGATACGATGTCTCCGGCAATGATACAAGATAGGCATTGTCAGTGCCGCTTTTATACTCGCGGCTTATCGTAATGATGCCATACTTGTAAACCTCATTTGTGATATCGGGAATATCGAAATGAGCATAATACATGTTTGCTTCCGAATCAAAAACCCAATTCGAGGCACTCGCCTTCAGATCGCGGGTAAAGGCATGGAATTTGCAATCGCTACCACCGCTTGCATTCGGCTCCGTGTACGTGTTGTAGGTGCAGCTCGGCAACCATAAACCCACTATCGCCATCACACAGATAATAATGTATTTCTTCATCGTTTCAAAATTTTGCGTGCAAAGTTACACTTTTTTTTGCATATATGCAAATTTTTTACTACTTTTGCACAATAATTCCAAGAATGTGTATATGAAAAAGTGTTTTTTAGCGTTAACATGGTGTGTGTGTGCCATCGCAGTGCATGCACAAATACAAAATTCCAAGTATCTGGCTTATATTGAGGAATGGAAAGACGTAGCTGTTCAGAATCAAGCGGATTTCGGCATCCCTGCTCCGATAATCATGGCGCAGGCATTGCTGGAGTCGGGAGCCGGCCAGAGTGAGTTGGCGCTGAAGGCCAACAACCATTTCGGTATCAAGTGTACCGGAGAATGGATGGGAGCTGTCTATTACCATGACGATGACAAGAAAGACGAGTGTTTCCGCCAATACGGCGATGCCGCGGAGTCGTTCAAAGACCACGCGATCTTTCTGCAACGTCCGCGTTATGCCACCTGTTTCGAGATAGCGACAGAGGATTACGAGGGATGGGCGTACCGGTTGAGGGAGTGCGGCTATGCCACGGACAGAAATTATGCTCCCAAGCTGATCAAACTGATAGAAGATTACCACTTGGACACACTGGGACGCAATACTCCGGCCGGCAAGTATGACCCGGACAAGGAATATACCGCCCGGCGCAAAAACACACACCCTGAACAGAACAAGACCCTTGTGTCAGAAGGTACGGAGAAAAAAGCCGCGGTTCTCAAGATGACTGATCCCATAGCCGTAGTGAACCAGGATCCAGAACCTCCATATACTCCGGCGCTCTCTGCGCGTGAAGAGAAAGAGCATTTCTTTTTGATGCACGTGAAGAAAAAATGCAACGGTGTGGCTTATGTGGAAGCACGTGAAGGCGATACATATGCGAATGTAGCCTTCCGCCTGAATGTGCGGGAAAGGGACTTGAGGGAGCAGAATGACGCCCTCGGACGCGATATGAAGACAGGAGACCGCATTTATCTTGGTATCAAGAAACCGTTTGCTCCAAAGGAGAAAGCGCTCATGTGGGTACATCCGGGAGAATCGCTTTGGGAGATTTGTCAGCGCGAAGGAGTACAGATGAAATCGGTACAGAAACTGAACGAGCTGGATCCGGCTGTGCGTGTGTTCCATACACGGCAGCAGATTTATCTGCGCAAAGTAAAAGAAGAAAATGGCAAATAGTGCTGTTTCAATTAGTGAAGCGCTGGTGGAATACCTGCGCGACAGCGGTTTGGAGAAAACCGTACTGGAAGTGCAAGTGGAGGAGGCATGGCCACAAGTAATGGGAGACATCGTTACCCGTATGACAAGGAGTGTGGAGGTAAAGGACGGCACGCTCTTTGTACGTGTATCCAGCGCTGCACTCAAAGCCCAGTTGTTCGAAAACAGATTCGAGTTGGTGCGCAGGCTCAATGAAAAGGTGGGGGCGCCTGTATTGAAAGACTGCCGAATCTTAGGTTAACTCTCCTTTCAATTTTCAATTCCCTTGAATTATCCTTCCAACATAGAGCAAAAGATAGATTTCACGGTGTTGCGCGAAGAGCTGCGACGCCGTTGCTCGTCTTCCCTGGGACAAGAACTGGTGGACGAAATGCAGATGCAGACCGATTACGAAACCGTCTGCTGTCTGCTAACGCTCACTGACCAGATGCGGCAAGCCAAATCAGAAGCCGCGCTTACGTTTCCAAGAGGTGATATCCATGATATTCGCGAAGCCGTGGCACGTATCCGCATCGAAGGCTTGTTTCTGGACGAGGCAGAACTGGACGCACTGCGCAAATCACTCTCTTATGCTGCTGAACTGGAGAAATTCTTCCTTTCGCTTGACGAAACACGTTATCCGCTCTTGCGCGAATTGTCCGGCATGGATGAAAACTCGAAAAGCCTGATACAAATCGTCAGGGCAATAGACAAGATACTTGACCGCTACGGCAGGCTGGCGGATTCCGCTTCATCTGAACTGGCGCGTATCCGTCGTGAGATAGCCAACCTGCAAGGCAGTGTAGGCCGTACCCTGGCATCTATCCTTCGTCAGGCCAAGACAGACGGTTTGGTGGACGGAGACGCTGCGCCTACGCTGCGCGAAGGACGTCTGGTCATTCCCGTGCCGCCGGCCTACAAACGCAAAATAGGCGGTATAGTACACGATGAATCGGCTACGGGCAAGACCGTGTATATCGAACCACAGCAAGTGGTCGATGCAAACAATCATATCCGCGAACTCGAAGGAGCCGAACGCCGCGAGAGGATACGTATCCTGCAGGACGTGACGAATATGCTGCGCCCGCAGACAGAACTGATCATGCTTAGTCAGCAGATGCTGGCGGAGGTGGATTTTCTCTCTGCCAAGGTGTCGCTGGCGGAAACGCTTCACGCTATTCGTCCGGAGGTGATAAAAGAGCCGATGCTGGAATGGAAAGAGGCACGGCACCCTGTGCTTTTGCTTCATTATGTACCGCAAGGAAAGACCGTAGTGCCATTAGATATTAGGCTGAAGGAAGACGAGAACCGTGTACTCGTCATCTCCGGCCCGAACGCAGGCGGTAAATCCGTTTGCCTGAAGACTGTAGCGTTGTTGCAATACATGACCCAGTGCGGTTTGCTTGTGCCTGTAGGCGAAGCCAGCCGGGTGGGGATGTTTGCGCAACTAATGATAGACATAGGAGACGAGCAATCTATTCAGGACGAGCTTTCCACCTATTCGTCGCACCTGCGCAACATGAAGACTTTTCTTCGCCAGGCGGACAGCGAGACACTTTTCCTTATTGACGAAATGGGAACCGGCACAGAACCGCTCATAGGCGGCGCAATCGCCGAAGCAGTACTGCGTGAGTTGGTCAACAAAGGCGCTTTCGGTATTGTTACCACCCACTATACCAACCTCAAGCACTTCGCCGAACAGACATCGGGTGTAGTGAACGGTGCCATGCTATACGACCGAGGAGCGATGCGACCGCTCTTCCAACTCTCCATCGGACAAGCCGGTAGCAGTTTTGCCATAGAGATAGCGCGCCAGATAGGACTGAGCGAACCGCTTATCAAATATGCCACCAACCTCATTGGCGAAGAACACATCGACTACGACAAGCAACTGCAGGACATAGCACGCGACAAGCGGTATTGGGAGAACAAACGACAGCAGATCCGTCAGAAAGAGAAAATCTTAGAGGAGAAAATAGCACGGTATGACGAACAGATGAGCGGTATCAGACAGAAGAAACGCGAGATGATGGACGAAGCCCGTCAGCAGGCAGCGGAGTTGCTGCAACAGAGCAATGCCACGATTGAACGCACTATCCGTGAGATCAAAGAGGCAAAGGCGGACAAAGAACGCACCAAAGCCGCGCGCAGGAAAGTGGAGGCGATGAAAGAGAAAGTGTCTGCTCCGGATAATCCGATTTCTCCGAGGACTCCTAGCACTCTGAGGACTCCGAGCACTCCGAAAAGCCCTAAGGTCCTTAAGGACTTTAGAGACCTTAAACTCCTCAAAGGCACAGTGGATGCTGCTCCTTCTACGCAGAGCAATACAGCGGTCCGTTCTACTGTCCGTCAGCGTACACTTTCTTTCGAGCGCACACTCGACATCCGCGGTATGCGTGTGGATGAGGCTACAGAGAAACTGATCGCCTATATGGATGACGCACAGATGGTGGGTGCAGGCGAAGTGACGATACTGCACGGCACAGGTACCGGCGCATTGAAACAACTGACGCGCGACTACCTCAACGACCTCAACCGCCAGCGCCGCAAACGGGGTATCGTACCCTTGGATTTCGGCGACGGAGATGTCAACCACGGCGGAGCAGGACTAACCATCGTACGATTATAATCAATAATAAGTATAAATTCCTGTTAATTCCGAATATATTATGCTCAAAAAACAGTTTATTACTTTATACATTGTACTATGTCCCTTGGTACTTTTTGCAGCCAACCGCCCCGGTTTTGGCGACCGACGCTATTCCGTTACAGGAATGGCAGAGTACAGCTTTAACCGGACGTGGGGACACCATGCCAATTTTGACGTGCAGGCATTGATGCCCATTAACAAGCATTTCGAGATGGAAGCCAAGTTGCAGTTCTCCACCGCGAACGTACATACAGGAGCCGTGCTGTTGAGACCGAAATTCGAGCTGCCGGTAGGCGAGATGTTTGTGGAGACAGATATGCTATACAAAGCCGTGGCACGCAACCGTATGAGTGACATGACAGCCGCTCTCGGCTTGGGCTACCGCATGGATTATGTCTCAGTCACTCTGGGGCTCTTCTCCCGTGTATTCATCAACTGGGACCGCAGTATTCATACTGATGAGACATATGTAGTAGAACCATTCAATCTGCTATATAGGTTGGAGGTGTTCTGCCGTCCGCAGGACAATCCCTGGAACCTGTCGTTCATAATATCCAACGTAGATGACTACCAGATGGAGCGGATGTGGCAGCCGTTGTTTATGGTAGGGGCATGGTATGATGTCACAGATCATTGGCGCATCAATCTTGGCGTGCAGTGCAAACCGACCGGCATGTTCCACCTCGATGCGTCGTTCTACGGGGCTACCGCCAGAACAGGATTTACATATCGCTTTTAACAGAACTCCGGAACTCCAGAACTCCGGAACTCAAGAATCCCAGAAATCTATGAAAAAGATATTTTACCTCATTCCTGTACTGCTGCTAATCTCGTGCAGCAAGGAATCTACACACGATATAGCCGGTATGTTCTCGCCTCAAGGACCTACAGTAGGCACACGTTTTGAGCAATCCAAGGCCTACAGCGACTCGGTAGGCGAGATACATATAGAGATGTGCAGGGATGATTATTCCATCTATGTATGTACCGACAGCCATATAACCAAGAAGACGCATAGGAATCTGGATTATTTCATGGCACAGTATAATGCTGCGGTGCAACCCAAGTTGGCGCTTCATCTGGGCGATCTGATTGACGCGCAGGAGAACTTTCCTTGTGCAGACAGTATTCTGCACTCGGGCGGTAATGCTGTCAACTGCCAGCCTGCAGCCGGACAGCCGGCATTGTTTATCACCGCCGGCAACCATGATATCTATTTCCACCAGTGGGATATATGGCGGTCGCATTTCTATACGTCTTCCTATTGGTTTGACACCAACAACGGAGGGAAGAAACTGGATTTGTTTGTTTGCGTAGATTCGTCGGACGGCGAGGTAGGAGTGAAACAGATGGCGTGGCTGAAGGAATTGCTGGCGCAGAAGTCAAAGGAAGGCTACAGGCACATCATCGTCTTCACGCACACGCACCTCTGGAAACTGGACGCCTCGCAAGGTTATATCAGTAACTATGCCTTGGAGGCGACCTACGAATTGACAGCATTGCTGGGTCAATATGGTGTAGAGAGTGTTTGGAGCGGACACCAGCACGCCCGTCAGTTGGTGGACTTCAAAGGCGTGGAATACCGCGTACTGAATGCCACCAAAGACAAGGAACAAGGGCAGTCGTATATGATTGCCGAAATGGGAGAAACGGTTCGTTATACCTATTTCGATTACCCGAAAGAGTAAGAATCATTGCACTCTTTTGCCTGTGCAATCGAAAACTCTGTCTCCGCAAAGGATAAACAACTGTCCGTTGCGGAGATATTTTTGGGCTACAGGCTGCAGGACAGAGGCTGTATGCAGAATATTCTCCGTGTCCTGTGTGTGAGTGTTCTTGATTCCAAGAAGGTAGCAAACAGCATTCTCTATCAGGTGTTTGCCGTCATCGGTGAGGAAGGCTGTAGAGTATTCCGAGACACCAATCATAAGCATTTTCTCTTGCAGCGTCACATCATTACATTCGCTTCCTGCTGCGAACTCGGCTATAGTGGTGTATGTTGGCTGGCTGGTGGGCGAAGCGATGAAATCATATGCTGCGCTGATGCTCCATTCGCTGATAGCGGTTACAGCGTTGGTGTTGCAGTCGGAGAAGAGTTGCAGCCTACCGTCGGTGATGGTGAGGTCTTGGAAAATAGGGTGAGATGCCTCTTTGACGGCAATGCTCAAGTCCTGGGTATTGACGGCAGTGCCCCAACCCCATACACCGGTTTTGAGAAGGAATGGCTTGAGCAGGAGCATCGGTTTGTTGTAGCCCTTGAGCGGTGTGAATCCTGAAGCACCGCTGTTGGGTTTGCTGCCAAGGACGATGAGTTCGTAGGTGCTGTAGTCTGTATCGGGATCATTGGCATCGGTCTCAACAATCCAAAGGCTGTCGTTCTGACGGAGGTAGTGCAACAGTGCTTTGTCCTCTGTGCATTTTGGGGTTGTGACAAAAGCGACCTGATGAGAGCCTTCGGGTTGAACAGTAGGGATGGTATCTTCGGGCGTCGGATCATGGCGTTCGCCCTTGGTCTCATAGCAGCCGAGGTCAGGAGCTGTACCGTTGTAAGAGAGGTTGACATCTATACCGGCGTTGATGAGTTGGGAGCTGGTGGCAAGGTGCAGACATGTGCCTTCGGCGAATGAGCCATCCGTGTTGCGCGGCGCGAGGATTTGTGTGGTATCCAGCGAAAGGAAGTCTGCCGCAGAACAACTGAAACCGCTGTTCCAAGTGTTGTGGTCATTGGTTACGTTGGTCTGTGATTTTGGCTGGTCGGCTGCTTTCGTGCTGAGGCTGACGTTGTTCTGGATGTAGTTGGTACCAAAGGCTGTGGTGAAACCGTAGTTGACGCCGTTAGCATAAGCGGTGTTGTTATAAACCCACATTGTACCTCCGTTGTTGTTCTGGTCAAACCCACGGACGTTGTTGGCAACTGCCAGACAGTGGTGAATGAGAATCTTGTGGTCGGTATATTGTCCTCCCATCTTGAAACCGTTGCCATTACCCAAGTTCGGGAACCGCTCCAAATCCACTGTGATAGTATTGCCGTATCGGTCAGTAATGGATTTTCCGATATATTGGTCAAACCACGCTTTGTCGGTCTGGTAGCGCGGGTGGTTCGTCATGTTGTAGTACGCAGGTCCGTTTTGGTAGCAGATGCAGTTCTCGATGACGGTATTGCTGTTGCTGATACGCTGGAAGAAATCCCATCCGTCGTCGCTGTTGTTCCATGCACGGCAGTCGATATAGTGGTTGCCGTTTCCGGTGAACTGTTTGTCGGCAAAGCCGTCCGCATTGCCACCGAAATTGGCTGTGTTGCCGGACATGGTCTGATAATCGAAGTTATCGTGGCTGTCCACGTTTTTGATGATGTTGTTGCCGCCCTTCTTCATCTGGCAGCCGGTGTCGGCAGAACCGTAGATATCGAGGTTCTCGAAGAGGCAATAAGATCCTTCGTTGTAGAGGTTGTTCTTGCCGGAATAGGCGATAGACAGGTCTTTGATATGCACGTAGAGCGAGTTGGCATGTACGGTGATACCCCGTGTGCCGTATGGCACTTTGCGGAAATCCAGAATGACTTTGTCGCCCGGATAAGCGGCGATGACGATGTATTTAGAGGACGAACCCTGCTTGTTGATGCTGAACTTGTCGGTGAAATAGTATGTGCCCTCTTTGAGGTACAGCGTGTCACCGGGTTTGCTCAGTTTGCTTATACCAGCGGAGAAGGAGGCAGGGGTGTTATAGGAGTTGCCGTTGCCTGAGCCATCCGGCGAGGCAAAGTATGTGGTGGCGAAAGAACAAAGGGTCCAAGTACAAAGTACGAAAGCGATAGTGAACTTTTTCATGGGAGAAGGAAGTGAAATTTTAAGCGGGTTATAGTGAGTAAAACAATGAGTTTGTTGCGTAGCGATTGTCCGACGGCTTTTGCGCGCAGTGCTGCAAAAAGGCGTTTTTCATCATCGGGATGCCGTTTGGCAGTGGTGCTGTGCGGGTTGAGGGTGTAGAGATAGCCGGTATAGGGGATGATGCGGCAGCGTACACCTTTGATCCAGAGGTCCGCAGAGAAGAGTACATCCTCGTAGATAAACCCTTCGGCAAAGCGGAGATCCCGGATGGTGTTCCTGCGATAGAGACGCATACATGGCGATGTGAACTGATGCGCATAGAGCGGGAGTTTTCCTTCGCCGGACGTTCCTTTCAGCGGTTTGCCGTCCGGCGATATACGTTTGTAGCCGGACTGGACGTAATCCACACCGGAAATGGCGGCTAAGTGTTGCTCACACCATTCGGGTTCGAGGGCATCATCGGCATCGAGGAATGCGATGTAGTCGCCTTCTGCATGGCGCATAGCAAGGTTGCGTGCCACGGATTGCCCCGCGTGTTTCTGGGAAAGAACCGTAATCCGATTGTCGCGTGCGGCGTAAGATTTCATGATGTCGGGGCTTTGGTCCGTGCTCTCATCGTCCACCAGCAGTATCTGCAAAGGCTCGGTGGTCGTTTGCGCAAGGAGCGAATCAATGCAGCGTGGCAGAAACGTTTCGGCGTTGTATATGGGGACGATGATACTGATCATAAGTGATAAATGCATAGAATGCGGTGCAAAGGTACAACAAAAATTTGAGATACGCAAAAGAATTTGCAATTTTGAACAAAATCTTAATAATCGTGTATGTTTCTGGCTCTTGAAAATGGTATATAAAACCCCGATTTGCCTCCGATGTACATCCGATATACCTCCGACTTAGTACCGATGGGGAAAAATCTTAATAATCGTACATTTTCTGACGAAAAATGAATGAATATTTGCACATGTCAAAAAAAAGCAGTACCTTTGTGCGCTAATCTGGATAATTGTGCGCTCACACGTGCAGAAACAATATTGAGGTATATCAACCGAACAGATGGATTACAAATATATCAACCATATTGATTCACCGGCTGATTTGAAGAAAGTTCCGATAGAGGAATTGCCGGCAGTCTGTGGAGAACTGAGGCAGTTTATCATAGAGACGCTGAGCAAGAATCCGGGTCATCTAGCATCGTCGTTAGGCACGATAGAGTTGACCGTGGCACTGCATTATGTGTTTGACACCCCCAACGACCAGTTGGTATGGGATGTTGGTCATCAGGCTTATGCACACAAGATATTGACAGGCCGTCGCGACAGGTTTCATACCAACAGACAGTTCAAAGGTCTGAGTCCGTTCACCAACCCCGCTGAGAGCGAATATGACGCATTTATCGCCGGTCATGCCTCAAACAGTATCTCTGCCGCATTAGGTCTGGAGATAGCCTCTGAGATGCAACAGAAAGAAAAGAATGTGGTGGCGATTATCGGTGACGGAGCAATGACAGGCGGTTTGGCGTTCGAGGGACTGAACAATACCTCGATGGACAAGAACAACCTGCTGATAGTGCTGAATGACAACCACATGGCCATCGACCCTCTGAAAGGCGGATTTACCCAATATCTGGTGGATATCACCACGAGTGCGCGTTACAACAGACTGAGATGGAAACTATACCGTCTGGCAGTGAAACTGCATCTGGTCGATGAAGCGAAGAAACTGCGCATACTCAGACGTAACAACAACCTGAAAGCCGCGCTGAGCAGCCAACAGAACAATATTTTCACCGGTTTGAACATCCGTTATTTCGGTCCGACCAACGGTCATGACGTAGTGGGTCTGGTGCGCATCTTAAGCGAGATAAAGCATCATCGCGGTCCCAAAGTGCTGCATATCCTCACCAAGAAGGGCAAGGGTTATGCGCCTGCGGAGAACGACCAGACGGTATGGCATGCACCGGGAGAGTTCAATGTGGCTACAGGGGAGAGGCAAAGCAGTCAGCCATCAGCCGTCAGCGTTCCGCCGCTATGGCAGGAAGTGTTCGGCGAGACACTGCTTCAGATGGCGAAAGAGGATAAACGGATAGTAGGTGTGACACCAGCGATGCCGAGCGGTTGCTCGATGTGTATCATGCAGAAAGAGATGCCGGAACGTGTATTCGATGTGGGAATAGCCGAAGGACACGCAGTGACGTTCAGTGCCGGTTTGGCCAAAGAGGGACTGCTGCCGTATTGCAATATTTATTCCACGTTCCTGCAGCGTGCGTATGACAATATCGTGCATGACGTAGCGTTGCAAAACCTGCATGTGGTGCTTTGTATCGACCGTGCAGGTATAGTAGGCAACGACGGTGCGACACACCACGGCTTGCTGGATCTGGCGTACCTGAGACCGATACCGAACATGCAGATTTGTGCGCCGCGTACGGCAGAGGATCTGGAGGCGATGATGCGTCTGGCCGCCGAGTTGGAAGGTCCAGTAGCGATAAGGTATCCGAGGGGAAGAGCTGTCAGCCGTCAGCCATCAGCCGTCAAATATGGCAAAGGTGTGAAACTGCGGGACGGCAAGGATGTGGCCGTGCTGACCATAGGAAGTATCGGCAATACTATGGCGGAGGCCATAGAAGAGGCTGTCAGCCGTCAGCATTCAGCAGTCAGTTATGCCCATTACGACATGCGATGGCTGAAACCGCTGGACGAAGAGATACTGCACGAAGCAGGAAAGAGATTCAAAACTATCGTGACCGCCGAGGACGGCATGACCGCCGGGGGGCTGGGCAGCGCAGTGCTGGAATGGATGGCAGACCACGGCTATACACCGCATGTGATCAGGCTAGGCGTGAATGACCGGTTTGTAGAACACGGATCAACCAAAGAACTATACCATTTACTCAAACTTGACAAGGAGGGAATATGCGAATCATTATTGCAGGTGCCGGTGAAGTAGGCACGCACTTGGCCAAACTGCTGAGCCGCGAGGATATGGAGATCAGTCTGCTGGATGAGAGTGCAGACCGTTTGGGCGACCTCAGCGCTAACTATGACCTGCTTACCAAAGTGGGTAATCCCACATCGATACATGATTTACGCGAAATAGGCGTGAAAGACTGCGACCTGTTCATCTCCGTTACTCCGTCCGAGACGGAGAACATGACCGCTTGTCTGATAGCGAACTCGCTGGGTGCCAAACGCACTCTTGCGCGTATTGACAACTATGAATATCTGCTGCCCGAGAACAGACAGTTCTTCGATAAAATGGGTCTCAACCATCTGATTTATCCGGAAGTGCTGGCCGCAAATGAGATAGAAGAGAGCCTGCGCACCAACTGGATGCGTTACCATTTGCATCTGTGTCAGGGTGCGCTTGAACTATGCGTCATCAAGGTACGCGAGGCTGCCAAGATTATCGGACAGACTTTTGCTTCCGGTGTCTATAGCCACGGCAAATACCGTATAGTGGCTATCAAACGAGATCAGGAAACTATTATCCCCCGTGGCGGCGATACAGTAGAAACAGGCGATCTGGTTTATTGCGTGTGCACAAAGGATGATATGGAGTTTATGCGTGAGGAACTGGGTAAATCCAAACGGGAGATCAACAATGTGATTTTCTTCGGCGGCGGACGCATAGCCCGCAAAGCAGCAACGGAGTTGCAGGGAGAGATGAACATCAAGATCATAGAGCGCGACCGTGAGCTATGCAACACCCTGAGCGACAAAGTGCCCAATGCGCTTATCATCCACGCCGATGGAAGCGATATGGATGTGCTGAAAGAAGAGGGGATCCAGGATGCCGATGCTTTTGTGGCAGTCACTGACAGCAGCGAGGCAAACATCTTCGCCTGTCTGGCCGCCAAGCGGTTTGGTGTCAGAAAAACGATAGCCGATGTGGAGAATCTGGATTACATCCCGATGGCAGAAGGTCTGGATATAGGCGCTGTGCTCAACAAAAAGACCATCACCGCCAGTTATATCTACCAGATGCTTCTGGATGCCAGCGTCCGCGGCATTCATAACCTCACCAGCGCAGATGCAGAGATTGTGGAGTTTTATGCGAAGGAGGGTAGTCTTATCACCCGTCGCAAAGTGCGCGATATGGGTTTGCCGGACGAAGCAAATATCGGCGGGATTGTGCGAGCAGGAGAGGGTATATTGGTGAACGGCGAGACGCAGATTATAGCAGGAGACTTGGTTGTAGTGTTCTGCAAGAACCATGTAATCAGAAACTTAGAGCGATTCTTCAAATGACCCGAACTTTCAACTGGCGAATAGTATTCAAGACGATGGGCGTGCTGACCACGCTCGAAGCGTTGTTTATGCTTGTGCCCACAGTAGCGGCATGTTGGTATCGTGAAGCTGATCTCGGGACGTGGGTCATCTCCTCGCTCATCACATGGCTGAGTAGTTGGTGGATGCTGCTGGCAGGTCGCAATGCGGAGAAGCGCGTCGGTGAACGGGAAGGCTATGTGATTGTGGCTACCGTCTGGGTCGTTTATTCGCTTTTCGGTCTTCTGCCGTATTGGCTCAGTGGAGCCCTGCCGTCACTGACTGATGCGTGGTATGAAACTATGGCGGGTTTCACAACCACTGGTTCAACGGTCTTTACCGACGTGGCAGCTCAGACCCATTCCGTGTTGCTATGGCGCGCCCTCTCCCAGTGGATCGGCGGTATGGGAATCATCGTGCTGTCCGTAGCTATTCTGCCTATGTTCGGCTTAGGAGGAATGCAGCTCTATAGTGCCGAAGTAACGGGTGTGAGCTACGAAAAACTCAGTCCGCGTATAGCAGACACAGCCAAGCATATGTGGATTACGTACATCGGTCTGACGGTGGCGGAATGTCTGCTGCTGTGGCTATTCGGAATGGGAGGATTTGACGCTCTGTGCCATTCGATGTCCACAATTTCTACCGGAGGTTTTGCTACGCATAACGACAGCGTCATAGCGTTCAATCCCGCCATCCAATGGACGATACTCCTGTTTATGCTAATGTCTGGTATCAATTTCACCCAGCTTATCTATGCTTTCCGCGGCAAACCGCAACGTATGTGGCATGACGAGGAGACACGCTGGTACGTCAGTGCCTGTCTTGTAGCAGGCTTTGTACTTGCCCTTGGACTCGGTATCCACACCCACGCATTGAACAGCATCCGCATAGGCTTCTTTACGGCGGTAGCCACTATCACTTCTACGGGTTTTGTAGCATCCGATTACATGCTTTGGCCGCCTATTTTATGGATGCTGGTCTTCTTCCTGATGTTTACCGGCGGTGCTTCCGGCTCCACCTCCGGAGGTGTCAAATGGGTGCGTCTGGCTATCTTTGCCAAATCCGCTCTGGCGGAACTCAAACGCCGTATTCATCCCAATGCTGTTATCCCCGTGCGGTTTAACGGTAATACTGTGCGCGAAGCGACCACCAGTAATATAATGGCGTTCATGTTCTTCTACATGCTGATTATAGCCATCGCTTCCATATGTTTCTGTGCGTGCGGAATCGGTTTCGATGAAGCACTTGGTATCGCCGTCTCGATGATCGGCAACGTGGGAGTTTCTATCGGTCAATGGGGCTCCAGCGGTTGTTATGCAGCGCTGCCGGCAGTAGCCAAATGGATTGCTACGTTTGTCATGCTAATCGGCCGTCTGGAGATCTTCACGGTATTGCTGCTGTTCAGCCGGGCACTTTGGAAAAAATAAGGGTGAAAGGGTATAGGAGTAGTGAAACCGCGTCAAGTATTATTATTCATCGCTTTGGTTATGGCCTGTCTGGCGGTCATGTGTATAGCGTTACCCCAGCGGTTTCCGTTCGGTGGGTATATGCTGCGCTGGCTCTCGCTCGCCGAAGTCTTTGATCTGCCTTCCTCCCAATCCTCCGAGGCGGAGCCGAATGATGAGGAACCAACTGATGATGAACCGACGGAATCCTCCGCTTTCCTTGCTGTGGTTGACACGGGGTCGATAGATACAATCCCCGAACCTGTGAAACGACCCAATATACCCGTTTTGCAGGTTGATTCGACTACCGACAGCCGTATTTTCCTTGCGCGGTTTTATAGTTCGCTCACCCAAACCGGAGATCACAAGGTACGTGTCATGCATTATGGTGACAGCCAGATAGAGGAAGACCGTATGACTGCAGAGATCCGTCGTACACTCCAGTCGCGTTACGGCGGAGCCGGAGTAGGGCTGGTTCCTTTGGTGCAAACCATTCCCAGCCGGGCGGTTCATCAGGAGTTGCATATGAACGGCCGCCTTGTCACGCCCCAACAGGGTCCCAGACGCTACCTTGTTCACGGTCCCAAGCACACACAACGCAAGGATGGCATGTACGGACCAATGGGACATATGGCGGTCATGAGCGACAGTCTGGTATCGGGCAGTGAGCAACTGATGAGTATCATCGAACCCTTGGACGGCGGGCCGCGCTATTCCGGTATGCGCGTTTTTGCGGACACAACCATTCGCTATACACGCAGTGCTGACACACTCTGGCTTAACGGAAAGGGAAATGTGTATGCTCTCTCGCAGGAGACAGACACCGGCGTTATTGTGGATAACATTCCTATGCGCGGATGTCTGGGCTTGGTGTTCACCAAAATAGATTCCGTCCAACTTGCCCGGTTTTATGCCCAAGAGAATGTCACGCTCATCATTTTGCAGTTTGGCGGAAATGCTATTCCATTCAATGAGACGCCATCCACTATCCGGGCAATTGTCAAAGGCTTGCGCCAGCAGGTCAGGTACTTGCAGGCGTGTGCTCCGGATGCCAGTTTTCTGTTTGTAGGACCGAGTGATATGACCACCACGACAGACGGCGTAGAGCAAACCTATCCGATGGTTCCGTATATGGACCGTCTGCTGCGCAAAATGGCGTTGGAGGAGAACATCGCCTATTTTAGTCTATACCGGTGGATGGGCGGCAGCGGAAGTATGCAACACTGGCAGGATGTAGGATTAGCCGGAACCGATGGCGTCCATTTCACGCGTGCTGGAGCACGCAAGGCCGGCAAAGCGCTTGTGCAATGGATGATAGACGGTATGCCTGCCGATACACCGCCCAATGATTAGCAACGAATGTCCTTTATTCATCACATATTAGCTTTTGATGCCAACTCTCCGTTGCTTTTCACCCAGTTCTATTTCTGGGCGTTCTTTGCGTTGGTGTATGCGCTTTTTGCGCTGATTATGAGCCGTCTGCCATCATCAAAGTCAGACCTGCATCAGAAGCTGCACCTGCGCAATGTGTACCTCCTCTTTGTCAGTTGGTTCTTTTATTACAAAACGAGCGGGCTTTTCCTGTTGATCCTGGCATTCGTGACGCTTAGCGATTGGCTGATAGCCGGCAGAATCAAGGCTAACAGCCAACGCCCGACAGCCAAAGTCCTGTTGGCACTATCAGTGGTCATTGACCTTGGCCTTCTCGCCTATTTCAAGTACGCCTATTTCTTTACCAATTTTGTAAATGACCTTTTCGGAACGGGATTTCGGGTGTTTGATGTGTTTGCTTATATCGGCAACGGTTTCAGCACGGCAGGGCGTTTCTCGGTGGACACCATTGTTTTGCCGGTAGGAATATCGTTCTATATCTTTCAGGTTATTTCCTATACATCGGATGTCTATCACGGGCGTATCCAGCCCGTGCGCAATATACTGGATTTCGGTTTCTATGTATCGTTCTTTCCGCAACTTGTAGCAGGTCCGATAGTAAGGGCGGAGGAGTTTATCCCGCAGCTATACAAACCATTCCGGCTCAGCCGGCGGGCCTTTGGCATGGCTGTCTTCTGGATACTCAACGGCTTGGCGAAGAAAATCATCATGTCGGATTATTTGGCGGTGAATATCATCGACCGTGTATTCGACAACCCGTTGCTTTTCTCCGGTTTCGAGAATCTGTTTGCCCTTTTTGCCTATTCACTTCAGGTCTATGCGGATTTCTCGGGTTATACCGATATAGCAATCGGAGTGGCAATGCTGTTAGGCTTTTATTTGCCCAAGAATTTTGATTCTCCCTATAAATCCCAGACCCCGCAGGAGTTCTGGCGTCGATGGCATATGTCGTTGGGAAGATGGCTGAAAACGTATTTATATATTCCGTTGGGAGGAAACCGGTCTATCGGTTTCGGCACCTATTTCTGGTGGACGCTGATAGCTGTTGTGTCCGCTGCGCTTACCGGCTGGTGGTGGATGTTGGTGCTTTTTGCTTTGTTTATTGCGGTCGTAGCAGTAATGAACTCTGCTCTTTTCTGGGAGAGGTTGGGGGCAGAAAGGCGCAAACTCCTTTATTCCAACCTCAACTCGTTTATTACGCAGGTATTGGGTGGTTTGTGGCATGGAGCAAGCTGGAACTTCATTATATGGGGCGGCATCAACGGTATAGGAATGATTGTCAATAAGATATGGCGTGAGCAGAACTGGCATGTGCGTTTTGCCTCCATAACAGTTCTTACTTTCGGACTTGTAGCCCTTGATTACACATACAATCTCCCTGTTTGGAGGCTTTTCAGTTTCTGGTCGGCTGTTGTGTGGGTGGGAACGGCTGTCCGCTATATCTATTGGCTCTGTGATGGAAGGGACACTCACTTTACTGATTCTATCGCGCAGGCGTGGGCTGTTCTGCAGACGTTCACATTCATCACATTCACCCGTCTGTTTTTCCGCTCGTCCAGCAATCTGGATCCGGCTACGGCCAATGAAGTGGCATGGGACACGGCTAAGAATATGGTCAACCAGATTGGCGGAGCATGGAATAACGCCGTTATACCTGAGTTCCTCTGCGAATACCGCTGGGTGGTGGTGATGTTCATTGCGGGCATGGTCATCCACTGGCTACCCGCCAACTGGAAACGCCGCTACCGGCTTTGGTTCTCAGCCATGCCTCTGTGGCTCATGGTAGTGGTTGTGTGCCTCGCTATTTTTGTAATCTACCAGTTTGTGACAGCTGATATGCAACCGTTCATTTATTTCCAATTTTAACAGGGCTTGTGCCAGAAAAGTAAAATCATATGCGGATAATAGGTCTGACAGGAGGAATAGGCAGCGGGAAATCCACCATAGCCCGTGAACTGGAGCGCCGCGGTTATCAGGTGTATGATTGCGACAAGGAAGCGAAACGTATCATCATGGGCAACCCGGAAATAAAAGATGCAATCATCTCTTTGTTGGGCAAAGAGGCATTTGACGGCACTGCATACAATACCGCGTACGTAAGCCGTCGTGTTTTTGCAGACCCCGATTTGCTGAAACAACTGAACGCCGTTGTTCATCCGGCTGTCATTCGTGATATGAAAACTCTGAGCGGGGCGGACAACTGCCACACGTCTGTTTTATTGGTAGAATCAGCTATTCTTCACGACTCCGGTATAGACGAATTATGCGAGGCTGTTATTGTGGTAGAAGCTCCGGAAGAATTGCGAATCAGGAGAACGATTGCCCGTGATTACAATGGTGAAGATACAGAGGAAAACAGGAATAAGGTTTGTGCACGTATTCAATCACAATCCACAAAAATGCAGGATATTAAGCGCAATGACAAAAGAACAATGGTCATTGTTAACGATGGAACCCGGACCCTTACGGAAATTGCAGATAAAATATCAGGAATGATTGCTGAAGCATAGAAAAAACGATTATTTTCAAAAAAAGTGCATAAATATTTGGTCATGTGAAAAAAAAGTAGTAATTTTGCAGCCGTTTTTCGCGTGTAACCCGCGCGTGGAAATCAAAATAGTATAAATCGCCGTGCTGGGCAGTGGATTAGCGTAAAATCGTACATCGTACATTTGTAAACCGTAAATCGTAAAGATGTCTGTCGGCTTGGCCTAAAACAAACAAAATTAATGGAATACAACAGTTACAAAACAGCGTCTGTCAACAAGGCAACGGCTCAGAAAGAGTTTGTTGTAGTGGACGCTGATGGCCAGATTCTTGGCCGCATGGCTAGCAAGGTAGCCAAGTTGTTGCGCGGTAAGTACAAACCGTCGTACACACCCAATGTGGATTGCGGAGACAACGTAATCATCGTCAATGCCGCTAAAGTTCAGCTCACCGGCAACAAATGGAACGATCGCGTTTATGTTCGCTATACCGGTTTCCCCGGTGGCCAGCGTGAGTTTACTCCGGCTGACTTGATGGCTAAAGGCGCAGACAAACTTGTTCGCCGCGTAGTAAAAGGTATGCTGCCGAAAAACCGTCTTGGTGCCCGTCAGATTGCCAATCTTTACATTTTTGAAGGTCCTGAGCACAATATGCAGGCGCAGCAACCCAAACAAATTGATATCAACACTTTGAAATAATAGAAGCACATGGAAACAGTTAATGCATTAGGTCGTCGCAAAGAGGCAGTAGCCCGCGTTTACGTCAATGAGGGTGCCGGCAATATTACCATTAATGGCCGTGACATCAAGACA
>FLNW01001267.1_pt1 | contig 41960 bp, 37 predicted proteins | sample 1140371 | NCBI WGS metagenome assembly FLNW01 (sample SAMEA3878170, study PRJEB12797) | bioreactor metagenome | biome: Moose rumen | place: Sweden | collected 2011-10
GTTAGCTCAGAATAATCGAATTTATCAAGTGTAGAATTTTTTCGGGAACCTAATTTACGTTTAGTGTTTAGAGTTTAGTGTTTAGAGAAATCCCCTAATCGCTAACCGCTAATCGTTATTCAGTTCTTGTACTACACTAATTGTTTCAATCTTTCAAAGAAGTTTTCTTCGGTTTGGCGCAAAAAAATTAGGTCCTCATAGGAGAATCTGAATTTTAATGTCCGCCTCTGCGGTAGAAAATCGAAACACACTTGTTTCTCAAAAGCGAGTGCAAAGGTACAGTTTTTTTTTGAATTGACCAAATCTCAGCATCATTTTTTTTCATTTTCTTTGTAACTCATTGATTTTCAATGGTGGATTTTTAGGGGTATTTTCGGCATTTTTTAGGTATTCATGATTTGAGAGCACTAAAATACAACAATGATATTCTATAAATAAATCTTCAAGGAACACGCGCACGCATGCGCACGTAGAATTGCAGTATACTAAGTTTGGTATTTTAGACTAATGGGGAAAAAGTACGTGCTATACGCCTGAAATACACGTAATGCATAAAGATATTTGCATAAAAAAGTTTTTTTTCGCTGTAAAGATAGTAAAAAATTTGCATATTCAAAAAAAATGTACTAACTTTGCAGCGAATTTGTGTAAATAAGGGTAACAAAAAGAAAATCCGGACACAAGTTCCACCACAGGAAACAAAACTAAACTATAATTTATGCGTATGAAGAAAGGTTTATTTCTTAGCCTCATTGCTGCAGTAGCAGTGTTGGCATCGTGCAGCAAGACGCTGCCGCAACCAGAGCAAATCCAAGTAAATCCGAGTCCTCTGGAGAAAGTGGGCAACAAGGTAAACGCTGACATCACCGGAACTTTCCCTGCAAAGAAGTTCGCTAAGAAAGGTGTGCTGGTAGTAACTCCCGTGCTGAAATACGGAGACCAGGAAGCAGTAGGTACACCTGTTACCTATGTTGGTGAGAATGCCAAAGAGAACGGTAAGACCGTGAACTACAAAGTCGGCGGCAAATACAGCCAGAAATGCTCGTTTGATTATGTGCCTGAGATGAAAGAATCGGAACTGTATCTGCGTTTCAAAGCAACAGTAGGCAAGAAAGAGATTGAGATCCCTGACTTGAAGATTGCAGATGGTGTAATGGCCACGAGCGAGTTGGCAAAAGCTAATGACAACAAGACAGCCAACACTCCTGACAAGTTCCAACGTATTATTCAGGAAAACACAGAGGCAGACATCCGCTTCCTGATTCAACAGGCAAATCTTCGTTCGTCAGAAACCAATTCGGCTGACATGAAGGCTTTGCAGGCTGCAATCAAAGATGCAAAAGAGAATGATCGCAAAGAGATCAACAAGATTGAGGTAAGCGGTTATGCTTCTCCTGATGGTGGTTTGACCCTGAACGAGAAACTGGCCAAAAACCGTCAGAGTGTTTCTCAGAAATTCCTGCAAAAGACTCTGAAGAAGAACAAAGTACAGAACGCTGTTGAAGCTAACATCACAGCAGAGGACTGGGATGGCTTCCAGAAAGCAATGGAGAACAGCAACATTCAGGACAAGGAGTTGGTATTGCGTGTTCTGTCGATGTACAGCGATCCCGAGGAGCGTGAAGCACAAATCAAGAACCTCAGTGCCGTTTACAAGACTATTGCTGATGAGATTCTTCCTGCTCTGCGTCGCAGCCACCTGATTCTGACTACCGACTTGATTGGCAAGAGCGATGATGAGATTCGCGAGTTAGCCAAGAATGACCCGAGTCAGTTGAGCGTTGAGGAGTTGCTGTATGCTGCTACCCTGACCGATAACAACGGTGAGAAGATGGCTATCTACAACAAAGTCGCCGAGCAATACGGAGACTACCGTGCATACAACAACATGGGTGAGTTGTATTTTAAGGATAACAACGTAGCAGAGGCACGCCGTTGCTATGCCAAGGCACTGGAGATTCAGCCGAACGATCCTGATGTAAACTACAACGCCGGTGTTGCAGCTATGGCTGACGGTGATATTGCCAAAGCAGAGGAATATCTGGGTAAAGCTGCCGGCACAAAAGCTGATTTGAACTCGGCAATGGGTACGCTCTACACCATGAAAGGTGACTACGCAGCAGCCAAGAACGCTTACGGAAACAAAGCTACCAACAACGCAGCTGTTCAGCAGATTCTGGACGAGGACTATGCAGCAGCACGTCAGACTCTGGATAATGTCAAAGAGCCGAATGCTACCACTGCATACCTCAAGGCTGTTGTAGCTGCGCGCACGAACGACAGAGCCAATGTGATAGCCAACCTCCGCAACGCCACCGATCAGGATGCATCCCTCAAGGCACGTGCCAAAGCAGATATCGAGTTCTCGAAATTTGCAGAGGATGAGGAGTTCAAAACTGTTGTAAAATAAAGTAACTCAACGTAATGTCCGTACTTTTCCCAAAAGTACAGAAACCCCGTGAGTGGGACTACCGTCCCATCTATTACGACAAGGACAAGGAGGCGCGCAAGGAAAAAAAACTTGCGCGTCTTCATCACGGTTCGTTCCGTGAGGAGCATGAGAAGAACATGAGCGAGTACCAACGTCGTAAGAAATCACATCTGGGTTTCTTGATAGCAGTATTGCTGATGCTATTATTGTTTGTGTGGGTACTCTCGTAAACGCACAGGCTCTTACCCGATGAAGAATCATTGATTATGGACGTCATTCATTTGTTACCCGACAGCGTAGCCAACCAGATAGCGGCAGGCGAAGTTATTCAACGGCCTGCTTCATGCCTGAAAGAGTTGGTAGAAAACAGTCTGGATGCCGGTGCCGACCACATTCAAGTGATTGTGCGTGACGCTGGTCGAACCTTATTGCAAGTGATAGACAATGGTTGCGGAATGAGTGAGACCGATGCACGCTTAGCTTTCGAACGACATGCTACGAGCAAAATCCGACAGACCCAAGACCTCTTCTCGCTTCGTACCATGGGATTCCGAGGAGAAGCATTGCCATCCATCTGCGCTGTTTCACAGGTTGAGATGCAGACGCGGCGTATGGAAGACGAAACAGGCACTTTGCTGGAGATACACGGCTCGGATGTAATCCGACAAGAGGTGTGCAGTTGTGCCGTAGGGACCAACATCAAGGTAAGCAACCTGTTCTTTAATGTGCCTGTCCGGCGCAAGTTTCTCAAGACAGACCAGACAGAGTTGCGGAACCTGCTCAATGAGTTCTACCGTATCGTGCTGGTTTACCCGAAGGTACATTTCACCTTTGTCAGCAATGACGAGATACTATTGGAACTACCCGCGGGAACCGAGAAGCAGCGGGTAGAGGCTATCTTCGGCAATCCGAGCCGCAACTCTTTCACTGCCAATCTTATAGAGATAAGCACAGACACCGAATTGGTTTCCATTCGTGGATTTGTAGCCAAGCCGGAGGCTGTGACGCGCAAAGCAGAGCAGTATTTCTTTGTCAACGGAAGGTATATGCGTCATCCGTATTTCCAGAAAGCCGTTCTAACAGCATACTCAGGAATGCTTCCAGGCGACTACCAACCGTCGTTTTTCATTTATTTTGACATAAATCCGGAGTCCATAGACGTCAACATCCACCCGACCAAGACCGAAATTAAGTTTGCTGACGAACAGACGATATTTCAGATTCTTATGGCCTCTGTACGTGAAGCTTTAGGCAAATTCACGCTGGCTCCGCAAATAGATTTTGACACACGTGGAAGTATTGATATCCCTGTGTCCAGCGAGCGTCCTGCAACCGTCCCTCCTGTGAGCATAGATCCGAACTATAATCCCTTCCATACGCGCAACCAATACACGAACCGCCAACCGGCAGTAAGCGGCTGGGAGCAACTGTATGCTGCTCCGGACCGATCCAGAGAGAGTATGATTTACCCTGGCCGGGGGGAAACATCGGGCACAACGCATGAATGGACGACGACCGACGAAGAGATGCTCAATAGTGACAGCCTCTGGCAGTACGGAGACAAATTTATATTGATGTCGGGTGAGGGCGGTTTGTACATCATCAACCAGCACCGTGCACATATAGCTATAGTGTATGCACAATTGGCAGAACAGATGAAGAATGCGAAAGGAGCAATGCAGCAACTGCTGTTCCCCGAAGTGCTTAGTCTGCCTGCAGACGAAATGATTCTGCTGGAAACGATCCTCCCTGATTTGCGTGCCATAGGATTCGACCTGGAGCAACTCAGTCCGGATAGTTATTCCATACAAGGCATTCCCTCACAGCTATCCAATCAATCAGCCATACCCGTACTGCAACATATTTTGTCGCAAGTGCGCGAGCAAGGCGCAAATGCACGCGAAGAATGGCAGCAACAGATTGCACTGGCGATGGCTGAGAGTATTGCTATTCCTTATGGCAAGCATCTTGGGGCGGAAGAACGACTTCATCTAGTGCAAGAACTGCTTCGGCTGCCTCAAAACCAATACACGCCGGACGGGAAGAAGATTATGACCGTGGTTTGCGATGAAGAATTGAATAAACGGTTTTAAAAAAGATATGAAAAATCATCTGTACTTGGTACTTTGTCCTTTCGTTTTTTTGCTGGCATGCACCCCGAAAGCGGACCTCCTGACCATTCTGCACACGAATGACACCCATTCGCAGATTGAACCCAAGGCTGACAATCAGGGAGGCTATGCCCGCCGTATGGGTTTGATTGCCCGGGAACGGGAACTTGATTCAAACCTAATTCTGCTGGATGCCGGTGATTTCTGTCAAGGCACACCGTATTTCAATTTCTATCATGGACGAGTGGAGATTGACGCTATGAACAGGATGAGATACGATGCTGCAACGCTGGGCAACCATGAGTTTGACAACGGACTGGACACGCTTGCTGCGGTGCTCAAAGACGCACGGTTTCCTATTGTCTGCGCGAACTATGATTTCTCCGGCACAGGGTTGGAGCACATAGTCAAACCTTACACAATCATTCGGCGCGCAGGACTGAAAATCGGTATCTTCGGTTTGGGTTGCGACCCGAAAGGACTGATTGCCGACAAAAATTTCCGACCCGCCAAATATCTTGATCCCTATTCCGTTGCACAAAAAAACATTGATTTGCTGCGTGCAAAAGGATGCGATGTGGTGATTTGCCTGAGCCATATGGGAACTTATTCCAAACCCGGCGACGAAGTATGTGATGTAGAACTGGCTGCCAGAACACGCGGGATGGATGTCATCATAGGAGGACACACCCACAAAATGTACGACCATTTGCGCGTTACCAACCTCGATGGAGACAGTATCCCTCTATGCCAAATGGGCAAGAGCGGAGTCTATTTGGGCAAAATTATGCTTAATTTAGATTGCAAAACTGCAAAATAATACAAAAAAATTTGCACAATCCAGAAAAAAGCAGTAATTTTGCACCGTATTTGCAAAATATGCGAAAATTAAACATACACAAGATTTATTAGAAAAACATAAATATTAACTTATTTAACCATTTTAGTATTATGGCAGAAATTGACGCAAAAGTAAAAGCAATCATCGTTGATAAGCTTGGCGTAGAGGAGTCTCAAGTAACTAACGAGGCTAATTTCCAAACCGATCTGGGGGCTGATTCATTGGATACCGTTGAGATGATTATGGAGTTTGAGAAGGAGTTCGGTATTTCAGTTCCTGATGAGGACACCCAGAAAATCGCTACCGTAGGCGATGCTATCGCTTATGTAGAGAACGCAACGAAGTAATTTGTTTCTACAAAGAGTTTACGAGTTTACGGGTGAAATCCGTAAACTCGTATGCTTATATTATAGACACGCCGTCTCATGACGGCAAACCATACGAATATGCAGTTAAAACGAGTAGTAATAACCGGTTTGGGAGCCATTACTCCGGTCGGCAATACCGCTCTGGAAACATGGATGGCACTGGTTGAGGGAAAGAACGGCATTGCGCCTATCACTTCCTTTGATGCAAGCCTCTTCAAGACACATTTCGCAGGAGAAGTTAAAAATTTCGACCCCACCGTCATCATCGACCGCAAGGAAGTGAGACGAATGGACCGTTATTCCCAGTTCTCCATCTGTGTCGCGGAAGAAGCACTCAAAGACAGCCTCCTGGATCTGGAGCAGGAAGATCGCAGCCGGGTGGGGGTCATCTGGGGAAGTGGAATGGGCGGATTGCAGACGATGGAGGGAGACATCATTGATTACGCAAAAGGTGATGGCGTGCCGCATTTCAATCCTTTCATGATTCCCAAGGCTATTCCAAGCATCGCTGCCGGACTCATCTCTATACGTTTCGGTCTGGGGGGACCGAGTTATTCGGTATCTACTGCTTGTTCTTCATCTTCACACGCTGTTGCTTCGGCGTTCGACCAGATACGTCTAGGTCATGCTGATGTACTCCTGACTGGTGGGGCTGATGCGGATGTAACCTACACGGGTATAGGCGGCTTCAACTCGATGCATGCTCTTTCTACACGCAACGATTCACCCGAAACAGCCAGCCGGCCTTTCTCCAAATCACGCGACGGCTTTGTGCTCGGAGAAGGAGCGGCATGCCTCATTTTGGAGGAATACGAACATGCTAAAGCGCGGGGTGCAAAAATCTATGCTGAAATGATAGGAGTGGGCATGACCTCTGATGCCTATCACATGACGGCTCCGGATCCCGACGGAAATGGCGCAGAGCGTGTGATGCGGCTGGCTATCAGGGATGCCGGACTCCAACCCGAACAAGTGGATTTCATCAACACACACGGCACAAGTACGCCCCTTGGCGATGTGACGGAAGTGATGGCTATTCAACGCGTCTTCGGAGAACATGTCTATGAGATGAACCTGGATTCTACCAAATCCATGACAGGCCACCTTATCGGAGCTACTGGAGCTGTCGAAGCCATGACGTGTATCATGGCGCTCAAAGACGGTGTCATTCCCCCTACTATCAATCATGATCCCGAGGATGCCGATGAACAGATTGACTACCGCATCAACTTCACTTTTGGCAAAGCCCAAAAACGAAACATACGCTATGCTTTGAGCAACACTTTCGGATTCGGAGGACACAATGCATGCCTGGTGTTCAAAAAATGGGAGGAATAACGATACTACAGTTAGTGATTAGTTGGTCATTAGTTGGTCATTAGTTGGTCGTTCGGCATACACAATAAAGGAGAACGGACTGTCCTTAAACGCGTCCGATGTATTAGTTTTGTTTAATTTAAATTTTAAGGTAGTATGATTACAAAAATCGGTGAGAATGCAGGTCTGATTTGGAATGCCCTGCAGAAGGGTGCACAAGGTACCAAGGCTTTGAAAAAAGCAACTAAACTGAAGAACGAGGATCTTTTCCTGGCTCTCGGTTGGCTTGCTCGCGAGGGTAAAATCAACTTTACCGAAGCTGAAGCAGACACTATTATTGCACTGGCTTAATCTATGGTAATAGCCATCGTCGGCGCTTCCGGCGCCGTAGGTCAAGAACTGTTAAGGGTTCTGGATCAACGCAATTTTCCTGTCTCTACGCTGCGACTGTTCGGGTCGCAGCGTTCGGAGGGGAAGAGGTATATGTTCCGGGGCTGTGAATATAACGTTGAACGGCTGGAACATAACGACGCTTTCAAAGGCGTCGATATTGCTTTTGTTTCCGCGGGCGCAGACGTGTCACGCGAGTACGCACAAACCATTACCAAACACGGAACGGTGATGATTGACAACTCTTCCGCTTTCCGCATGGATGAGGATGTGCCATTAGTAGTACCGGAGGTGAATGCTTCCGATGCACTCTACCGTCCGCGTAACATCATCGCCAACCCCAATTGCACCACTATCCAGATGGTAGTGACTCTGCAGGCGATTGAGCAACTGAGCCACATCCGCCGTGTGCATGTGGCTACCTATCAGGCTGCTTCCGGAGCCGGAGCAAAAGCTATGGCGGAACTAACAAACCAGTATCGCCAGATCATAAACGGAGAAGAAGCAACCGTTGAGAAATTTCCCTATCAATTGGCATACAACATTATTCCTCACATAGATGTGTTTACCGATAACGGATACACCAAAGAGGAATTGAAAATGCACAACGAAACCCGCAAGATCATGCACTCGGACATCCGTGTGAGTGCCACTTGTGTGCGTGTTCCCTCCCTGAGAGCACATAGCGAGAGTGTGTGGGTGGAAACCGAGCAGCCTGTTTCCGTAGAAGAGGCTAAGTCAGCTTTCGCGAATGCGGATGGCTGTGTATTGATGGATGAGCCTGCGGAGAAGATATACCCGATGCCGTTGTTTCTAAGCGGCAGAGACGAGGTCTTTGTAGGCCGCATTCGGGCTGACCTAACGAATGAAAACGGACTGAGTTTCTGGTGTGTGAGCGACCAGATACGAAAAGGTGCCGCACTCAATGCTGTACAGGTAGCGGAGTATCTGCTTGCCAAAAACCAAGGATTAGCAACGAATGAATAGCGACAGACGAACGATAGAAATAATGGCACCTGTTGGTTGCAGGGAATCGCTCGCTGCGGCTATCAATGCCGGAGCTACAAGCGTCTATTTCGGCATTGAGCATCTGAACATGCGTGCGCGCAGTTCTGTCAATTTCACGACAGAGGACCTGCACACTATTGCGGATAGATGTCGGAAAGCAGGTGTTAGAACCTATCTGACATTGAACACGGTGATGTATCCTGAGGATCTGCCGCTGATGCGTGAGATAGTGAATCATGCACAGGCAGCAGGTATAGATGCCATTATCGCCAGCGATGTGGCTGTGATGCAATACGCAATCAAACAGGGCGTAGAGGTACATCTGTCTACACAACTGAATATTGCCAACACGGAGGCATTGAAATTTTATGCGCAGTTTGCAGACGTAGTAGTATTGGCGCGCGAACTGAATCTGACGCAGGTTGCATCGATTTATCGAGACATAGAGGAACAGCAGATTCGTGGTCCGAAAGGTGAATTGCTGCGTATTGAAATGTTTTGTCACGGTGCCTTATGTATGGCTGTCAGCGGTAAATGCTACCTGAGTCTGAACAATTACGGGTTGAGTGCTAATCGCGGAGCATGTGTGCAAGTATGCCGCAGAGGCTACATTGTAAAAGACAAATCGTCCGATTTGGAACTGGATATCGACAACCAGTATATCATGTCACCCAAGGACCTCAAGACCATTCATTTCCTGAACAAGATGCTGGATGCTGGGGTTCGTGTACTGAAGATTGAGGGTCGCGCACGGGGTGCGGAGTATGTGGACACCGTGGTACGCTGCTATCGCGAAGCGGTGGAAGCATGGATGCACAGAGAATATGAAAACAACACGGTTATCAAACCCAAGATAGCCGACTGGGATGAGCGTCTGAGCCGTGTGTTCAACCGTGGTTTCTGGGACGGTTACTACCAGGGACAGAAACTCGGAGAATGGACTCATGAGTATGGCAACAAGGCTACACGCAGGAAAGTATATGCAGCTAAATGTACTAATTTCTTCAAGAAATTGAATATTGCAGAGTTTGTAGTAGAAGCTGTTGAGAGTATAAATGAAGGTCAGCCACTTCTGATTACGGGCGAGACTACCGGTTTATATGAATGCAAGGCGCAAGGAATGCGTGACACGGATGGCAAACCTGTCAAACAAGTGAAGCAAGGCGGAGTATTCTCCCTCAAAACGGATGTGATTGTCCGTCGCGGAGACAAGATGTTCCTGTGGGAGTAACCCAAGGAGGGAAAAGGTAATAAGTGAATGGAATACGGGATAGAGCATATAGTGAGCCTTTATAACACAGGATGGTACGGTTGGACATTGTTGTTGCTGGGTATCTGCGCTGTATTGAGCGAGGTCTTCCAGCCTGGTGTCATGAGTGGAATAACCGGCACGGTGTTTGCGCACAGCGAAAGGATATACACACGTACTCCGGATAATTTCCAGGGGCAACTGACTGCCTCTATTTTTCGGATCGGAACACTTGCATTGATGCTTGTAATGATTTGGAGTGACCGGATGGACAGCACTACAAACGATATTGCCCTGTATGGTATCGCCATCGCAATGATTGTTGCAGTGATCATCATAAAGATGGTCTTGAATGCACTGATTGACTACACCTTTCAATTGAAAGCCGCAGCAACAGGAGTGAATGCACACATGGCGGGCATCTCCACATTGGTATGCTTCGGGCTTTACACGGCAGCACTATTGCTTCCTCTGGCTGATAACGTGGTGGTCAACAGGTGGACAGCCGGAGTACTGTGTATAGTATATTTAGTGCTAACAACTTATCGGATGGTGCTGATCTTTCTGTCTGATGCCAAATCGATAATATATATATTGATGTATATAATGACGCTGGAAGTATTGCCTATTGGCGTACTTGTAGCAGGGATGTCGCAAATGATACAAATAATATGATAAAGAAGATTTTATTCTCACAACCGCGTCCGACTATGGCGCACAATCCGTACACCCGATTGGAGGATCAATACGGCGTGCAGTGTGATTTCTATCAGTTTATCCATATTGAGGGATTGAGCGCAAAGGAGTTTCGCCAACAGCGAATCAACCCTATGGATTACACGGCGGTCATTCTGAACTCCAAATTGGGTGCAGACCACTATTTCCGTATGTGTGAGGAGATGCGTTTGAACGTGCCGGAGTCAATGCACTATTACTGTGTGTCCGAACAGGTGGGTTTTTACCTGCAGAAATATATTCAGTACCGCAAACGTAAGGTCTTTTTTCCCGAGGGAACAAATAAGTTTGAGGACCTTCTTCCTGCTATGCACCGCCGCCCAAACGAGAAATATCTGATGGTTTTATCTGATATCCATACCTCCGACCAGTTGGATATGTTCGCCGCCAATAATATTGAGGTGCAACCTGCTATCATGTACCGCACTGTGACTACGGCATGGCCGGCTGACAAGCCTTTCGACTACGACCTTATTGCACTGTTTACTCCGGCTGGTGTGAAATCGATTCAAGAGAATTTCCCGGAGTGGAAACAAGGCAAAACACTTCTTGCCGCATTTGGTGATGGTACCATTCGAGCAATGGAGGAAGCAGGCTTCCGGGTGGATATAGTTGCCGGACCCGGACACGAGTTTGCTTCTTTGCCGATGGCGATTGCTGACTACTTGGATAAGAATAACGGATAATTGACTGCTTGATCATTGTATTCTTTCCCTAAACATAGTAAATTATGCGGTCAAAAGGCCATCGAACAACTATACAAAGAAGGCAAACGCTTTGTAGTCTGGCCGCTCAGAGTAACATGGATGTCATCTGAAGGTGACACCAAAGTGCTTGTATGGGCACCCAAATCACTGTTCAAACACGCTGTTGACCGAAACCGCCTGCGCCGGTTAATGCGTGAAGCGTATCGCCTCAATCAAGACATCTTAGGCGAAGGACACTATATGATTGCTTTTAACTATATGGACAAAGAGCAGCATAACTATGCGTCCATAGCCAAAGCCATGCGCAAGGCTATGAGCAAGATTAAGGGATTATAAAGCCAATAGACTATGGATTGGAAAATTATTATACGAAAGATTTTTCTCCTGCCGGTATATTTCTACCGCGTATTCATATCTCCGTTGACTCCTCCTTCGTGCCGCTATACACCTACATGCAGCCAATATATGGTGGAAGCGGTTCTGAAATATGGGATCTTCAAAGGCGGGTGGCTTGGAATAAAGCGCATTTTGAGATGCCATCCATGGGGAGGAAGCGGCTATGATCCTGTTCCCTTTTGGTTAGTTGTGACACTATTATGCGTATAGATATTATCTCGGCGTGTCCCGAACTATTGGAATCGCCGCTCAACCATTCTATTATCCAGCGAGCCAAGAATAAAGGACTCTGTGAGATATACGTGCATAATCTGCGCGACTGGACACTGGACAAACACCGCAAGATTGATGACTATGCGTTTGGGTTTGGTGCCGGTATGGTACTACAGATAGAGCCTATTGACCGGGTGATAAGTCATTTGACCGGCGAGCGTCATTATGATGAAATCATTTTCACCGCTCCGGATGGAGAACGCTTTGACCAGAAAGCTGCTAATTCCCTCTCTCTGAAAGAAAATATCATTATCCTCTGCGGACACTATAAAGGTGTTGACCAACGTGTACGTGACCATCTCATAACCAAGGAATACACCATAGGCGATTTTGTGTTGACTGGAGGGGAACTGCCGGCGGCAATGATGACAGATGCTATTGTACGATTGCTTCCCGGCGCACTTGGAGATGTAGAAAGCGCACTGAATGATTCTTTTCAGGACGGATTGTTAGAACCCTGTGTGTACACCCGCCCTGCGGAATACAAAGGATGGCGCGTTCCGGAAATACTGCTGAGCGGTAACCAAGCCAAAATTGAAGATTGGTTGTACGACGAAGCTGTAAAGCATACACGGGAACGACGTCCTGATTTAATGGATGAGAATACTAAATAATGATATATTTTTCATAAAATACGACATCTTTGCAAACTCTATTTTGCATTTTTGTGTTTTATATCATATTTTTGGCAAAATATTTGGTCAGTTTGCAAAAAAGCAGTAATTTTGCACCGTGTTTTTCATGGTATTAGATTTAAGGTTAAGTAAAAAGATTGGGTTGTCGGGAGACAACCTTCTTTTTTTATGATTGATTTGGATTAGAGGAACACGGGCTTGACTTCTTTTTGAAACCTTTGAATCCTCTTGAACGATTTCTTCCGCTTGCATGGGAATGAAATCTGCCTTTTGCTTCCGCACCATTATTGTTGTATAATGTAGCCTCAGGAACTTTGCCCAATGCATCAGGTATCTGCAACCGCTCTATCTGTTTTTTCAGAAACTGCTCTATCCTGCGCCAATAGTGCGCATCGTCCGGTGAAACGAAAGTTACCGCTTCGCCGCTGTTCTCCGCCCGTGCGGTACGGCCTATACGGTGGACGTAATCCTCTGGGTCGTGCGGGACATCGTAGTTAATCACCAGCGGCACATCGGTCACATCTATTCCGCGAGCCACTACGTCTGTTGCCACCAGTACACCTATCTTACCGTTGCGGAAATCAAGCATAACCTGATCGCGTTCCGATTGCTCTAGATCAGAGTGCATCGCACGTGCATCAATCTTCAAAGAACGCAACGTACACGCAAGGTCCTTGACACGCTGCTTCTTGCCGGCAAAAACAATCACCTTCTTGAGTTGCCTGTTTTGCAACATCAGTTGCATCATACCGGTTTTTTGCGCCTCGTAAAGCATAGCGCACTGCTGATGTATGGTCTCCGGCGGACGGGATACAGCTATCTGCACCTCAACGGGGTTCTGCATAATTGCTTTTGCCATACGACGAATCTTGTCAGGCATAGTAGCAGAAAACATAATTGTTTGGCGATCAGCAGGCAACTTGCGCACGATTGTCATAATATCGTCGTAAAAGCCCATGTCGAGCATACGATCAGCTTCGTCCAGAATAAAATACTTGACTCCTGAGAAATCCACATCATAGATATTCATTTGCGCCAGCAACCGTCCGGGAGTAGCGATAACAATGTCAGCTCCTTTTTGTAATCCGCTGACCTGATTGCCCCAGGCTCCGTTGTCCTTGCCGCCATAGATGGCAACAGAAGAGAACGGCACATAAAAACCGAATCCCTCCATCTGCTGGTCTATCTGCTGCGCCAGTTCGCGTGTGGGTGCCATAATGATGGCGTTCAGTTTGTCGGGGTTGTGATTGTCGTAGGCGAGGTTGGTCAGGAGCGGCAGGATATACGCAGCTGTTTTACCTGTGCCTGTCTGAGCGCATGAGATTACATCGTGTCCATCCAGAATAATCGGAATGGTTTGTTCCTGAACCGGAGTGCATTCATCAAAATGCATGTCCCATAACGCGTCCAATACCTCGTCGCTTAAAGCCAGTTCGTCAAAGTACATAAGAATGGTGATTGGTGATTTCTGATTGTGATTGGTTATTTCTCCCATCCGTCGAACACATCGGCACCATAAGTATTATCCTCATCCTCATTGTGCAGCGGTGCCCATAATTGTGCAAAGAAGGGGTTTTGTTTGGCTACTCTGTCCCAGTGCCATTCGCGTTCTGCCTCCTTCTCTCCCCTATAGGGGAAAGGCATGTCATACGGACTCCAGTGCCCACCAAGAAGGATAAGGCGGCGAGAAGCTTTGAAACTTCGCCCTTCCGCGTCCTGCCACATGTCGTTGCCCAGATACTTACCTCCTCTGAAAACAGCGGCTTGCTGCAATTCAGCATCTGTCAGGCTGTCTATATCTTTCCTCTCATCATAGCCATGGTCCAGCAGCACAGGCGTATTAGACGGATGGCTCAGATCCATATGCTTCCATTCAGGTATAGCTTGGTACGCCTCCAGCGTGCCGTAGTAGGCGGATACGCGCTTCATAGCGCGCTCTTTGTCCTTGGTACGTTGCCCCTTCATACATTGCTTAATCCACCATTGTGTGCCGTGTTCCTTGCTATTCGCCATGAACCACATGGCGGCTTTGACACAATGCGGGAAGAGTTTGGCAATACGGGTTCGGGCTGCAAACTTAATAGCAATCGGAAGCGATTTGGCTTTTGCCATCTGTGCGAAATATTCCTTTATCGGAATGTTGGCACGGAAATGCAGGTAGTCCTCCAGTTTGTCGCCGTCAATGTACCACATCCCGTGGAAATTGCGGGTGGTGAACCAGTTGGCATTGAATATTTTCTCCGGTTTCGGACATCCGATAGCTTCCAGCAACAAGCACTCGAACTCATAGTTACTGAGCCGGTATTCCTTGCCCGAACCGATGTTATAGTAGTTCCGCCAGAACTCAGCCGGAACCTCGTCCCGGCATACACGTTCTAACAATCGTCCGCTATCCTCTACCGTAGCCCATTCCAGTACACCACGGATAGGTACGTGGAACATAATCGGGTCATAGTTCTTGAGAATAGCGGGATAGAGGATACCTGACTGACGGAGCGAAACCCATTGTTTGATACCTGAATCGGTGATGATGCGCTCGGCTGCAGCTTTGGTCAGACCGTAATGGTCATAGGCGGAGACGCAGATAGGGTCGCCTGTTCTGCCCCAGTGAAGAGGTTCGCGCCTGTCACCCATCTGAGCTACCGAGCCGATATACACTACCTTAGGCTGCTTGTCTTCTGGCTGTGCCAGTACTGCCTTTGTGATGTTATTCGCCGCAGAGATGTTCGTTCGCAGCGTTGCTTTGGGTCGATAATCCGCTTGCGGAGAAACCATGCCACCTACATGCAGCACAATATCTGCACTCGTCACGCCTTTCAGCACATCCTCATACTTCGTCAAATCGCCCCAAATAACGGTTAGCGCAGGGTGCACAGCGGTTAGCGGAGAGAGCAGTTCCTTGTTCTTTTGGCTCGGACGCGCTAAGATACGCAGCGCATAGCGGTCGGGGTAGCGCAGTATCTCCTGCATCCCCGCGAAACCCATTGTGCCGGTTGCTCCGGTTAGAAAAACAGTTGTCATATATATTCTTTTATTACTTTCACCTATAGGCTGTAACCTTTCACCTCTCACCTCCTATGCATCCATTGTGTGGCTTTATTGAACCGTTCGCGTGCTTTGGCGCGTACGGAGGAACGCCAGAGAGCATCCTCCTCCGCATCATCAATCATGTGCTGATAGGTAGCCTGGGCATCCTTATCGGAGATGACCAGCAGTTGGTCTCCCACGCGCAGTTCGCTTGAGCCCGTCGGCACAAAATAGTCTTCGTCGCGACGTACCATGATAATCAGCGTGTGCGGCGGTATATCCAGCTCGCGGGGCGTATTACCATTAGCTATCATCTCCTCGCTGACTACCGCCTCGCGGGCGGAAGATTGTATCTCATCGGGCAAGTCGAGATCAAAAAACTCCAGTTTGTTTTCCTCCATAGGCGGTATGGCGAGGTTCAACCGTTTCGCTACCGTGGTGAGCGTAGTGCCTTGTGAAAGAAGCGACACAATGGTACATAGGAACACTACGTTGAACAGCAGTTCGGCATTGGGTACTCCCTGCGCCTTGCACATGATAGCGAAGATAATAGGCACTGCCCCTTTCAGCCCCACCCAGGAGAGCATGATTTTGTCACGTTGCAGATACCGTTTGAACGGCCACATACACAGCCACACGGCAGCAGGACGGGAAATGAACACCATTACAATACTGATAATCAGGCACGGCAGCCACACTTTCAGTTGCAGCAGTTCGGATGGATGTACCATCAAACCTAACATTAAAAACATCACCAGCTGGCTCAGCCATGTCAGACCGTTGAAGAACGCCTTGGTCTGGCGCTTGCGGCTGAACTTGCTGTTGCCGATAATCAGTCCGCCAACATAAACGGCGAGGTAGGTATTGCCCTGGAGATAATAGGTAATGGAGAAAATGAAGATGCAGGCAGTCAGCACCATGATTGGATAGAGAGCTTCATTGCTCAGTTGCACACGTCGCATAAGGTGCACCAACCCTTTGCCTAATACAAATCCCAACACCGTACCCATTACCAGTTGGACGATGATGGTCTGCACTATAGGCCACACGGACACATGGGCTTCGCCCGACAAAACCACTCCGATAAGTGTGGTGGTCAGCACATATGCCATCGGGTCGTTCGCTCCGGACTCCAACTCCAACAGAGGACGCAAGTCGTGTTTTAATCCGATGCGGTGTGTGCGCATGATACTGAAGACACTCGCGCTATCCGTAGAAGACAGTGTAGCCGCCATCAGTAACGCCATGGACAGCGTTACGGACGCTACGGCATTCAGCCATCCGAACAGGAAATAGATGATGACACCCGTCACCAGACAGGTTATCAGGACACCTATAGTAGCCAGCGTCACACCCGGTGCCAGAACCGAACGTATATCGCTCAGTTTGGTATCCATGCCTCCTGAGAAAAGAATGATACAAAGCGCCAGCGTACTCAAGGTCTGCGCCGTGCTCGTCTCAATCTCAATCCCTTCGCCTCCGAAAAAAGCACCGATGCCGTCCGAACCGAACAACATACCTACTGCCAGAAACAGCAGTAGCGCCGGCACACCGAACTTGTAACCGATTTTATCTGCCACTATGCTGACAAAGAACAGCAACGACAGCACTAACAACATAAACTCTACTTGCATAAAATCATTTACAGTTTATTCATTTATAATTTGCTGATTCCCCCTCAAAAGAAACTCATCAATAATTTGTATTATATTTTCCCGAGGGTACAGACCTTGCAGGAGCATCGGTTTTCCCTCGACGGGTATATACAACACCTGCGGGATACTGTTTATCCCGAACACATATGCCAGTTCACGCTCACGCTCTGTATCCACTTTGTAGAAGATTACTTCCCCGCAATAGGTCTGGCTCAGCTCCTCCATGACAGGTGCCAGACGTTTGCAGGGTCCGCACCAGGTGGTATAGAAATCTATCACGCAGGGTTTGTCGCCACGATAGTTCCAATCAGCGGGCGCTCCGGATGCACTCTTCTCCTTGTAGTCAAAGACACGCGTGCGGAACTGATCCGTAGTGAGATACACCACGTCCTCCGCTACCGAGGGCACTACGCTCATCCATAAGCATAGAACCGGAAATATAATCTTCAATCCTTTCATTTCAACCTCTATCTATAATTTCAACCTTTATAAATAATATGTGCCGCAGTCCCGGCTGCAGGCGATGTACCCAACATGGCACGAATCTCTGCATAACCCTCCAGCATTTTCTGTCTTTCGCTCTCGTCCATCAGTCTCCGCAACCCTGTCTCAATCCGGTCTGCCGTAAAGTCGTTGGCCAGCAGTTCGCGGATCAGCTCTTTGCCCGCCAGAATATTCACCAGCGTGAAATAGCGGATGGAGAAGAAGAGCGGTTGCGCCCATCGGACAAGTCCTAACAGGCTGCTGCACGCCAGATGGTAAACCGCCACCTGCGGACATCCGAGCAGCGCGGTCTCAAGGGTAGCCGTGCCGGAGTTGACAACAGCCATGCGTGCATGCAGTATGGCTGCGTATGTATCGCGTGTAAGCTCCTCGCCCTGCTGCAGAAAAGGAGCATAGAGGCTTTCCTCCAATCCGGGTGCAGCCGTAACCACTATATGGTATCCCTCTATCCGCCGAGCCGCTTCCAGCATCACAGGCAGGCAGTGGAGCACTTCGTTTCTGCGGCTACCGGGTAGCAGAACAATGCCCGGTGTTTCCGGAGAATCAGGAATGTCCTGAGTCTTCCTGATACGGGCAACCTCCTCCACCGTAGGGTTGCCGACGTAGGTGCATTGATAACCGTATCGGGCGTAAAAGTCAGGCTCGAACGGAAAGACACCCAAAACCCTGTCGCAGAGACGTGCGATGCTGTGAATGCGGCGGCGTTTCCATGCCCACACTTTAGGCGGGATATAGTAGTATATTTTTGTCTCGGGCAGGTGCTTGCGGCAGAAAGACGCCATGCGCAGATTGAATGACGGGTAGTCAATCAGGATGAGCGCATCGGGGCGCTCCTCCAGTAACGCCTTTCGCGCTATCCTGAAATTACGGCGTATCTGTCCCAGATTGCGCAATACAGCGGCAAAAGCCATAAACGCCATATGCCGGTAATCCTGATATAGCCTGCAACCGGCCTCAGCCATGCAGTCACCTCCGAGTCCGGCAAACTGCGCTTCGGGGTCGCACAGGCGCAACTGGCCGATCAGCCTTGCGCCGTGCGTGTCTCCCGATGCTTCGCCTGCTATGATGAAGTATTTGGCCAATGGACAATTATTTCTCCGGGTACATTACCACCTCCAATACGTTTCCGGCAGCAACCAGACGTTTGAGCATTGCCTGAACGGTTTCGGCAGTGATACCCTCCACATTGCTGCGGTAGGTATTCACCTCATCCAGACCATACATGTAGTACATATACAGAGCCTGGTTCCAGAACGTATTTTTCTCGATGTTCTCCTGAAAATCCTTGATCATTGACTCCTTCTCCTTCTGCAGGTCAGTGCTAAGCGGTCCGTTGTCAATAATGGTCTGCACCTCCTCGTGGATGATTTCCATGAGTCGTGTCTGTTTCTGCGGGTCGGTATCAAACTGCATGATCAGCGCAGCTACCGGTTTCGGCTGAATACCCATATATCCATAGGTTCCTACGCCGTACGAACCACCCTCACGTTCACGGATGGACTCCAGGTAACGCGTGCTGAGAATACGGCCGATCATCTCCATATTCAGGTCATTCGCCTGTGAATAGGGAATATCGTACGAGGTATATTGGATACGGTTGGAAGCCGTAGTGGTCTCCATCTGGCGTGCGAAATAGTTCTTTTGCACACCCTTGGCTACTGTAACATGGTGGTCGATAATCTGCTCGCGCTGGTTCTTCTTGGTCTTGAGACCTCCGAGCCACTGACAAATCAGTTCCTGCACTTTTGCGTCTTCGGGGTTGATGTTTCCTACAAAGACAAAGGTGAAATCCGCAGGGTTGGCAAAGCGCGCCTTGTAAACCTCCAGCGCTTTGTCCAGATTGACACGCTCCAACATAGCCGTATTCATCAGAACGGTACGCTCGGAATGGTTGGTAGCCATCAGCCGTACCGAATCGGCAAAGACGGTCTTGGGGTTCTTGTCACGGTTGACCAACTGGTTGTGCATAAGTCCCTTGAGTGTTTCATAAGCCTGTTCGTCGCGGCGCGGAGCACTGAAATAGAGGTAAGTCAGCTGGAGCATCGTCTCCAGATCCTTGACGCTGGACGAAGCATGAATACGCTCGGTGTTCTCGGATATCTCCGGACTCACAGAGACGGTCTTGCCCGTAAGGGCTTTCTCCAGTTGGGTAGCATTGAATCGTCCGATACCACTGAAACCGATGATACTGGTAGCCAGTTGTGCAGAAGGAAGGTCTTCCGTTTTTACCTGCGAGAAACCGCCTCGTGAGAACGCCTGCATCAGGATCTCGTCCGCCTTGAACTCGGTAGGTTTGAACACCACTTTGATTCCATTCGAGAGAATCCATTCGGTAGCATTGAGTGCCTCGTTCGTTTGTACGCTCTTGATTTTTCCTTTGTGAGGTGCTTTTTTCACCAGCTCGTTGTCAATCACCTCTTCCGCAGGTGCTTCGATAGCCAGGTCGCCCATACCTTTCAATCCGCCTAAGATATCCTCCTTTGCAGGCAGCTCCACGCCCTCTTTGCTCGGACCGGATACAGCCACGGTCGGGTTGTCATGAATAAGGGATTTGGCCACTTGGTTCACTGTCTCGACACTCAGCATCGGCAGCACTGCGTTGACAAACTCGTACTCCCACTCGGCTCCGGGCATGGACTCGTTGTCCTCAAAATTGCGGATACACTCGCGCGCAAGGGTAATGTTCTTGCGGGTGTTACGCTCGTTGTAGTATTTCTCCATACTACTGAGTTTCTCTGCTTTGACGCGCTCCAGTTCGGCGTTGGTGAATCCGTAGCGGCGCATCTTCTCAATCTGGAAAAGCAGATCATTGTAAGCCTCGGTCTCGCGTCCTTCTTTGGGAAGGGTAACCACATGGAAAGCATCCATCTTCTTGGCAATATCCGTGTAGTAGCAACCTGCGGCGGTGAAGGAAGCCTGCGGGTCAAGCGCCAGTTCGTTGAAACGGTTGTCGAGCATGTTTCCTACCAGTTCGTGCAACAGGTCAATCATGTATCCATGCGCCGTATTCTGAAACTGTTCAGGCAGCTCGTCGAACTTATATTGTACAGTAACACGGCTGCCTTGTGCCTCGGGATCGGTGATGACAACCACCAGCGGCTCGGTGTTATGGTTGACCGTGTAGATAGGACGCTCGCCATAGTTGGCACGGCGTGGCACATCCGCCCAGAGGGCTTTGATCTTTGCCTCTATCGTATCCACATTGATGTCACCCACTACGATAATCGCCTGGTTGTCAGGTCCGTACCATTTATGGTAATAATCACGGAGAGCCTGGTAGTCAAAATGGAGTATGACAGCGGTGTCGCCTATCACGTCACGCTTGGCGTACTGCGTACCCGGGTACATCTGAGCCTGCATCTCTTTCCAGATACGGCGTTGAGACGTGCGTCCTGTACGCCATTCCTCGAGAATCACGCCCCTTTCGGCATCAATCTCTTCGGGCAGCAGCAGCAAGCCGCAGCTCCAGTCGTGCATCACCAGCAAGGCGCTATCCACTATACCTTCACGGTATGTGGGCACATCCGAAAGACGGTAAACAGTCTCGTCGATGGAGGTATAGGCGTTGATGTTTCCGCCGAAGTTCACACCCACCGATTCAAAGTAATTGATGATTCCCTTGCCGGGGAAATGTTGGGTGCCGTTGAACGCCATATGCTCGAGGAAATGCGCCAGACCGTTCTGGTGGTCTTCCTCCAGAATGGCTCCGACCGCCTGGGCGATATGGAACTCAGCCCGCTGTTTGGGTTGCTCGTTATGACGGATGTAATAGGTCAATCCGTTGTCCAGTTTGCCGTAACGCACCTCTGCGTCCATCGGCAGTTTCTCCGGTGCTTGCGCCGATGACATCGCTGCCACACAGAGCAGCATAATGGCTGTAGTAAGTTTTTTCATTGTTTATGTTGTTTGGTCTTGATTATTCTCTTTCTTCTTGCGTGGGGCGCGTTTGCGTTTGGGTTTCTCTGCCTCAGCTATAGCCGCGTTGGCTTCGAGCAGTTCGTCCCCACGGCTCTTCCACGGCCTCGGACCGAGGATACGCTCCACGTCATCGGAGGTGATTACTTCGCGCTCGATGAGCAGCTGCGCCAACTGATGGTGCCCTTCGGCGTTCTCCGTCAGGATTTGTTTGGCGCGTGCCATCTGGTCAGCGATAATGCGCTGGGTCTCTTGGTCGATGAGATCGGCGGTGTTATCGGAATAAGGTTTGGTGAAACCGTAGTCATAGCGGCCTGTGGAGTCGTAGAACGACACATCCTTCAGTTTGTCGCTCATGCCATAGTAAGCTACCATCGCATAGGCTTGCTTGGTAGCACGCTCCAAGTCGTTGAGCGCACCCGTAGAAGTCTGGTTGAGGAACAATTGCTCGGCTGCACGTCCGCCCAACAGCGAACAGAGTTCGTCCAGTATATGTTCCTCGTTGGTCAGTTGCCGCTCTTCGGGCAGATACCATGCAGCACCCAGTGCCATGCCACGCGGCACGATGGTCACTTTCACGAGCGGATTGGCCCAACGCAGCATCCAACTGATGGTGGCGTGTCCCGCCTCATGGAAAGCGATGGAGCGTTTCTCCTCGTCGGTCATGATTTTGTTCTTGCGCTCCAGACCGCCCACAATGCGGTCCACGGCATCCATGAAGTCCTGTTTGCTCACTTTCTTGCGTCCGCCGCGCGCTGCGATGAGTGCCGCCTCGTTGCAGACATTCGCTATGTCCGCTCCACTGAAGCCCGGCGTCTGTTTGCTCAGGAAATCCAGATCCACCGTCTCGTCGCATTTGATAGGACGCAGATGGACCTCGAAAATCTCCTTACGTTCCTGCAAATCAGGCAGTTCCACATGTATCTGGCGGTCGAATCGCCCGGCACGCAGCAAAGCCGAGTCGAGCACATCGGCACGGTTGGTGGCGGCGAGGATGATGACACCGCTGTTGGTTCCGAAGCCGTCCATCTCTGTCAGCAGCTGGTTCAGCGTACTCTCGCGCTCGTCGTTACCTCCGGTCATCACATTCTTGCCGCGGGCACGGCCTACGGCATCAATCTCGTCAATGAAGATGATAGCAGGTGCTTTCTCTTTCGCCTGGCGGAAGAGGTCGCGCACACGGCTGGCGCCTACGCCCACGAACATCTCCACGAAATCCGAGCCGCTCATCGAGAAGAACGGCACGTCCGCTTCTCCGGCTACCGCTTTGGCTAACAGCGTCTTACCTGTTCCCGGAGGGCCGACAAGCAACGCACCTTTGGGAATCTTGGCTCCTATCTCGGTGTATTTCTCGGGGTTCTTGAGGAAGGCTACTATCTCCTGCACTTCCTGCTTGGCACCATACAGACCCGCCACGTCCTTGAAGGTCACTTTGTCTTTCTTGTCCTTGTCGAAAATCTGCGCCTTGGCGCGACCGACACCGAAGATGCCTCCGGGACCTCCTGCGCCGCCGATGCCGCGGCTGAGATACACAAAGAAAAGTATCATCAGCACAAATGGCAGCACATTGACCAGAATCAGATACCAATAGTCGTGTGATTTCTCGTATGTCACATCTATTGCCGCCTGCCCGTTAGCCTTGCGGGAGGCGTTGACGGCATCCATGTGCTTGCTGAACTCCTCTACGGAAGGGATGCGCGTATGCAGTTCGCCATGCGCATTCTCACCGTCCGCCTGCGAGTTGAAAACAAGTGTGTAGGCCCGCGGACGCACGGTAGCTTTAGCTCCCATGTCATCGTAAACGACTATCTTCTCGATGGCATCCGCGTCGATATAGGCCGTCAGTTTGGTATAACTCAGTTCCTTGTTGGGCGTATTATCCTTGTTGCCGAACAGCCAGAATGCTATCAGCGCAAACGCTGCGGCATAGAAAATCATACCCAGCCATCTGCGCGGCCCTGAAGGCTGCTCCGGCATCTGCGGTTGCAGTTGTTTCTTGTTCTTATTCGTCGCCATATTCTGTTATTTTACCGTCTTCCCAAAGTTGCTCGATTGCATAGAATGCGCGCGGCTCGCGCTGCATGATGTGAACAAAGATTGTGCCATAATCCATCGCCACCCACTCGGCGTTCTCCTGCCCGGCCACCGACAGCGGATGAACATGCGTGGTGGTACGCACAAAATCATCCACCTCGTCGGCGATAGCCGACACCTGCGTGTTACTCTGTCCCTCGCAGATAATCATCATCTCTACGGGTGCTTCCTTGATTTTCTTCAGGTCAATCGCCACTATGCGCTGACCTTTGCGGTTGCGGATTCCTTCGATGATGGTCTCCGCCAGTTTCTTAGTACTTATCTCTTTCATTTTAATTGATTATTTTCTTTTTCAGAAACCTGAACATAACGCAAAATTCTACCGATATTATCCCATATTACAAAAAGCGTGCAAAGTTACAAAAAAAAAATAACATATGCAAATTTATATACGACTTTTTGTATGTGGATAATTCAAAATTGCATTGCAAAACCTATACCATCGGCTGTAGATTGGATGGAGAAAATGAATGTGGGCTGGGAAAATGCACATTGCTCGTTTAGAATCCGGTCTGCCGATTTACGGCGTATTTGGCCGACAATGAGGCATGGGATAGAGGCACCTAACACACCGGCACCTACGAGAAACAAAATATTACCGGTCCGATTTGTGGTCACTATATTTGCAGGTGCATAGCCTTCTGGATATGCTCCCACGCCATAGGCACTAAGACCTGCTATCATGCCTCCGGTGAAGGTACTGGCAGCACCTGCGCCGAACAGTCCCCAACCGGTTTTCCACAATGCATCGGCCGCGCGGTATTGCTGCCATGCTCCAGCGCAGACATCATTCGGAGAAGCCGCTTGGTCTTCCACGCGCGCATGACTATCAAACACTATAAAAACGAACATAAGCACCAACATGCTTTTTCGTGGTATGTTTTTCATAGTGTAAAGAATTTGAATTGTGAGTAATGGAACCATTTGAGATACGCATTCATGCGCTATCTTGCGTGCAAAGGTAGTAAAAAAAATGCACATGTGCAAGTTTTTTCGCAATTTATTTGCGTATGTGCGATTTTTGTTGTACCTTTGTACCCCGAAAATGAATAAATTGTAAATGACCAAATTGTAAATGTCTTTATGTTTATCATCGGCATTGCGGGCGGTACCGGCTCGGGTAAAACAACGGTAGTCAGAAAACTCATTGAACGCCTTCCTAAAAGCGAGGTAGTAGTTATCCCACAGGATTCGTATTACAAAGACAGCAGCAACGTCCCCGTTGAGGAGCGTCAGAACATCAATTTCGACCATCCCGATGCGTTCGACTGGCCGCTGCTGGCGAAGCATATCAAGATGCTCAAAGAGGGGCAGCCTATCGAGCAACCTATCTATTCTTACCTGACCTGCACGCGCCAGAAAGAGACCATCCACATTGAACCCAAAGAGGTCATTATCGTGGAGGGTATCATGGCGCTCCGCGAGTTCAAGATGCGCGAGCAGATGGACCTCAAAATCTTCGTCGATGCCGATGCCGACGACCGTCTCATCCGTGTGATGAAACGCGATGTATTGGAGCGCGGACGAACCGCCGAACAGGTGATCGAACGCTACCAGCGTGTGCTCAAACCCATGCACGAGCAGTTTATCGAACCATGCAAACGTTTCGCGGATGTCATTGTGCCACAGGGCGGACACAACAATGCCGCCGTCAACATGCTCGCCAAATTCGTCAAACAGCAGCTCCGCGACTCCTAAACACCAGCCCCGCGACTCCTAAACGCTCGTTCCGCAACTTCTAAAAAAGGCAACTTATCGGGAGCACTTCGGGAGTGCATCGGGAGTGCATCGGGAGTGCATCGGGTGAATATCGTATCCTACCGCACCCTATATATACATAGTATATATCCCGTGATTTTAAAAATCACATCGTTTGTTAATGTAGTGTTTTTTCAACTCTTCTATACATTTCTCAAAATCGGCACCTTCACCCTTGGTGGAGGCTATGCCATGTTGCCGCTTATCCAGCGTGAGGTAGTGGACAACCGGCATTGGATTGACGAAGAGGAGTTTCTGAATATGATAGCCCTTGCACAGGCTGCTCCTGGTATTATCGCCGTCAATTCCGCCATTTTCATCGGCTGGCGTATAGGCGGCTGGAGAGGCGTCTTGGGAGCGGTTTTAGGAGCTGTACTGCCCTCATTCCTAATCATTTTGGCCATCGCAATGGTGTTTAGCGAGTGGAAACAGTTGCCGGCAGTGGAAGCCGTGTTCAAGGGAGTTAGGCCGGCGGTAGTGGCACTCATCGCTGCACCCTTGTTCAAGATGGCTAAGACAGCCAAAATCAGTTGGCTCACAGCCCTCATCCCCGTGGCTGCGGCACTACTCATCTGGCTCGGACACGTCAACCCCGTTTGGGTCATTCTTGCCACTATCGTTCTTACCTGCGCCTCCGTCTCAATCACCCGAAATAGTAAATAAATCGTACATCTGTCCTTCGTAAATAAATCCCACATCTGTCCTTCGTACATCCCTTCATGATTTACCTCCAGTTGTTTCTCTCGTTCTTCAAGATTGGTCTCTTCGGCTTCGGCGGAGGCTTGGCTATCCTGTCCCTCATCCAGATGGAGGTGGAGCAGTACGGATGGATGACCCAGCAGGAGTTCGTGGATATCGTGGCTGTCAGCCAGGTCACGCCCGGACCCATCGGCATCAACTGTGCCACCTATGTCGGCTATACCGCCACCGGCTCCGTGTGGGGAAGTGTGCTCGCTACCACAGCGATTATTCTGCCGAGCCTGATTATTATGCTGAGCATCTGCCGTGCCTATTTCTGGTTGAACAGCCGCTTTCACGACAATCCTTATTTCTCCCAAACGCTCAGGATGTTGCGTTTCACGGTCATCGGACTCATCGCTGCGGCGGCGCTGATGCTCATCCGGCCAGCCAATTTCATTGACTGTACCAGCTGGATCATCTTTGCCGCCGTGGCGTTCTTCACCGTTCTGCCGCAGGTTTATAAGAACAAGGTGACCGATTTTCTCAGTCACCCTATTCTCTTGATCATCCTTTCCGGCGTCGCCGGCTACTTCATCTACCGCTGAATTATTCCCTCCCCTTTAGGAAGCGGGCGCTCAAGCTCTCTCCAGCTTGGCATGGGTCAGCAGCAGTGTTTTTGTCCCCTGTTTGTCGAAAACTATCTCTATCTTGTCGTTCTCCGTTACCTCATCCCGATAGACGCGTACCACGGTACCTTCGCCGAACACACGGTGGCTCACTCTGTCACCGCTCTTCCAAATAGCCGAAGCCACGCTGCTTGTCGCACCGCTGACAGGCTGAGAAGCAGGAGTCCTGGAACTTCGGAATTCTGGTACTCTGGTACTCTGAAACTCAGTCCTTCTGTCGCTAAACGCCCATCTGGATTGCATAGCGGGGCGCTCATAACTTATGGCGGAGGAACGTTCTTGTACCATGTCTATATACTGTCTGTCGATGTCTTTCAGAAACCGGCTCGGCGAGTTGAAAGCCATTTGGCCGTTCCTGAATCGCTGTCGTGCATAACTCAAATAACACCTCTCCATAGCACGCGTGATAGCTACGTATAGCAACCGCCGCTCCTCTTCTACCTCGCTCGGCTTGACACAGAACTGGCTGGGGAAGAGGTTCTCCTCCATGCCTGCGATGAATACCACGGGGAACTCCAGACCTTTTGCGGCGTGTACGGTCATCAGCGTCACCCTCTCTGTCGTGTCCGCAAGGTTATCATCCTGGTCGGTCTGCAGGCTCACTTCGCTCAGGAAATCCGTTATCGGCGTGTAGTCAACACCTTCCTCCTGCCGCTGCGCCACAAACTCACGGATGGCGTTCAGCAGTTCCTGCACATTCTGCGCGCGGTCTATTCCTTCAGCGGTCGTATCCGTCGCCAAAACTGTCTGCACACCCGTCAAACGCAATGTCTGCTCGGCAAAACTGTAAGCATCCGTCTCCTCACTCAACTGCGCCAGTTGGTCTATCATGCCCGCAAAACCGCGTAACCGTTTGGCTGTCGCGGCGCTCACATCCAATGCTGTTTTCTCCGGAGTACGCATGACTTCCAAATAGGCGCGATGATTCTCGATAGCATTGGCGGCTACTTTTTTCATGGTTGTATCGCCTATGCCGCGGCCGGGAAAACCTACTATTCGCAGCAGTGCCTCGTTATCCCGGGGATTGACCGCCAGACGGAAATAGCCCAACACGTCTTTGATCTCCTTTCGCTGGTAGAAAGATGTACCGCCGTAGATACGGTAAGGGATATTCCGTTTCCTGAGTTCGCCCTCGAAGGCACGGCTCTGAGCATTCGTTCGGTACAGGATGGCTATATCGTCGTAACTGCGCTTTTTCCCCTCTTTTGTGGAGAGGGATAGGGAGAGGTTGTGAACGATTCCGTCCGCTTCCGCACGGTCATCCATATAGGCGTACAGACTGAGCGGTTTACCCACCTCTTTCTCCGAGAAAACAGTCTTCTCTATCTGGTGTACATTCTTATGAATCAGCGAATTGGCGGCGTTTACGATGTTCTGTGTCGAGCGGTAGTTTCGCTCTAATTTGAACAACCGTGCGTTGGGATACTGCTGCCTGAAATTGAGAATATTGCGTATGTCTGCGCCGCGGAACGAATAGATACTCTGCGCATCGTCGCCCACTACACAGATGTTCTGCTGCGGCTCAGCCAAACGGCTCACCAGACAATACTGCACGTAGTTGGTGTCCTGATATTCATCCACCAACACGTACCTGAACATCTGCTGCAGCTCCTCGCGTACATCCGCGTGCTCGTCCGTCAGCCTCAGCATATTCAGCAGCAGATCGTCAAAATCCATCGCGTTGGCTGCCTTCAGGCGTGCCTGATAGAGTTCATAGACAGAGGTGATCTCATACATCCGTGCCTCACGGTCTGCTTGCAGCAGTTCGCGGTTCATGCCGTACTGTGCCGGCGAAATCAGGTTGTTTTTCGCCATAGAGATTCGCCCGAGAACCACTGACGGTTTATACACTTTCTCGTCCAGTCCGCGTTCCTTGCAGATAGCCTTGATTACTGATTTGCTGTCGGTTGTATCATAGATAGTAAAATCCCTCGTGAAACCCAGCCGCTCCGCATCACGTCTCAACAGTTTGGCGCATATACTATGGAACGTCCCCATCCATAGATAGCGGTAGTCTGACGGCTGACAGCTGACAGCTGATAGCTGCCTGATCCTCTCCTTCATCTCACGCGCGGCTTTGTTGGTGAAGGTCAATGCCAGAATATTCCCTGCCGGAACACCCTGCTCCAGCAGATACGCAATCCGGTAGGTCAGCACACGCGTCTTGCCCGAACCCGCACCGGCTACTATCAGCGACGGACCTTCCGTACACATCACCGCCTCGCGTTGGGTTTCATTCAGTTCCTCCAAGTAATTCATATCAATTGTCAACTGATTCGTAATTCGGCTGCAAAGGTACTGCTTTTTTGCGAATTATGCAAGAGATTATGTCTGAAAAAAAACGCATGTGCTTGTGTATGTCGAAAAAAATTGCTACCTTTGCAACCGAATTAACGATGATCGGATAAATGACTACAATGAAAAAGAACAGGAAGACGGTTTGGCTGTTAGCGGTAGGTCTGCTGGCTGTTGCGCTCTGCAGCTGTCGGCAACCGTCCAAGGCGGAGCAATACCGCATAGAGAAACACGAGCGCGACAGTATGGCTCTGGCGGAACAGATGCGCAGCCTTGATTACTATCAGACGGTGCACGATTCGCTGTTGCCGCAGGTGGACTCGCTCATCCGTTTCTTCAAGTATGAGAAAAACGAGAAATACCAGGACCACGGATATTATGTCATCACCGCAAAATGGGGAAATGTACGTATCCTTGTCCGCGATGACGGCGAAGAAGTGCTGGTGTATGAAAACGGCAGGCGGAAAAGCAACTGGAACGATGGACAGATAGACGAGAGTTTCTGGAGCGGAGCCAACGACCGCGACAAAGAGGCCTATACACGGGCAAAAGAACTGTATTGGAAGATTCGGGATATAAACGAATTGGAAAAACGCATCCATAAAACATCGTTGGAAGTACAAAAATACCAAAAAAGGCTGCAAAAATCGTAAATATTTGCGTATATGCAAAATTTGTTGTACCTTTGTCGTCAAAATATGAAAGCCAATTGATACTATGTCAGAATCCAAGTACGAAAGCAAAATAACCTCTGCTGCGTGCTCAGCTGCGCAAATGTACGCAGTACTGGGCAATCTCAGTAATCTGGAGCGGGTACGCGACCTTCTCCCGCAGGACAAAATTCAGGAGATGGAGATTCAGCCCGATTATGTCCGCCTCAAAGTGGACGGTCTCGGTCCCAAGATCACCATTGCCATAGTGGACCGCATTGAGAACGACACCATCAAGTTCGGGCTGGAAGGTGCACCGATGGAGGCTAATTTCTGGATTCAACTCAAGGAAATCTCTCCCACCGACACGCGTATCAGGTTAACCGTCAAAGCCGATATACCGATGATGTTCCGCACAATGATCAGCAACAAACTGCAGCAGGGATTGGATCAAGCTGCTGATATGTTAGCGCAATTCCCTTACGCCCAATGGGCATAATCAAACATATGAAAAGACCTCGTATACACCGTGAAGGACGCAACCTGATTTGCGGCACTGCCCTTCTGCTCTTTATCATCAATATTCCAATGTACATGTATTTCCCGCATTGGATTTTCGGTATCACACTGGTGTTGACGGCATTGTTGCTTGTCTTCGTCACCTATTTCTTCCGCAACCCCGTGCGCGTATTGGAGATAGACGACCCTGACTTCATCATCGCGCCGGCGGACGGACGTGTAGTGGTAATCGAGCCTACCGAAGAAAACGAGTATTTCCACGAGAAGCGACTGCAGGTTTCTATCTTCATGTCGCCGTTCAATGTACACGCCAACTGGTATCCCATTGAGGGAACTGTTCTTGTGTCCGAGCACCAGAAAGGTCGTCACAAAGGAGCATGGCTGCCCAAATCGAGTACGGAGAACGAGCGTTCGCTGGTGGTAATAGAAACGCCATCCAAAGTGCAGATTGCTATCCGTCAGGTGGCCGGCGCCATGGCTCGCCGTATCGTCACGTATGCAAAACCCGGCAACCGGGCGCACCGCAACAGCCACCTCGGTTTCATCAAACTGGGCTCGCGCGTGGACATGTACCTGCCGCTGGATACCGAGATGTTCGTCGCCATAGGCGATACCGTCCGCGGCAACGAGACCATCATAGGCCGACTGCAAAAATAACCGGAATCCCGGTAATCCGGAAATCCAGTAATCCAGAAATTAAAACTATATAACCATGAACTTTGAAGAACTCTTTGCGCAGTATCCCTGCCCGTTTACCGATGAGCAAGTACAGGCTCAGGTAGCTGAAATCGAAGCAAAACACTTTGCCGGAAATAACAATGTAGAGGTGTGGAAACAATGCCTTCATCAGATTGACTACACCACCCTTTCCGCCGACGACACGATTGCCAAGGTAGAGAAAATGGCGCGCGCAGTCAATCATTTCGAGAAAGATTTTCCGGGTATCCCTAACGTAGCCGCCATCTGTGTTTATCCGGCTATGGCGGAGTACGTGCGCGCCACACTCGATGATCCTCAGTTCCCTATCGCCTGCGTGAGCGGGGTGTTCCCCAGCAGCCAGAGTTTTCTGGAGGTCAAGGTAGCAGAGACCGCACTCGCACTCAAAGCCGGGGCTACCGAGATTGACATCGTCCTCTCGGTCGGCAAGTTCCTGGAGGGACGCTACCAGGACTGCTTTGACGAGATAGCCGAACTCAAAGCCGTTTGCGGCACACACCACCTCAAAGTGATCCTCGAGACAGGGCTGCTCAAGACCGCGGAGAACATCTGGAAGGCATCTATCCTTGCTATGGCGGCGGGATGCGATTTCATCAAGACTTCTACCGGTAAGATATCCGTCAATGCTACGCCGGAAGCTACCTTTGTCATGTGCCATGCTATCAAGGTTTGGCGCGAGAAGACAGGCGTCAAGACAGGCTACAAACCCGCCGGAGGCGTTTCCACTACCGAGGAGGCAGTTCAACACTACACGCTCGTCAAGGAGATTCTCGGCGAAGAGTGGCTCAACAACCAATCTTTCCGTTTCGGTGCCTCCCGCTTGGCTAACAACCTCCTTTCCTCCATCGTAGGCAAAGAGACCAAGTACTTCTAATTGAGAAAAATGAATAAATGAGAAAATGAATAAATGAGAAAATGAACAAGATCATTTCCAAACGGTTTTTCTCGTCCAATGTAGCGGAGCTGATAGTAGAGGCTCCGCTTATTGCGCGCAGCAGACGTGCCGGACATTTCGTGATCATCCGCGTGGACGACCGCTCCGAGCGTGTACCGCTCACTATCGCCGGAGCGGACAGGGAGAAAGGCACCATCACATTAGTGGTACAGCAGGTAGGTGTATCCACACGCAAACTGCTGGCGCTCAACCCGGGCGATTTCATCCGCGATGTAGTGGGTCCGCTCGGCCAAGCCACACGTATAGAGAACTACGGCACCGTCGTGTGTGCGTGCGGAGGCGTGGGAGCAGCACCTATGCTGCCCATAGCCGAGGCTCTCAAGAAAGCAGGCAACCGCGTCATCACCGTGCTCGCGGCGCGCAACAAAGACCTCATCATACTCAAGGACGAACTCGCCCGGTGGTCAGATGAACTGATTGTCATGACCGACGACGGCTCGATGGGCAAGCAGGGTGTGGTAACCGTCGGCGTGGAAGAAGTCATCAACCGCGAGCGCGTGGATAAATGTATCACCATCGGCCCCGCTGTCATGATGAAGTTCGTTTCGCTGACCACCGCCAAGTATAATATCCCCACCGATGCCTCGCTCAACACCATCATGGTGGACGGCACAGGCATGTGCGGCGCCTGCCGCGTGACCGTGGACGGAAAGACCAAGTTCGTCTGTGTTGACGGACCAGAGTGCGATGCCCACGGAGTGGACTGGGACGAGATGCTCAGCCGCATGCGCTCCTACAAAACAGAGGAGACGGATGCACTGCAACAGTACCAAATCAGACTGGCGAGACAGAATCGAGAGACTACCGAGTCGGGAGAGAGTCGGGATAAAACCGAGGTCAACTCGGATACAAACACAGCTCCCGTACCGGAGCCTTTCACCGGCACTGCGAAAGACCGCGTGGCTATCCCCCGCGTTCAGATGCCCGAACTGCGTCCGGAAGTGCGCGTGAAAAGCTTGCACGAGGAGGTCAACCAGGGTCTCACCTTCGAGCAAGCCATCACCGAATCCCACCGATGCCTCAGCTGCAAGAACCCCACCTGCGTACAGGGGTGCCCGGTGAATATCAACATACCCGGCTTCATCAAACAGCTGGAGCAAGGAGACATCCTCGGCGCAGCGGAAATCATCAAGCAGAGTTCGTCCCTGCCTGCCGTCTGCGGACGCGTCTGCCCGCAGGAGAAACAGTGCGAATCCCAGTGTATCCACCTCAAGATGAAGCACCAGCCCGTTGCCATCGGCTACCTCGAGCGATTCTGCGCCGACTACGCAAATGACCAAATGGTACATGACAAAATGATAAATAAACCTACGACCGTCAAAGTGGCGGTTGTAGGTAGTGGTCCTGCCGGACTCACTTTCTCCGGCGACATGGCTAAATACGGCTACGAGGTGCATGTGTTTGAAGCACTGCATGAGATAGGCGGTGTGCTCAAATACGGCATCCCCGAGTTCCGCCTGCCGAACAGCATTGTGGACAAGGAGATTGACGGACTGCGTGCTCTCGGCGTACAGTTCCATACCGATACTATCATCGGCAAAACTATCAGCGTCAAGGAGTTGGAGGAACAGGGCTTCAAGGGCATCTTTGTCGGTTCGGGAGCCGGGCTGCCGCGCTTCATGAACATCCCCGGCGAGAACCTCAACGGCGTACTCTCGTGCAACGAGTACCTCACACGCGTCAACCTCATGGACGCTTCCAACCCCGAGACCGACACACCACTGCTCTACGGCAGAAACGTAGCAGTTATCGGAGGAGGCAACACCGCCATGGATGCTGTCCGTACTGCCAAACGCCTCGGAGCGGAGAGAGCGATGATCATCTACCGACGCAGCGAGGAAGAGATGCCCGCACGCGTGGAGGAGGTCAGACATGCCAAACAGGAGGGAATCGAGTTCCTCACACTCCATAATCCTGTTGAATACCACGCAGACGACAACGGACGCGTCTGTGAGGCGGTGCTGCAGGTCATGCAGCTCGGCGAACCCGACGAATCCGGACGCCGCAGTCCGGTGCCCGTAGAGGGACAGACACTCACTATCCCTGTCGATCTCGTCATCGTAGCTGTCGGTGTCAGCCCCAACCCACTGATCCCCTCCTCCGTCCAAGGACTGGAGATCAGCAGGAAAGGCACAATCGTCGTCAACGAACAGATGCAGTCGGCTATCCCCACCCTCTTTGCCGGAGGCGACATCGTCCGCGGAGGTGCCACCGTCATCCTCGCCATGTCCGACGGACGCAAAGCCGCCGCTGCCATGCATCAGAAACTCAGTGAATAGTAAAAAAAAGACGCTCTCGGGCGTCTTTTTTTTACCGGTTTGTTTGGATCAGCCGCAAGGTTGCGGAATTAAGGCCGCAGGGCATCACATCCCAGTTGCCGTAATAAGAGATTTTGCCTCCTTTGAGGTTGGCAATATTGGCATCCTTGAAATTACGCCAGGCGATACCGCGGCGGTCCATTTCGGCAAGGTAGTTGGCGGCAAGCGAGGTGACCTCGATACACAATGTGTTCTTGCCTTTCCGCAAATAGGGCGTTATATCCACATCAAACGGCGCGGCAAAGACCGTGCCTGCGTCCTGTCCGTTGACAAACACATGCGCCGACTCACGCACATCGTCCAGATTGAGCACGACACGATTGCCCTTTAGCTGCTTCGCCGAGAGTTTTATCGTCGTCTCATACGCCGCTGTTCCTACAGCGTCCGGCCATAACTCCGACCAGTATTGTAAAGGTACAAGGAGACGATGTACAATGGACAAAGGCACAGAGTCAAACGAGCGTACCTCCACAGGTGTGAGGGTCCAAGGTTGGTGCGTGAGGTCGATTGTACGGGTGGGTTCTTCTATCGGACCGGTAGCAAAGAGACGGGTAATATAGCAGCCGTCGGCGGTGACATCCAACAGACAGGACTCGCCGCTGTGCAGCGACAGGAGTACACTATCGGCTGTTACAGAGGGATGGATATACGCTTTTACATCCTTGCCCTGCAGATTGGTAATGAAATAACGGTAGCCGCTCTCCATACGGCGGCGGATAGTCTTGACACCCAATTGTTTCATCGTCTCGGGGCGTATGGGTGTGCGGCTCAGTGCTGCTTGGTAATTGCCGTCATTGACGCGGATGATGGTTGCGCCCTGTTTCTCCAACTCCGCGATACGCGTTTGGGTGCGTTCCGGCATACGTCGTACTTCGGGCAGGACGAGTGCTTTGTATGTCACGCCTGAGGGGGATATCAGATGTCCATTCGCGTCCACACCGCGGATGGAGTCTATCATGCGGTCGGACACGTAATCGAGGTCATAACCGGCGTTGTAGATGGCATTGACAGCATGGATGAAGCGCGGTGCCACCTTGTCCATCTTATGTATATCGAAGAGCAACAGCCTTCCTTCGTACTCCGACCAGATGTCATAAACGGGCAGATAAACGAGCAGGTCATTATCGGGCGTGCCTTCTTGCAGGGCTGCCTGTACGCGCTGCATATACGCCGTGAAAGCCGGTACGTCGCGCCAGATAGTATTCTGCGGGTTCATCTCCATCGCGGCATAGAAGAGATAGCCCGGCCACGGAGCCGTCTCGGGCGAATATGCCGTGCCGTGGAAGAAACAGCGGTTGACACCCGCCACCATCATCAGGTCGAAGTCCGGTTTGCACTGGCTGAGTGAGGTGCGCCAATGCTCCGTGAGCCACGTGAACGTCTCTGCCGTGACAAGAGGCTTGCCGTAGAAATGCGCCACCGATGCCGGGTATTTGAGCATGGAGAGATCCGAATAATTGGGGCGCGTGAGCGAGTCCGTGCGTAGTCCCTTGATACCGAAATCGGAGAGACCGAAGCCCTCTATCTCGGGTATATCCACCGTAGCGTACATGTCCAGCAGATTGGCGGGTGAGCCGTGCGACTGATTGCGCACTTTGGCACCATGGCTGTGCGCCCAGGATGTCCACACTTCGGCAAAGTTCTCCAACAGTAGTTCGCCGAGGGTCTCACGGTAGTCGCAGATAAGCGAAGCATGGTCGGGTGCCTGCTCGTTGAGGAAAGCAGGGAAATGCTCCTCCAGGCGGTAGCCTCTGCGGCGGGCGAACTCATCCGGCAAGGCAGGTGTCCAGTCGGCTCCATAAACCTCATAGGAATCGTTGAAAAACGTATGGGGATAAGGCACACCTGAACGGGCAAAGGCGGTATCAAACTTACTGAGATACCTCTCCACGGCGGCACGGTTGAAATGGTCGATGACATATCCTTCTCCACCGGGAGCCGCACGTTTTACTTTCTGGCGCGTACGCGCTATATAGAGTGCTACGGAATCACCGGAAGGGTAGCCCCATGTGCCTGCAAGCACCGGAAAATCCTTGCGCTCGCGGTCGGTGAGTGCAGGCATGGTTTCCCCTGCCTTCCATTGCTTGAAGACGGCTTTGCAGGCGGCATCGTCCACCGTTACCTCGGGTCCGCCGAAAGGCCAGCCTGTGCCATTGTTCATGTCTATCTGCACGCCAAGACGCTCGCCTTCCGACTCGCACCAGCCGAGCATGTCCATCCAACGCGGCGAGAGATAAGGAATATCGTTCGCCTCATTGCCCTGTACGCCGTAGATGGGGGTTATCTCGACCGCACCAATACCGGCTTTGGAGAGCGACTCCAACTGATACGTGATGCCCACCGAGTCCACCGCGGAGCCGAGCCACCACCAGCGTGTACCGGGGAGAGACGAGTCAGCCAAAAGGGACAACGGGACGATGTATAATGTACAAAGGAGAAGGAACTTGCGCATAAAGATATTCATTATTAATTATTCATTATTAATTATTCTTTCTTTAGTTTCCCTCGGGTTTCTCAATATCTTGGCGTGGCGAGGGGATCCAATGCCACTCGGCATAATCATAGGCAGGCAGAGTTCGGAAATGTGTACCGTAACTGCCGCCCCACTCAATGAGTTGGTTCACCACCATGCGGGCGATCATATAGGCTCCGTAGGTGGAGAAATGGGTGTCGTCAGCGATGGCTTTGGTCTGCCCGGGCCATGTGCCGGCAGGGCAATGGACGAGGGCATGCTTGCTCTTGTCGGGTCCCATCAACTCGAACCAAGTTCTGGTCATCTCCTGCAAATCAACGACGGGTATATTCTCTCTCGCACCCATGAAACGAATCGCCTCCGGGTAGTCTTTATGGGTATCCTTGATATGTCCCGACTCATCAAAATGCCTGCGGCGGGTCGGGGTACAGAAGATGATGGTTGCGCCTTTGGAACGGGCGATGTCGGAGAACTGCTTGAGACAGTACTGGAACTGATAGAACGCCCCGTGACCAACTTTGCCGTCTGCCTTCTGGTCGTTATGGCCGAACTCGACAAAGACATAGTCACCGGGCTTGAGCAGGGTCTCTATCTTCGCCAACCGCCCGCGGGCGATGAACCCTTCCGCCGTCTCGCCGCTTTCGGCGTAGTTAGCCACAGCCACGTCCCCTGCTGCGAACAAGGGAAGCATCTGTCCCCATGAGCAGTAGGGCTCAAACTCCTGGTCGGTAACGGTGGAGTTGCCGCATAGATAGACTGTCGGGCAGTCGGCCGGTTCTATCTCTATACGTTGAACGACAGGGTTCTCTCCTGTTATCTCCAGTGTCAGTTTGTCGTCCCAGTCGAGTTTGGTCAGTTCGCGGTCTTTGAGGCGCACTTGGGTCTCCTGACCTTTCGCGTTGACATAGGCAGGTGTGCGTTTGTTGACAATGAAAGAGCGTGTGACGGTCTCGCCTTTGCGGGTAGCGAGGTCATAGAGCATCAACCTCCGCGACTCCGCACGTACGGTAGTAGAGCCCGCCTTGCGTTTATTGCCCAGTGTGACCGTCACCCGCCAGTTGCCGTCCGGCACCGCAGCGGAGTAATACCCCTCGCCAAGAGCCGTATCCGGCACAAAATTGATAGCTGAAAGCTGATGGCTGAGAGCCCCAAGGAATATAAGAAGGATGAACTTGCGCATTCGTAATTTTTAATTTTTAATTCGTAATTTCTTTCAGTCCATATGAAACATCTCCGGCAGAGGGATGGATACAGGTGAGTTATCGGGGTTGGTGACCATGATATCCGCCATGTACGCCCACCAGCGTTGGCAAGCCTCGGTAGTGCCCAAATCCTGGCTGCCGCCGTCGCCCTCCAGTTCCTGATAGGCATAGAGGGTGTTGGTATCTTCGTCCAGATAAATGCTGTAATTACGCACACCGCTCTCGGAGAGCTGTCTCCGTAATTCGGGAAAGAGATTGGCATGACGGCGTTTGTACTCGTCCTTCATGCCCGGCAGCAGGTACATTTTGAATGCCTCGCGACGCATAAGGCAATTTACAATTTATCATTTACAATTTACCATTTATCATTTCGCCATTTTATAGACTTCTGAGGCGCAGAGGAGGAAACAGCCAACGCCGTAGTCCTCGAAATCCGGCAGTTTGTCGTAGAGGGTCGGTTGGGAGTCCTTGGGTTCTTTGCCCGTGCCCTGCTGATAGCCGAGCATACCGTCGGCATGCACGCACTCCTTGACCATCGCACGCCATGTTTTCTCTACAAGCGGACGGTATTGCTCCGCCGGCAGAATGCCGTGGTTGACACACCACGCGTAGCCATAGATGAAGAGCGATGTGCCCGTCACTTCCTTGCCGCCGAAATCATCGGGGTCGGCAAGCGAGCAGTTCCAGAAACCATCCTCGCGCTGGAGCGGCAGGAGTCCGTTGAGCAGTTCGGTGAGGTCGAAGATATATTCGCGGTAGTGCGGGTCTGTCGGTTTCATCTCGTCCAGTACGCGGCACAATGCAGCCACCACCCATCCGTCACCGCGCGACCAGTAACATTCCTTGCCGTTGGGGGTCTTGTAGGGCGGGTTGAAATCGCGGTCACGCCACCATAGGCCGTTGACGGAGTTGCGCAAGCCGCCGTCCTGCCGGTTGCGGGTGTATTCATACATCCGCCACGCTTTCCCAGCATAGCGTTTGTCGCCCGTCGTGCGGCTCAGTTTATACAAGGCAGGCATACCCATCTGAATAGCGTCAATCCACCACCAGTCGTCGTCCTCCTGCAGCCGGGTAATCATCCGTGCGTTCTCGATGACATGGCTGAGATCCGCCAAGCCTGCTCCCTTCTTCATGCCGCGGGCTTTCTGGATGCGGTACATATCAATATAGGTCTGGCAGCAGCAGTAGTCATCCGCATCGCGTGTGGTGACCCCGTTGCGGGGCGTCCATTGGTGGTAATCGCACCAGCGGAGCGTGTAGTCGTAATATGTCTCCTGCGGATCCATCTGATAGAGAGCCATGAGACCCTCGTAATAGACACCGCGTGTCCAGAGCGATGAAGGACGCGTCTTGCCGCCGACATGTGTATCCAGCGTCGGGTCGGGGCAGTAGTTCATGAACCACTGATTGACGAGCGTGGCGGTAGCAAGGATTTCCTGCTTGGTCAGAGGCTGAGCTTTGGCAGGCTTTGCCGCCGAAAGAGGCAAAGTGAACAAATACAAAAGAAGTACAATGTACGATGTACGGTGTACGAAGGAAGGGGTGTATTTTTTCATGTCCCAATAGATTTTCATTAAAACGTCACAAAATTACCCTTTTTGCGCGTATGTACACGTGTGTATTTATACAGAAAAGTGTAATTTCGTCCGTTTACTTTCTTTTCTCGTTACCCTCCGGAATGATGTATAATAGAACCCGGACAGACGTAAACAGCAGATATGAGACAAGTGAACATATACCGATAATCCCTAATGTTGCTCCAAAGGTTTCAATCTGTGTATTCCCTTCAAAGTATATTGAGAGGAATAAGCCTATCGGGAAACAAAGGTTAAGAGCCAGAGATATCCAGTTGTATATCTTATACCCCCGTGGATCAGGAAGTTGGAAGAAGGCAATAAAAGTCAATACAAGCCAAGATAAGCCTAAGAATATTCCGAAACTTACCCCTGCAATAGAAAAGTAGTTGTCAAGCGCGCAAGTATTTCTCCATATCATAAAACAATAGAAGGAAACAATTGCCAGCGTCATAGCAATGAAAGAAACAATCCGCAAAGCGGGATATATACGCTCAAGTTTAGAGCCTTGCGCACAATGACTATTGCGCAACCTATGTAAACTATTGGGTTTCGGAGATGGCCACTTGTCAAACATATACAGGCTATAACAACATAATAAAATGGTAGGCACAAGATAGCGCAGCCAGTTGCCGATTGCGTGTGTGCGGAACATTAGAATATGCCCGGTAGTCAGGTATGCAATTCCGGATGCCAATTGAAGAATCCCCATCAAGCCAATCAATACTGCACCCGTGGCAATAAACAAGCGAAGGCATCGGGGTAATGGGTGGCTACACGGATTAGATTCGAGCATCCACAACCAAGCGCAACCGGCGAGATCAATAATAATGCGGAGTCCTGTCGGGGCGATGAAGAATGCCATCCCATAGACTTGTACAGAATGTACTAATGCCCAGCCGGTTACAAATAGGGATAATATGGCAAGCGCAAAAGTGCTATACTTATGTGTCTTGGTAATTGGTAAGTTTTCTTTTGTAGGTAAGAGAAATGCGATTAGAGCCAACAGCACACCACCTAAAAACAGCCATGTATATGGCAGCCAAAAGAGTTCCACACGGAGAGGGTGCCCCCAGATATGCTCTTTGTACCAAGCATCGAGTAATGGAATCTGCCTAATAATCTCCCAGATGGTGTACAATGTCAGCGAAACAGCTGATAAACTGAATAATACTTTACGAGTTTTCATAGTTACAAATATTTTTAATCGTCAATATCCTCTATACAATGTGCGCTAACTACCGAAAATATAAACGCAATAAGACAAAATAAAACAAATACTGGTGACATAACTTGATATGATTATTTAGACAAGTCAATCTACTTTCATCCGTTTTTTTACTACTCATTTACAACTCAGATACGAGACGATAAATCAGCCACTCTCGCGCTACTCTCGCGCAACTATTGAATTATCCCTCTTCGTTTGAGTTCGAAGAGACATGTCTGGTAACAGCAATGCTAATCTCATATAACAGGTACAAGGGAATTGTAACAAGCACCAAGGTCATCAGATCCGGTGGAGTGATGATTGCAGCAACAATCATTATAATCAAGAAAGCATATTGGCGGTACTTTGCAAGTGTTTCACTTTCTATGATGCCCAATTTTGCTAAGAAATAAGCGATTACAGGCAACTGAAAAACAACACCCATTACTAATGTTAGCGTCACAAAGGTAGAGATATAGCTATCCAATGTAATCGTACTATGCACTTGTTCGGCAACGGAATAAGTTCCCAAGAAGCGGAACGATATAGGGAAAAGTATATAGTAACTCATCAGTACACCAATTATGAACAGCGTATAGATGATGAGCAGAACGGGAATAGAATACTTGCGCTCGTTTTCATAGAGTGCCGGTGAAATAAAGCGGAATAATTCAAACAAGATATATGGGGACGCGCAAAGTAATCCGAGATAGAGCGAGGTGCTGACATGCGTCATGAACTGGCTGCTAAGGTCGGTTGCTATCAGATTCACATCGAAAGGCGAGAAATGAAAGTCATAGCCAATCATTGCAAAGAACTGTTCTATCCAGTGATAGAGACAGAAGTCGCTTTTACTCGGAGCAAGCAAGAGGTCAAAAGTGGTGTCTTTGAAGCAGAAGATGGCACATGCAAATACGGCTGTCACAATCAACACCCGAAACAACATCCGACGGAGCACCTCAAGGTGTCCGCCAAATGTCAGCATTTGATTATTGTCACTCATTCTTCGGCTCTTGGGGCGTTTCCTCTTTCTTCGGCTCTTCGGCGGACTGCGGTTGCTCTTGGGGTTGTCCGTCGCCGGTTATTTCCTCCTTCACTTCGTTCATCCCCTCTTTGAACTCTTTGACCCCCTTGCCTAACCCTCGCATGAGTTCAGGCAGTTTCTTGCCACCGAAAAGAAGTAGCGCAATAGCACCGATAACAATAATCTCCGTCGTTCCGATGAATAGTAGAACCATATTAAGCATAAACGTAGCAGTTATTTGT
>FLNW01001268.1_pt1 | contig 41412 bp, 32 predicted proteins | sample 1140371 | NCBI WGS metagenome assembly FLNW01 (sample SAMEA3878170, study PRJEB12797) | bioreactor metagenome | biome: Moose rumen | place: Sweden | collected 2011-10
GAATTTTTAGAAGTACCCTATAATTATGTCTTGGAATTTTCGCAAAAGAGTAAAAGTAGCTCCGGGTGTTTATGTAAATCTCGGCAAGAATGGTGCATCTACTTCTATTGGTCCTCGTGGGGCAAAAATAACAATGGGAAGACATGGCACCTATATAAATACCGGTATTCCCGGAACTGGTATTTATAGTAGAAGAAAACTTTCTTCTGGAAATGTCCATACTTTATCCCAAAGTAATATTAATTCTAAGCAAGCCTCAATGGGATGTACTTTAATGTTCGTACTCTATTGTGCATTTAATCTTTTTTTCTTAATTGGATGGATCGGAGAATTTGATTTTTTATATCAAACGAATTTCTCTCCTCTAGCGACATTCATATTCGGTAACATTGTGTTTGTTGTTTTGGGGATATTATATGCCTTTATTTCAGAATCAATTAAAGAACGACAACAGACCTTCTCTTACAAACGCGAAATACGAAATACGCAAAAGGTTATAGATTCTTTGCCCGTTAAGAGTAAAGAAAGGCATATTTTGAAGGCATATCTCCTCTCATTAAATATCGCAGAACAAATAGACCAGCAAAATCAGATATTAGAACAACTGAAAAAGGCTACAACGGAGAAAGAAGCGAGTGCAATTCCTGATGTTGAAAAGAAGCTTGGAGAATTAGATGACGAATTAAGGAAAGTACAATATAATGCGGATGAGGGCTTGACGGAAGAACAAAAACATTGCTTTGAACAATTCTGTAATGATTTTGAAACTCTTTCAACATCGGATAAAATTTGGTATGTTACGGGTTCTAATTCAACTGGGGTTTTACGTGAGGAAACAACATTTGAGTTAGGTGTATTTGATTATATATATTCTGAATTTGATATTCCAGTAATCAACATTCCGAAATCAACAGTAAAATTCTATTTCTATCCACAGTTCATTTTACGAGTTGAATCCACGACTAAATTTAGTGTCTACTCGTGGAATAAGGTAGAATTGCAAGCGACTACTCAGTATTTTGTAGAGAAAGACAATATATATGGAATGGGTGATGCCGATTTGATAAAAAGAAGTTTCTTATATGAGAACATGGACGGTTCTCCAGACAGACGTCGCTCGTATAATCCGATGACAATAACTTTTGATTACGCAAAGTATGTGTTCCCTATATTCAGTTCAATGACTTTCTATATCAGCAATAAAGATAAGGCGAGGATGGCAAGTGAGGCATATATCAAGTATCAATTATACTTCTCCAAGAGTAATAGCGAATCAGATAAGCCGCTTATAGAAGCGCATAAACGACAAGAGGAACAAGAAAAAGAAACCGAACGGATAGCTGCACAGACTAATTATTTTGATGAGAAAATAAGCGAACAGTATTTTTATGAACTTACTAGTATAGTGCAGCAAATACACGCATTTGTTCTACGACAATATACAAACGAAAAATTACGAGATGCATTGAGTCATGCACAAATTGAATTGGAGTTCGGTGGTACGACCATCGATCAACCTATCCAAAAGTTACAGATGGTTGCTTGGATGGACCTGATATTAGGGCATATCAAAATGAAGCACAAACTAGATGTCGCATTAACACAAGAAATTGGTTTGTTGCAATATTTCGCTTTGTATAGTAACGGGAAACCATTACAATTTAAAACAATACAATTAACAAATCCGAATGATTTATATCACTCGTGTAATAAGATAATCGAGGACATAGCTAAAGGTTTAGGACATTCCATAGAAATACCTCCGTTTATTGTGTCAAGATTATTATCTAATAGTGATGAGACTATTCAAAAGCAATATAAAGTATTATTATATAGATATTTTTCTCTTGCCTCTAAAGTAGATAATAGAGTCTCTATAGAGGAAGATAGTTTTCTTAAGTCCATAATCGTTGAAGATGCAGAAAATCCTCAAGAAAAGAAAAAATCAGGCACTCCAAATCTAAACGATTCATCCGCCGAGCAACTATCTTCTCTCATCGGCCTAATATCAGTAAAGAAAGAAATACAAACTCTTACTAACTTCGTGAAGATACAGCAAAAGCGTGCAGAACAGGGTCTGAAATCATCTTCTGTTTCTTATCATTGTGTATTCACAGGAAATCCGGGAACAGGAAAAACGACCGTAGCACGCATAGTGGCGGATATATACAAAAATTTGGGTGTGCTTAAGAAAGGGCATCTTGTGGAAACAGACCGTGCAGGACTTGTGGCAGAATATGTCGGACAAACAGCAGTCAAAACGAACAAAATCATTGATAGTGCTTTGGATGGCGTTCTATTCATTGATGAAGCATACACGTTGGTTGCAGGAGATAGTAATGATTTTGGTAGAGAAGCCATCGCTACGTTGCTCAAACGCATGGAAGATGACCGTGACCGCTTAGTCGTTATTCTTGCCGGTTACACTCAAAATATGAAAGACTTTATCGAATCAAATCCCGGCTTGCATTCTCGTTTTAATCGTTATATTGAGTTTCCTGATTATTCCGCAGATGAGTTATACCAAATCTTTGATTTGAATTTAAAGAAATATGACTATCACATTACGGACGAAGCAAAAGAAGCTTTGCAGAATTTCTTTGCGGATGCTGTGGCTCACAAAGATAAGAATTTTGGTAATGGACGTTTTGTGAGAAATATTTTTGAGAAAATCTTAGAGCGTCAAGCAAACCGTCTTGCTTCAGAAACAAATTTGACTACTGAACGATTATCAGAAATAACGGTAGAAGATTTGCCAGAAATGATAGATCATGTTTGAGAAACAAATAAAATGAAGTGATGTGAGAGTGGCAGAAAGTGAACAATTAACAGAAAAAAATATAAAAAACTTGCATTTCAGGTGATAGATTTGGGCTGTATTTTGACTTATATAGAGGGGTATATATGAACAATGAAACCGTGACAATATCTCACATTTTGAACTAGTGACAATTTGTCACCAACTGAAATTAAAAGAAAATCATGGCAAACGAATTAGCAATACAATTATTCGAAAACAAGCGCGTACGCGTTGTTTGGAATGACGAAGAGGAAAAGTACTATTTCTCCGTGGTAGATATAGTGCAAGTATTAACAGATAGTGTTGATGGACGCAAGTATTGGAACAAGCTGAAAGAGCGTCTCAAAGATGAAGGAAATGAAACGGTGACAAATTGTCACCAGTTGAAATTGCCCGCGGCTGACGGGAAAAAACGAATGACGGATGTGGCTGATTTAGAGGGGATTTTCCGTATCATTCAATCCATTCCGTCGAAGAAGGCAGAGCCAGTGAAGCGATGGCTGGCGGAAGTGGTAGCACAACGGATTGACCAGATGATAGACTCTGAACAGACTTATGTAGATATTTATGACCAATAACACGACATATACATCGTTGATGGAGAGAAGGGTCAGAAAGATCCTTCTGGTGTGCAACAATTATGACAGTTTTGCATTGGAGGAGGACGGACGTATCGATGTGCAGATAGCACAGGAGTATGCCGAACTCAACCTCTCCAATCCGCCGACCATCACTCGCGCGGAGACAACAAGCGAAGCGCAAGCGCTTCTGAATGTACAAAGGGACGACGTACAATGTACAAAGGACGAGGTACGATGTACGAAGGACAATATACAATGTACAAAGGGTGAGGTGTTTGACCTTATTCTGGTGGTGTATAGCGCCGGTGGAAACGAAGTGTGGCATTTTGCGGAGGAGGCGAAGCAACAGTTGCCGGAGTGTCCTATAGTCGTGCTTTCCTCTTTCAGCAAAGAGGTGTACCACCGTGTGGAGCAGCAGAATAAATCCCATGTGGATTATATCTTCAACTGGAACAACTCCACCGACCTGATTATTGCTATCATCAAACTGATAGAGGACCGCCTGAACGCCGAGCACGACATTTTGGACGAAGGCGTGCGGGCAATCATGCTGGTGGAGGACAGTGTGCGGTATTACTCTACGTACCTGCCGTTGCTCTACAAACTGGTTCTGCAGCAGAACTCCATCGCCATCCGCGACGCACTCAACGAGAAACAGCAGTTGCTCCGCAAACGGGCGCGACCGAAAGTGCTGATGGCGACCTGTTACGACGAGGCGGTGGAGTACTACAACCGTTACGGCAGCAATATAATAGGTGTGATATCTGATGTTGGCTTTGTGCTCCACAAAGGCGAGCCGTCGTCGTCGGAGAAGCTGGATGCGGGCGTGGATCTATGCAAACTGATTCGTCAGGACAACCCCACAATGCCGTTCCTTATGCAGAGTTCGCAAGAGTCAATGCGGAGCGTAGCGCGGCAACTGAAAGTGGGTTTTGTGGTGAAGAAAAGCAAGACGCTGACGCAGGAAGTGAGTGAGTACATAGAGCGTGAGTTCGGTTTCGGCGACTTTGTGGCCATTGACCCGCGTACAGGCAAGGAGATAGCACGAGCGTCCGACCTGGAGGGTTTCGAGCGGATTATTTCCACCATCTCACCTGCGGCGTTCAGGCGGCTGAGCGACAACAACTATCTGAGCAAATGGCTCTTTGCCCGCGGACTTTTTGCTATAGGACGCGAGGTTCACCAACTGACTATTCAGGACGAGGCGGACATAGAGAATATCCGCCAGACGAATATCCGGCTGGTACATGATTACCGCATCAATCAGGCGCTCGGCGTTGTAGCCAAATACGATCCCGCGACATACGACAGCACAATCTATTTCTCGCGCTGCGGCACAGGTCCAATGGGCGGCAAAGCCCGCGGGCTGGCATTCCTCAACCATATTCTGCAGAAACATGACCTGTTCGACCGATGGAAGAATATCCGTATTCTTGTGCCGCGGACGATGGTCATTACTACCGATTATTTCGACCGTTTCATCCATGACAACGGGCTACAATATGTCATCAACTCCGATTTGAGCGACGAGGATCTGCTCTCGGAGTTTGTGGCTGCCGGGCTGCCGTCAGACTTGTTAGACGCGCTGAGACATTTTATCCGCGCTACCAAACGTCCGCTGGCTATCCGTTCGTCCAGCAAACTGGAGGACAATTATTATCAGCCTTTTGCAGGGGTGTATAGCACCTATATGATTCCGCACACCGAGAATGAGGACCAGCAGTTGCGAATGCTGGGCAAGGCCGTCAAATCCGTGTATGCAAGCGTGTATTTTGCCGCGTCAAGGGGCTATATTATCTCAACAGGCAATGTGCCGAGCGAGGAGAAGATGGCTATCGTATTGCAGGAGGTATGCGGCGAGCAGGAGGGCAATTATTATTTCCCCGTTATCTCCGGCGTGGCGCGAAGCATCAATTTCTATCCTGTGGGTAAAGAGAAACCCGAAGACGGGATTGTGAAGATCGCTTACGGTTTGGGCAAAGCGGTTGTGGACGGCGAACAGGTACTGCGTTTCTCGCCCAAATACCCGAAGCATGTGATGCAGACTTCAACTGTAGATTTGGCCATGCGCGAGACACAGCAGTCGATGCTGGCACTTTCCCTCAGTCCCGAGAAATTCAAGACTTCGATAGATGATTCAGTCAACTTGGAGCGTATTCCGATACACGAGTGCGGGCAGTTTGAGAGCCTCAAACTGATTGCTTCTACGTACGACCGCGAGAATATGCGTATCGTAGATTCCTGCTACCCCGATGGACCGAGGATTGTTACTTTTGCGCCGCAGTTGAAGTTCAATACCTTCCCTCTGGCGGAAATCACACAGAAACTGCTGGATGTAGCCCGCGAGGAGACCAAGACACCTGTGGAGATTGAGTTTGCCGTGAATCTGGAGCATGAACCGCAGATCTTCCATGTGCTGCAGATCAGACCTATCTCGGCAGACAGCCTGACGGCTAAAGTGGAGTGGGAGAAAATAGACGAGAGGGGTGCTTTTCTCAGAAGCGGCAACGCGTTAGGTGTGGGTAAAACCGAAGACGTCAGCGATGTTATCTACCTGCGCAAAGAGACATTCAATGTGCTGCGTACGCAGGAGATGGCGGCTACACTACGTGAGTGGAACAACCGCTTGCGGCAGGAGGGCAGGCAATACCTGCTCATCGGTTACGGCCGCTGGGGCTCGCAGATTCCCACACTCGGCGTACCCGTGCAGTGGGGCGATATCAGCGAGGCGAAAGCGATAGCCGAGTGTTCGTTGGAGAATTTCCGGATAGAGCCCAGCCAGGGCAGCCATTTCTTCCAGAACATGACCTCATTCAATGTAGGCTATATCAACGTGGATCCCTGGGCGCGACCGATGACCGACAGCTATGACCAAAGCCCTCTGGATGCACTGCCGGCGGTAGCGGAGACCGAACTGATGCGGCATGTGCGCATAGAACAGCCGCTGGAGATGTACATAGACGGCTTTGCCAACAAGGCACTTATCAAAAAGACTAATTAAAACAATCAATAGGTTATGAAAAACAATGTGTTAGCAGGCGCACTGATTGCGCTGGGATTGAGCCTTGCAGGCTTGTTTGTGTATTGCGGTATCAGCAAATTCGCTGACAAAGACCGCGCAGTAACGGTGAAGGGATTGAGTACGCGTGAGGTGGAAGCGGATTATGCCGTATGGCCGCTGAGTTTCGGATGGAACGGCAACGACCTGCCAAGTCTGTACCAGCAGATAGGAAACGTGTCCGAGAAAGTGAAGAAACACCTGCTGGCTCTGGGCTTTGAGGAGAGTGATCTGCGTCAGGGTCCGATTTCCGTGGACAACAACTGGGAGAACTACTATGGCGACCGCCGTCCGGAGTTCAAGTACACGCTCCGCACCTCCATCATCGTTTCGACCGAAAAAGTGCAACTGGTGGTAGCGTCGCAAGGCAAAGAGGCTGACCTGCTCAAGCAGGGCATCATCGTCAGCTCCAACAAATGGGATCTGGATTACCAGTACAACGGTTTGCCGGAGTTGAAGCCTGCCATGATAGAAGAAGCAACGCGCAACGCCCGTGCCGTAGCGCAGAAATTCGCTGATGACGCACAATGCTCATTAGGCAGTATCCGTCGTGCGAGTCAAGGTCAGTTCTCCGTGGAGAATGACCAGTACCAGCCGTGGATCAAGCATGTGCGCGTAGTTACCACCGTAGATTATTATCTGGATTAAGAATCAGCCGCACCTTGCCGTCAGCCAGCGACAGTCGGTGTGCATTGGCGAGAGGAAGAGACTGCGGGTCATCGATAAGATAGATCCGCAGGGCTGTAGAAGACGGGTACTTGGCAAAGTACTCGTCGTCTGTATAATACCAGGTGATAGCAGAAAGCCCCCCAACCCCCTGAAGGGGGAGCTGAAAGTTGACGGCTGATGGCTGACGGCTGATGGCTGATAGCTGACAGCCGAATGCTCTGCGTGCCTGTTTGTCCCAGGCAAGGATGTGTCTGATCTGCTTGGGAACGATTTTGACGCCCGTTCTGCCGTCTGCGAACGTGACGACAGCTACCACGCGGCCTTTGTGGATACGGGCCTGTGCCTGCTCGGCGTCCGAGAGACGGTGGGAGATAGTTATATGTCGGTTGCCCTCGCGGTTAATACGTGCCATCTCGTGGCGGAAGAGTTCGCCGTGGGTAGAGGTGTCATTCCACTGATTGACAGCGATGTAATAGTGGATCATCTCATGCAGTATAGTATCATCCACCACCTCCTGCGGCAGGTCGATACGCACATTGATGCGAAGGACAAAATCGGTGTTCTGGTAACGGGCGAATAATCCTTTCCGTTTGCGTGTGAAAGTGACTTTGCCGAGAAATCCCTTTGCGTGGCTGAGGCGGATGGGAATAGGCGGCAGCGAGCTGCTGAAAAACCGCTCGTTGTATTCATCAAAACGGGTTTGTATGTAGTCGATTGTTGGTTTCACGGGGTTGTAGTACGTTCTTTGTTCCAAGGTGACAGGCCGCATATCCTGTGTTAATCCTGTGTTAATCCTGTGTTAATCCTGTGTTGGGAACCCGACTCTAATCCTCCTCACAAGGGGCTCTAACTCTCCCCCAAAGGGAGGGGATTAGAAGAGGCCGAGGCGTCGGATGAGTCGGAGGAGCCAGGTAGGGATGAGGAGTATGATGAAGGTCAGCAGATGCCAGAAGAGGGCAGGAATAGTGACCTTGCTGCGGCCATGGAAGAGTGCGCGGAGGGCACGACGTGAGAGCATTTCCGGCGAAGCGATGATGCCCAGGCATTTGCCGACTTTGGTCATCCACGGACGGATGTTATAGAGCCCCGTGTCCACGGCTCCCGGGCTGACATTGGTGACATAAACGCCGTAAGGCTTGAGTTCGATGTGCAGCGAACGAGTGAAAGCCGCGAGGAACGATTTGGTGGAAGCGTATGTGCCAAGGCGCTGCGCAACGATTTTGCTGGTGACCGAGCAGATGTTCATGATATATCCGTGGCGGCGGTTGCGCATATCCTGTCCAAAGAGATAGCATAGCATGGCAGGCGTGTACATGTGGAGGTTGAGAATAAGCGAGGTGAACGCCTCCGAGTCGTCCAGTATGTCGCAGTCGTGATACACGCCGGCGTTGTTGACAAGCACCTCGATTTCGATTTCCTGCGCGTGCGTGTATTCGTATAGTTCGCGCGCGGCGGTTTGAAGGCTGAGGTCCCGTACCAGCGGAATGACCGTGAGGTCGGGATAGACCGCACTCAGTTCCTCGGCGCGTGTGTGGATGGATTGTTCGTTGCTGACGATGAGTAAGTTGAAGCCGCGTTTGGCTAATCCTTGTGCCAGAGCGAGGCCGATTCCGGATGATGCTCCGGTGACTAAAGCGAAATGAGTATTCATGATTTTACAAAATTGCGTGCAAAGTTACAATTTTTTTTGCGTATATCAAAATATTTTCGTAACTTTGTGCCCAAATGTTAAAAAGTGAATCCATGTCAGCAGAAAGACAACAACTTGTAGAGGAACTCAAGGCATTGCTTGAGGAGGATGTAACGGCCATCAAAGACCAAGTGGAACATATCAAAACACAGTTTTACCGTGCGGAAGAAGTACCAAGTGACGAGGTTCCGAGTGACGAAGCTGCAGTTGACCAAGAATCAACTGACGAAGCAGAAGAGCAATTCAAGGCTCTGTTGAACGAATACAAAGCCAAGCGCGCCGAAGTAGCCGCCAAGGCAGCAGCCGAGCTTCAGGCCAATTATCAGCGCAAGCAGCAGCTGCTGGAGGAAATGAAGACGCTGGCAGAAGGCGAGACGGATGCAGTGATGTCCGCACTGCCGCGCATGCGCGAGCTACAGACCGAATGGAAAGGCATCGGTGCTGTTCCGGCAGAGAAAGTGCAGGAAGTGCGCAAGGCTTATCAGCAATACCAGGAGCAGTTCTACGACATGGTGAAGATCAACATCGAGTTGCGTGACCTGGATTTCAAGAAGAACCTGGAGATGAAGACGCTGCTGTGCGAGGCGGCAGAGCGTTTGCAGGAGAACGAGAGTATTATTGAGGCCAACCGCGCGCTGCAGCAGCTGCATGAAGAATGGGCAGAGATCGGTCCCGTGGCGCGTGAGTTGCGCGAGGAGCTGTGGGAGAGGTTCAAAGCCGCATCGACCGTTATCAACAAGAAACACCAGGCGTATTTTGACGAGCTTCATGCCAAAGAGCAAGCCAACCTTGAGAAGAAACAGGCGATTGTGGAGCAACTGCGCGAGATCAATGCGCCGGTGGTGAACAACGAGCCGCTGAGTACCAAACAATGGGATGAGTTGACGGAGAAAATACAGACATTGCAGAACGAATGGCGTACCATCGGTTTTGCGCCGAAGAAATACAATCAGTCGGTTTACGAGGAATACCGTGCCGAGTGCGACCGTTTCTTTCATGCCAAGACCGCACATTTCAAAGAGGTTCGCGGTATGTTCAACGACAACCTGAAACGCAAGCGTGCACTGGTGGAAGAAGCAAACACGATAGCCGAACAAGCCAAGAACGATGCGGCTATCCAATGGAATGAGACAGCCGACAAAGTGCGGTCGCTGCAGTCCGAATGGAAGACGACAGGTCCCGTTGCACGCAAATATTCGGACGAGTTGTGGAAGCAATTTACGACCGCCTGCGACGAGTTCTTCAATGCCAAACGCGAGGCTCAGAAAGCAGAACGTGCAGGGCGTGAAGAACGGCGCAACACCGCTAAAGCGCAGTTCAACAAACGTATAGAGAACCTGAACGATAACCAGAAACTCTACCGCTTGCGCGACAACCTGCAACAAGAAATCAAGACCGCGGAGAACAATATTCTGTTCTTTACCGCCAAATCGAAAGGTGCTAACAAGCTGGTTGACAGCATGCAACGTAAGATAGACGAACTGAAAGCCCAGTTGGCGGAAGTGAAAGAGAAAATCAAAGCTTCCGAGGAGGAGTAAGCATGAGCGAGCTGATTACATACAGAGACGTTGAGATTCATCAGGCAGACCAGATCGTGCTGCACGACATCAATGTCAGCGTAGAAAGCGGGGAGATGATTTACCTGCTGGGCAAAGTAGGCAGCGGCAAGTCCACCTTCATGAAAACCCTGTATGGTGCGCTGCCGATAGTAGCCGGAGAGGCGAATGTGCTGGGTTATGACATGCTCCGTATCCGCCGGCGTCAGTTGCCGTACCTGAGAAGGCGGATGGGTATCATTTTTCAGGATTACAAGCTGCTGACCGACCGTTCGGTGGAGGAGAACCTGTTGTTTGTACTGCGTGCGACGGGCTGGAAAGACAAGACGCTGATGCGCAATCATGTGCTGGAGATGCTTCGGCAAGTAGGCATGGAGACCAAGGCATACAAACGACCGTATGAGCTGTCTGGAGGCGAGCAACAGCGTGTGGTGATTGCGCGTGCGCTGCTCAATTCGCCGGAGATAATCCTTGCCGATGAGCCGACGGGAAACCTGGATGCCGCGACAGGCAAGGAGATCATGGATCTGCTATACGCCATCAGCCAAGCCGGTATCACAGTGCTGATATCCACCCATAACCAGCAATGGCCCGAACTGTATCCGGGTCGCCGATGGTTGTTTGAAGGAGGGGTGATTAGGGAGTAATAATGGCGAATGGGCGAATGTTTATAGGGCAGAGTAGGCGAGGGCGTAGAGCTTCATCTGCTTGAGCATAGCCGCCACACCGTTACTACGTGTAGGACTGAGGTGTTCGCGCAATTGAATATCGTCGATGAAGTAGAGATTTGCATCGGCGATTTCTTTTGGTGTATGGTTGCTGAGCACATGGATGAACATGGCAACAATCCCTTTGACTAATATGGCGTCGGAGTCGCCCCGATAGATGATTTTGCCATCCTGCAGTTTGGCGGTGAACCATACTTTGGACTGACAGCCGTCAATGAGGTTTGTGTCATTCTTGTCCGCCGGATCAAAAGGCTCAAGCTCTTTGGCATAATCGACAATCATCTGATATCGGTCCATCCATTCCAGATCGGTGAAGTCCTCAATGATTTCGTCCTGTATTTCGTTGATAGTCATGATTTTATCAATTTATAAAGTTCTTCGGCGATACGCTCGTCGGATTGTTCGTCACAAACAGTGACATCAAGAATATGGTGAGCCCTGCTGTAGAAAGGCTCGCGTGCCTCCAGTTGCGGCGCGATAAAAGAGAGCAGTTCCTCCTCGGTACGGCCTTGCAAAACAGGTCGTTCGCTCAGGTCCGTGAGGCTCAGGCGTTTGGCTAAGTGTTCGGGACTCCAGCGGATGTAGATGCTGGTGCCCAGTTCGCGCAGGCAGTCCATGTTGTCCTCCCAGCATGGATAACCACCTCCCGTAGCGTAGATGACTTTCTCATAGGGAGCCTGGTCGGCGATGTCTTCCACCACGTATTTCTCCTTTTTGCGGAAATCCTCCAGCCCGTGTGCGCGGATGTAATCGGCTGTAGATAAGCCATGTATCTCCCGGAATGCCTCATCCAAGTCCACAAAATACCAGCCGAGTTTCTCAGCCAGCAGTCGTCCGGCGGTTGTTTTGCCGGCGCCCATATATCCCACTAAATAAACAGGAAGTTCCATTTTAATATTCCCAATTATCGTTGTCGCGCCAAATCAGTTTCCCGTTCTCGAACGTGGCAAGCGGAAAGATGGAGAGGGTATCCGGCGCGATTGTGTGCAGTAATTGCCACTCCTTATTGTAAACGCGCGCGCAAGAGGAACATTGCGGTGCGCAGACGGTGGTCAGCACAACGACAGAGTCGTCGAACTCCTGTGCCTCCAAGGTGGCACTGTCAGTGAGTTGGATACGCACATAGCCGTCGTGTTCCTCCACGACATGTGGCGCGCCATTCATCCGTGTGAGGTCGGCAATGAGTTGCTCTATCACATCCGTTCCGGCAAAAGACAGGAGAGAAGAAAAGAGAAATATGAAGGAGAAAAGTTGTCTGCGCATCACTGTTCGTTGATTAATGCTACGGCGTATGCCGCCATGCCTTCTTCGCGTCCGATAAATCCCATGTGCTCTGACGTTGTGGCTTTGATGTTTATCTGTGAGGGCTGCACGCCCATGACTTCCGCCAGACAGGCCTGCATGGCAGGTATATAGGGATTGAGTTTGGGCACCTGGGCACAGATAGTCATGTCGCAGTTGCCCAGTTCATAGCCGGCTTCGCGGAGCATAGTCATCACGCGGCGGAGCAGTATCTTGGAATCAATGCCCTCAAACTCGTTGCCTTGGGTGTCCGGGAAATGGTAGCCGATGTTGCGCATCCCCGCAGCTCCAAGGAGAGCGTCACATAGCGCGTGAATAGCCACATCGGCATCCGAGTGACCTTTCAGACCGCAATCCGATGGCACAACAATTCCCCCTAACCACAAAGGGCGGTCAGGGGTGAATGGATGTACGTCATATCCAAGGCCGATTCGCATGATTGTATATCGCGCGTTGATGCACGATGGACGGTTATTTACGGTTGTTCACCAGGTCTTTGATGCCGTAGAGGTCGAAGCCCAGTGTGAAACGCATGGTCTGGTCAAGCGGGTTGGAGGCGGCGAGACCTACGCAGTAGCTGACATCCAGTGTAACGATAGAGAGGTGGAATCCGGCTCCGAAAGTAACCACATTGCGGTTGCCTTTGTAGTAGTTCTCATAGCTGTATCCAACGCGAGCGAAGAACTGCTTGTTGTACGAATACTCGATACCTGCACCCCAGCGAACTTCGTCAAACTCCTCTTTGGATCCGCCCGGAGCGTCAGCCAACGACTGGAACCAACCGGCAGCAGGGTTGATGGCAGAATAGGCACGATCGTTCATCGAGTAGATATCTGTTCCACTATCAAAATCTTCCGTGCTCTTGGCCGTCTCGCGAGTAGTGAAACGCGATTTCTTGGTAGGGACAAGCATCTTGTTGGTCTCCAGATTGAATGTCAGGAAATTGTACTTGTCGCAGGGCAGTTCGTAACTGATACCCAGGTTACCGCTTGTGGGGATAAAATTGTTTCGTCCGTCATTGTAATAGGCAATCTTTCCACCCAGGTTCTTGAGCGTGAAACCAACAGCCAGATGGCTGGTTCCCATAGGCAACTCAATCGGCTGACGATAATAGATACCGATGTCGGCAGCTGCTGTATAGCCGGCAATCATCTCTTCCGACGAGCCGCTGGTGGAGGCATTGGCTCCGTTGTTGAGGTCGGAATAGAGGAAACGAACCGCCACCGACATAGACACATATTCATGCAGTTTGCGGAAATAGCTGAGATCCAGCGCCCACTCGTTAGGACGGACATTCTGCAGCACGGTGCCATCCATTGCCGTCAGAGCCACGTCGCCCATTGAGAAATAGGTGAACGAGGCACCGATACCTCCTGCCAGGTCTCCGAAATTATAGAAACCGGCCAGGTACGCCAAGTCGATATCGCCTACCAGTTTGCGTAGCCACGGCGTGTAGTTGGCCGTAATACCACCCTTGGTGTACATGTATGAGTACTTGGCAGGGTTCCAGTACTGGGAGTTGAAATCAGCCTCGGTGGCTACACCTACATCACCCATAGCCGCAGCACGGGCATCCGGGGCGATAGACAGCGAGGGCATAGCAGTAATAATCGGGTTGGCTGATTGAGCATTGATGCTCAGGCTAAAGCAAAGCACTGCTGCCAGAGTAATAAGAATTTTTTTCTTTGCCCATAGGGCACGATTTACTAAATTGTTCATTGTATGTATATTAGTTTATTTTGTTCTGTTCGAAATTCAATTTGTTCAAGCGATATGCTTCATAGGCTCATGTAGTGTGCAATTTGTGTTATTATTTAGTGATTATTATTTTCCCGGACGAAGTGCTGTAACCACTTGTGGCCGATTTGATCTTGACGCTGTACACATATATACCCGCGTGGACACATATCTGGTTAAAGGGTATTTGTACCTGGTTGGGGTTGGCTTGTGTGTGGCTCCAAACGGTTCTGCCGCTGAGGTCGTAAACATATACTTCAGTAGTTAGCAACTCATCCGGCTGGTCGTAGTTGACCACCAGATTGAGGATGCCTGTTTCCTGAACGGGGTTGGGGTAGGTGATAACATTGGAAATAGACGGGCTGAGACCTGCTTGTACCACAAAATTGAGTGTCTTCGTCGTGCTGTTGTTGAGCATATCCCATGCGCGGAAACTCAGGCTGTGCGCGCCGTCCTCCAAACGCTCCATCAGGTAGCTGACCTGGCCTTGTTGGTAACTGTCGTTAGCCGCTGTGAAATATTCGTTGAGCGAATAAGTCTTCTTGGGATCGTCGTCGATAATAATCATCAGGTCATGCCCGATACCTGCGCCGGCGGTGTTGATGCCGTGCTCGTCATACAGGTTGGCATAGAAACGCGGTGTGGCGTAGGTCTTGTCGCCATCGCGGAAATCCGGTGTGTTGAGGTAAATTGTCATCTCGGGGCCGATGGTATCTGCGATAGCCAGCGCGTTCGTACCACCCACCACGAAGTCTTCAAAATGTCCGACAGCTTCAGCCAAATCCAGCGAATCCGTCGTGCGGGCATAATAAACAATACGGCCGTTGCCGAAATTATACCGTATATCTTTAGGAACCATGAACGTGTATGCAAATCTGCCTTCCTTCACTTCCGCCATGCCGGAGAAGAGGGTGTTGGGGTAGTCATTGTATTGCAGGAGCACTGCGTCGTTGGGATCAGAGTCGTTGTCGCGGGTGGTGATGACCTGCATCTTGTCGTAAATAGTGATATCCACTTCTCCGTTGAAATCGTTTACCACCAACGAGTCTTCATCGATGATTTGTCCTTCAATGCGTTGTATGCTTAGCGCATTCAGCGTGTCCACTTTGGTCGTGGTGGCTACTTGATAGTCCGTCGGGTAATTGAGCCGCAAGGCTGGGTCGCCCAAGAGCACGTATGCCAATTCGTTTGCATCTTTGGTCCGGTTTTTACCTTCAGCCATAGCTTCGCCCAGTGTAGTGTTGTAATGGAATGGAGTAGCATGGCCGAACAGGGTGTCGCACACATTACGGTTGAGGTTGGTGTTCTGGCTGGCATAAACGGTACGTGTGGCAGAGAAAACGGCAATGGCCGCTCCGTTCGGGTTCAGTACAGCCGCCTCTGCTGCCGAGCGTTTGCCGGCGTCGCACTGGGCAAAATTACATGTAGCAAACAGCCAGAAGGCCTGGTTGGTGTTGCTCATGTTCTCAATATCTCGCAGATTGAGAATAGATTCGTTGGTAATCGCGTTATAGCCGCCATGCCCGGAATAGTCGAACACCAGTACACCGCTCTTCAGCATATTGGTCACTTTGTTTTTCGCAATCGGATAACTCTCGCCGCTGGCATTCACTTCCTGCGGATAGGCGTCCAGATAAACCTTGTTGACTATGAAGTCGGGATTTTGTACGCGTATGCGTTCGGCACTGGTCTCGGCTGTCTCGGTATGGCTGCCGTGGTCGCCGTCGTCAGCCAGATAGAGTATCTGGTTTTTCCATTTGCCGGGATTGTCATTGCGCATGTACTTGATAATCTTGTTTACAACCAATTGTGCTTCTTCTGTGTTACCTACCGGCAAGCGGCCTACGCCTATATCCAGCAAACCACTCGTGTCCGTTTCTCCTTCGTTGTCGTCCAGATAGCCGAAATAGTCGTCGGTGGCATAGGCTTCCACTTCGTTGGTTGAGTTCTTCGATTGATAGGTCAGCAATATGTTGGTGCCTGAGTTCGGCAGCAACTTGCGGTTGTCAAACGTGCCATGACCCATCAGCAGCAACCACCGCGGCTTGGCATTTACTTCGTCTGCCCGGTCATAAAGCATTTTCATCAGCCACCGATAGGCAGTAGCATCCGGTGTGCCGGATGAGAACTCGTTATAGACCTGCTTGTCGGTCACCACAGCCCATGTGTAGCCTTCTTTCTCCTCGTGGGCGCGCGCCAGCTGCTCGCAAATAGTCTCGTACCCTTCCGGACAGATGATTATGTAGTCGATATTGCGCAACCGGTGTAGGTTTTGCGTAGATACACTGCCGATTATTTCTGCACTGACCCATTGGGTGCCCTGTACGTTTACGGCTATATATTCATGGATCCCGTCTGCCTGAGTACCCGTCCATTGGAGTTCGCTCCCATTCAGGGTAGTCGGCATACGGACGATGGATGCCGGATTAGTGACATCCCAGATATGGGTGTTGGTATCGGCGCCGGTCAGGTGAAAACAGACCGGAGTGCTGTTCATATAATTGACGGTAGAGCGGATTCCCATCCAGCTGCCATGCATCACCAAATCACACGGTGTGGTCCATTCGATATAATTGAGCCAAGCCAACGAACCGCTGACGCTGTTTTGGTAGGTCAGTTCTATTTTCTGATAATCCGCTGCGGTCTGTACGCGGAGCGAAGTGTTGTTGGCGCGAGCCATGGTGTAGAAATCGCCGGGCAGGGCTTCAATGCGGAAACTGCCGGATTGGTCGTTAGCATTGATAGATATGGTGGAGGTGGAGCTGGCGGCTGCGGCTGCATGCACGTAGATCAAACTCTGTTGACCTTCTATCGCATGAGGGGTATTGAATGAGAAAGTGCGTTTCTGACCGATGTTGAACTGTTCGCCGTAGAACTCGCGACCGCCGCCGGAGATACCCGTCCTGTCCACCAGATTGACGGAGTCCAGCTCGTGTACCTGATAATTCATGTAGGAGGTGACATCTGTTGCCGTGCCGCTGATGGCTTCACCTGCAGTAGGAGCCAGCAAATCACCGGTATCATCGGTCAGGAAGTAATAGCCGAAATCGGAATAGGTGTTGCGTGTATGCGAGAAACGCGAATTGGTGTAACTCCAGCCAATGTTGCCGCGAACATAGAAAAGCACATAGTCCTCGCCGACATATACCGGCACTTGTGGCAGGTCGTCGATTTTCTTCTTCTGGAAATCCTGCGCCAGCATTACACCGCCGTAGCCGAATACACGCAATTGTTGCGGGTCAAGTCCCGCACTGCGCAACTCGCTGAAAGTCATACGGCATACACCGGTTTCCTTCACACGGATTTTCACCCAATGACCGGAACTCAATACCGATTGCTCGGTGTACGAATGTATTCCGGCCATCATTGGCAGGCTCATGATGATGAGCAGCAATATACTGGCTATTCGTTTCATCTTATTTGATTTTGCAATATAGTTTTTCTTCGCCGTTGACGGCTATGCTTATTATTTCCTCTTTCTCCACTTTTTGCGGAGATTGTTTGGCTTGGATGTAAATGAGGTCTCCTTGTCTGATGGTCATCCACCGGCTGGCTTCCTCAATCGCCTCTTCGGGCGTCATCAAGTAGTCTGAAAACTGATGGCTGAAGGCTGATGGCTCTCCCCATTCTCCTAAAGCCAGCGAGTAGTCGAATCCGATAGCTTGTGTCCAACTGTCGCCTTCCGCCTGAGCGCGCCGAAGCAGATCCAGTGCCGCAAAATCCGCTCCGGGAGCAACGGCGTCATAATAGCGTCCCGCAAAGCGTTTGCTGATTCCTTTGCCTAAACGGCTCACGCGTAATACCAAACACGGAGTCATTCCCAGTTCGTGGGTCCATTCGGGGATAAACATCGGTTTGCGGCCGTTGAGCATGCATGAATCGCCTTTCAATACCATGCTCCATCCGCACGGCCTGTTGCTATCGCTTCCTCCCTCCCTGCGGGGGAGGGGCGGGGTGGGGCTTTCCGTCCGCCATTCGCCATTATTATATACAAACCCGATTATTTTCATAGCAAAACGAGCGCAAAGTTACAAAAAATATTTCACATACACAAATATCTAAGAAAAAAGTTACCTTTTTCTTAAAATCTACACCCTGACGGCTGAAATCTGACAGCTGATGGCTGGCGGCTCTCTGCTATTTCGCCCGAATGAACAGTTGTACCGGCGTACCTTCAAAATCCCACCATTCGCGCAGCTTGTTCTCCAAAAACCGCCTGTAGGGTTCTTTCACATATTGAGGCAGGTTGGCAAAGAACACAAACGTGGGAATCTGGGTGTTCGGCAACTGTGTGCAGTATTTGATTTTGATGTATTTGCCCTTCCATGCGGGCGGCGGATAGTTCTCAATGAGCGGCAGGAATTTCTCGTTCAGTTGTGCGGTCGGAATCTTCTTGTTCTTGTTCTCATACACGTGCAGCGCGGTCTCTACCACCTTGAAGATACGCTGTTTGGTCAGCGCGCTTGTGAAAATAATAGGAAAATCCGTGAACGGCGCAATCCTCTCGCGGATAGCACTCTCATACGCTTTGATGTCCTGGCTGGTTTTGCTCTCCACCAGATCCCATTTGTTGATACATACGACGAGACCTTTCTTGTTCTTCTGAATGAGCGAATAGATATTCAGGTCTTGTGCTTCGATGCCTCGGGTGGCGTCTATCATCAGAATGCACACATCCGAATTTTCAATCGCACGGATTGAGCGGACTACAGAGTAATATTCCATGTCTTCGGTCACTTTCGCTTTCTTGCGGATTCCGGCGGTATCGACGAGGTAAAAATCCTTGCCGAACTTGTTGTACCGTGTGTAGATGGAGTCGCGTGTCGTACCGGGAATGTCCGTCACTATCGTCCTGTCTTCACCGATAAAAGCATTCAGAATACTGCTTTTGCCGGCGTTCGGACGGCCTACAATCGCAAAACGCGGCAGGTCTTCCAGCTCTTCGTCGCTGGTGTCGTCTTTCCTGAAACGGCTCACCACTTCGTCCAGCAGATCGCCGGTCCCCAGACCGTTCTCCGCACTCAGGATGAACGGCTCACCCAAACCGAGTTTGTAGAACTCAGCGGCTCCGTACTGGTTCTCAAATGTATCTACTTTGTTCACGCAGAGCACCGTAGGTTTCTTGGCCTGACGCAGCAGGTGCGCCACTTCCATGTCAAACTGCGTCACCCCTTCGTTCACATCCACTACTAACATCACTACGTCTGCCTCGCGGATAGCCATATCCACTTGGCGGTTGATCTCGCTTTCGAAGGTGTCATCGCTGTTCACCACCCATCCGCCGGTGTCTATCACGCTGAACTCGCGCCCGCACCATTCGGCTTTGCCGTACTGGCGGTCACGCGTCGTGCCCGCGGTATTCATCACTATCGCCCTGCGGGTGCCCGTCAGGCGGTTGAACAGGGTCGATTTCCCGACATTGGGACGACCCACTATCGCTACAATATTTGCCATAGTTGTATTTTGTTTGTTTTGTTTTTTTGCTTTCTTTTAAGCGTTGAATATGCTGTATATATGTCGAAATCAGACTGGCGAGACACTAACGAGAGAGAATCGAATCGGGGGCGGTTCGGGAGCAATTCAGGGGCAATTCGGGTACAACTCGGTACTACTCGCATCCTCCGCAACCCTCACCACTGCCTTCTCCGCATCCTCCTGCGCAGCCTTCTTCGGCTCCGGAACCTTTTCGGTGGCATCCTCCGCCGCAGCAACCTCTTCTCGGGTGGCGGATGGCATCCAACTCTGCCTCTGTAGCCGCACGCACTTCCAGAATAGTACCTTTGAAATGCAAGTCTTCACCCGCGTAAGGATGATTGAGGTCGATGGTCACTTTCTCGTCTGTGATTTCACAAACCTGTGCTTTCACAATCTGTCCGTCTGTGGTGCTCATCGGCACGACGGCTCCCACATACACACGCTCGTCGTCAAACTCACCGTCTCCGTTGTAAAACATCTTTTTCGGCAGTTCCATCACTCCTTCTTCTAAATACTCGCCATAGGCATCTTCGGCTTGGAGCACGAAGTCAAACTCCTCGCCTGCCTCTTTGCCTGCCATCTGAGCCTCAAAGGAGGGAAGCATCATCCCTTCGCCCTGACACCATACTAACGGAGTCTCTTCCGTCATTTTCTCCATTAACTCTTCTTTGCCATCCTCGCCGGCTATCCATAGCTCGTACGTGGCTTTCACTACTTTTTGGTTTTCTACCACCATGATACTCTACTATTTGTTGATTGATTACTGTTTTTGTCGTATTTCAGATCGCTCAATATGGACGCGTTAACGCCTATGTGGAAGGTGTAACTCTTGAACGGACCAATGGGGTTGATACTGGCGCTCATGTTCCAGCAGTGCAGGTCACGGCTGATATTGAACGTACAGCTTGTCACTTTCATGTAGTTGAAATCATAGCTCATTGACGCGCTCACTTTCCATCCTTTGCCTAACCCGATAGTGCCGTTCAGACTCAGGTTGTTGGTGAACTGCATCTTGTAGTACATCTTGTCGTAATCAAATGTACTGCCGGGGGCATAGGCCAGCGAATAACTGAGACTGATGCTCCACGGAATCTCTGTCCTCACGTAGCCGTCGTCCACCTCCTCGGTGCTGCTTTTTTTGCCGCTGTTCAGTTTGCCGTTGCTCATGGTGCCGTCTTCGTTGCGGACCATGTTCTCGGTGTTCGGCCCTTCTGACGGCTGGTTGCTGGCGTCTGACGGCTGATCGCTGCCGTCTGACGGCTTTCTCCGCCCTTCTATCTGTTCTTTCCATTTCTTGATGGTCTGGTTGGAAATGGTGTAGCTGAAGTTCCATCTTAGTCCGCTCCAGTGCGGGAAACGGCCGTTGTGCCAGTATTGTTTGTTGGTGCGTACGGGAGTGCCAAGCGCGTTCAGCTGGTACATGTACGGGTCAAGCGTCGTACTCAGGTTGAGACTGTAATTGTTCAGCTTCGGGAATTTCAAACGCAGATTGACTTGGAACAGACTCCAGTTCATACTGTCGGCTGCAAAATTGTAGCCGCCGGAGATGCCGAGATTGTCTATCAGGCTGACCACTTTGTACGGTGCTTTGCCGGTGGTGTCCTCTTTGTTCACCACTTTCATCTCTAAGTTGTTGTCCACACCGAAACTCAGGGTGGCTGACATGCCGCGCGAGGCATTGCCGTATATGCCGTTGGGGAACCGGGAATAGACTTGGTGCTGGTAAACGGGATTGCCTGCGTCATCGGTCTTTTGTATCTTCCTGCCGGTGATACTGTCCGTGCCGCTATACACAGGCTGGTCGTAACTGCCGTAATAGCCCCAGCCGCTTTTCTCAAAGTCCGGGTGGTAACTGATGCTCAATCGGGGCGTGATCACGTGGCGGAATTTCTCTACTTTCCCCTTGGGGAACAAACGCTTCAGCGGGGTGTAGAAACCGTATATCTTTGTGCTCATGCTCAGCCCCACATTGAAATCAAACACGTTGTAGAACCCGTACGTGGTATCCATCTGCAGTTGTTGCTCCACCTCGTTCCAGTTGCGGTCGATACGCTGGAAATACATACGGTCGGTCATGTTGATATTCGGCGTCACACTCAGGTATTTGAACAGCATGAAACTGGCATTGACAGGTACATTGTGCCGCAATCCGGTTTGCCAGTCGCGCAGGAAATTCGAATGGACGAACTCCTTTTCCTTGATACTGTTGACAGCTATACGGCCGTTACCGGTATAGCTCATCTTGATTTTCTCATACCATTTCTCTTTGCCGGTGCGCACTTTGCCTTGCCGTTTGAGCGTGGCGTTGCGGGCGAGTTTGAACGGGTAGATACTGCTCATGCTGACAGCCAGCTCAGGCAGCGTCAGAGAGATGGTCGAGTCCTTGGTACGCTGCGTCAGGTTGGCTGTCGCACTCAGGCTCCATGGACTGTCAGGGAAACGCTGCGTGTAACTGATACTACTGCTCTTGGTGTTCTCCGAATAGAGATTGGCGTTGTAGTAACTGTTGATATTGCTGCGGTTGTAACCGCTGGTGGCAAAATTGACGCTCGCCGAGAAAGTGTTGTAAGGATTGAACTTGCTGTCCTGGGTATGGGTCCACTGGACTTGGAAGTTCTTGCTCACGGCGTAATCGGGCAACCCTTTCTCGCTTGTCACGTCGTTGCGGTAACTGATGTTCAGGCTTCCCGAGAAATGGTACCGCCAGATATATTTGCTTTGGGCGCGGATGGCCCATGTGCCCCGCGTGTAGATGTCACCGGTTACCTGCAAATCCATGTAATCGTTGATGGCGAAGTAATAGCCCAAACCCGTCAGATACAGTCCGCGCGTGTAGTCATCGCCGAAGTTCGGCATGATCAGACCCGACGAGTATTTGTTCGTAAAGGGGAAGAAGCCGAACGGAATAGCCAGCGGCAGAGGTACGTCGCCTACCACCATATATGCCGGGCCTGTAGCGATATAACTGCCGGGCTTTACCTTTGCTTTCGTCATCTTCAGGTAGAAATGCGGGTGGTCGTGATTGTCACAGGTGGTGTACTGACCGCCGCCCATCATCATCACTTCGTCGTCCATTTTCTTGGTCTTGTCGGCTATGATATAACCCTCGCCCTGCTGGGTGATCACACGGCGGATATAACCTTTCTGCGTCTTGATGTTATAGGTTATCTCGGAGGTCTCATAGCTCTCGTTGCCGTCTTTGAACACAGGCTGTCCTTTCCATTCGTAGTATAGTGAGTCATACACGCCTCGTGCATAGATCTGGCTGCTGTCGAGGTTCACGCGGATATATTCGCTCGTTAATTCCATCGACTGGTATTTCAACTCTCCCTGACCGTGCAGGAATGCCGTTCCGTTCTTGAGCATCACCAGCGAGTCGTTCGACTGGTAGTGGATAGGCCCCGAGATCTTCCCGCTGCCCTGCCTTCTCTGCGTACTGTCATTCGCAAAAGCCGTACTATCATTCGCTAACACCGTACTGTCGTTCGCCTCTAACCCTTCTAACCTCTCACCTTTGCCACCCACACTATCTGTCTTCACCCACGTTGTGTCTGACGGCTGATACCTGAGTCCTGACGGCTGAACCATTCCTATAGTATCCGGTGTGGGGGCATAATCCAAATACACACCATCCGTATATCCTCCCTCCCTTGCGCGGGTGAAGAGCTCTGCTCGATCGGACTGCCGGTGGCCGTCAGTAGAACTCGGCGGGGTGGGGTCTCCTTCTCTTTTGGAAAGGCTCGGGGTGGGGGGCGCCTCTGCGTCTGACACAGGCTGTTTCCCCCACGCTGCCGCTGAGCAGAGCAGGAAAATAACCCACAATAATATATGTGCACGTTCGCGTAAGCGCATATATACGCAATTTAGCTTGCAAAGATACTGCCTTTTTTTGACATACACAAATTTTTCTTCATTTTTTCGCCTTTCTGCCTTATCATTCTTCCCCTCGCTTTTCTTTTTTTCGTTTTTCACTACATGATATTTGCATATGTCGATTTTTTGTTGTACCTTTGCACCCGGTTTTGTAAATTACCGTTAAAATGGCATCTTTAAAAGATAGTATCAACGACTTGCTCGGACAAGTTGAGCAGATGCAGGCATCCAATGCGGAGGAACTGGAAGCACTGCGTATCAAATATCTCTCCAAAAAAGGCGAAATCACAGCCCTCTTCAATGAGTTCCGCTCTGTGCCGAACGACCAGAAACGCGAACTCGGGCAACTCCTCAACCGGCTCCGTCAGGAGACCGAGAGCCGCATCAACGGGATGCGTGAGCAGTTTGAGGCCAAACAGGCGGAAGCCGATCGTCCGGATCTCACACGTACCCCTGACCCTATCGAACTGGGAACGCGTCATCCCCTCTCGCTCGTTCGCGAGGAGATAGAGGACATCTTCTCCCGTATCGGCTTCACCATCGCGCAGGGACCCGAGGTCGAGGATGACAAGCATGTCTATGGCATGCTCAATTTCGCACCCGAACACCCCGCACGCGACATGCAGGATACTTTCTTTGTGGAGAAAGAGCCGGGCGTACAGAAGCCTACGGACATCCTGCTCCGTTCGCACACCTCATCCGTCCAGACGCGTGTCATGACTACGCAGAAACCTCCAATCCGCGTGCTCTGCCCGGGGCGTGTCTATCGCAACGAGGCTATCTCAGCCCGTGCACACTGCTTCTTCCACCAGGTGGAGGGATTGTATATCGACAAGAACGTCAGCTTTGCCGACCTCCGCGAGACCTTGCTCTATTTCTCCAAGGAGATGTTCGGACCTGAGACCAAGATTCGTCTCCGACCCTCGTATTTCCCCTTCACCGAACCAAGCGCAGAAATGGATATCTCTTGTAATATCTGCGGCGGCAAAGGCTGCTCGTTCTGCAAAGGTACCGGTTGGGTGGAGATACTCGGTTGCGGTATGGTGGACCCGAACGTGCTCGAAGCCTGCGGTATTGACAGCAAGGAGTACAGCGGCTATGCCTTTGGCATGGGTGTGGAGCGTATCACCAACCTCAAATACAGAGTCAAAGACCTGCGTCTCTTCTCCGAGAACGACGTCCGCTTCCTCCGACAGTTCGAAGCTTGCTAAGAATCGAAAAAATAGTACCTTTGCGCTCATTAAGAAAGGATAGGTACTTAAGAAAACAAAGCCAGATAGTTTGAATGGCTTCAGGGGCTACCGGGAAAATAAAAGGACATAAAAGGCTCCAAACAGCCTTTAACGAAAAAAAATGAAGAAAATGGCACAAAAATTTGCATGTGTCATTTTTTTGTTGTATTTTTGCAGCAACTTTTGGCGCAAAGGAGGTTTACATGACAGTTCTACACCCGTGCAATTGAGGAGATACAACAGTTGCAGCGCTCTGAGCCACATGCCAGATTACGAAAAAGCATCGTCTTGTATATAGAATATACGAAATGGAGGTTCATGTGGAAATCCTTTCGTCTTACGGTCATTACGATGACAAATAACACCTGAGTTTGCAAGGATACATGTAAACCGTTGGGCTCAACAACGTAAAAAAGCGACCGTCACTTACTGACGTTAAACAGAAGGACATATTGAAAATTCGCGTTTGCGATTTATTTGGCTCTTCGAAATGTAGGAAGTTTCAGATATGCCACAATAAGTCAGCAAGCGCCCGTAGTATATCTATGGGCGTGACTTATCGGCATATGGGCATTCCTACAGCCTCGAAGAGGATAAGGAACGCCCATTTTTTTTGTTGTACCCATTAGCGAAACCCGCTATATAATTAACCCAATTTATTCATTTAATCAAAAAATCAAACATTATGAAAAAGATTTTAACTTTATGTGCTGCCGTACTATCTTCTGCTAGTATATGGGCAGAAACAGCCACATTTGAAGGAACTAACCTAGATGCTCCTAAGACCATTGGGGATATAACACTCTCATTGCCGGCAAGCAATGCGATGTCGTATTCCAATAATACGCTCTCTGCTGGAGGTTCAGGAAAAACATTCACATTAACAGCTACAGATGCGCTGATATCTCAAGTTGTACTCACAACGAATAACAATAATAACCGTTATTCTCAGACAAATATTTCTAATAGTTCCAATGTGAGTTCTGAAACGGTAAATTCCGTTAAAGTCTACACTATCACGTATAGTACTCCTGCCACCACTACCAATATAACAAATAATGGAGGTGGTGTAGGTGTTACAAAAATTGTAGTAACTTATGCTCCGTCTTGTTCAGCTCCGACAAGTCCTGCAATTACCGGTACAACGGCTTACACGGAAGGCGATGATATTAGTCTGACGGCTTCGGCAAGCAACGCAGAAGATGCTACCTTTGCATGGTATAAAGGCGCAGACTGGGCAACGGCTTCAGCAGGTTCTTCTATCGGCTCTGAAGCTACACTTGCTATCAGTGAATGCGCAACAAGCGATGCAGGTACTTATTGGTGCGAAATCTCCAACGGCACAGGCTGCGAAGTGCAAGTAAGTCAGTCTATTACCGTTGCTGCAAAGCCTGTTGACAATCCTGTTATTACAGGTGCCGTTAATGAAGCAGGGTATGGTTCTGTTGCTCCTGCTTCCATTACAGTTACGAGCGGCGATGAAGTTTCTATCTCTTCGAATGTTCTTACTTGCGGCGGCTTAACTCTGACCGCAACGGCTGCTGACGCAACTGCCGAATACACATATGCATTTGAAAGTTGGAGCGGAGTGGCGAATGGCGATGAAGTTACTACGAATCTTACCGTAACGGCTAATTTCACCCGCACGGCGAATAGTTATACACTGGCTTGGGACGCAAATGGAGGCGATGACTTAACGGGAAGTTATACAAACGGAAGTACCGCATTTGGAGCAGAAATTATTACGCCGAATACTCCGACCCGTGACGGTTATCTATTTACAGGATGGGCAGAAACTGCCGAAGGCGATGTTGTGGATATTCCATCGACTATGCCTGCAGCAAACAAGACTTACTATGCGCAATGGATGGAACAAATTGCACCTACGATTACTTTCAATAACGGCACTTACAAAGTTAGTAATCAAACTCTTGATTTAAGTAGTTTATTTTCATCTAATAGTGAAGGAGCCGTGACATACGCCGTCAAAACGGATGGTGGCACATCCGCAACCATCAATGGAAAAGTGTTCTTTGCATTTAAAGCAGGTTCATGTGTAGTGACTGCTTCACAGGCAGCAGAAGGCTCCTATGCCGAGGCAACAACAGATGCAACAATTACCGTTACTGAAGATGCAAATCTTCTTATCATGGTAAGGTTGTCTGGTAGTGCAGGAGCAACTAAGACATATGCAGGTAGTGCTATGGAAAATGCAAGTGCATTTACACAAAATTTGTCATCTGGAAGTCCCTATAAACTTAGTAATGACTTCCGCGCATGCGTAGCAATAACTCTTTCGGAGGGCTATTTCCAAGCAGGTGATTCCGTTGTAATGGACCTCTCTAAAACTGGGCAAATGTATTGTGGTACACTTCCTGAAAATAAAGATAGCCAAAAGGCATTTCCTTCTGGTACAACAAGTCTAGGAACTACTACAAAGACAAGCGGAATAGAGTATTTCATTTTGCCAAATGATCTCCCAGAAAACACAACGAATATATTTACTAGCCGTTCAAGTTCTTCCTACAATGGAACATTGACATACATGGCTGTTTACCGCTTACCTAATCAAGGTGTAGCTTCCGCTTTGGACAACACCGAGGCTGCTGCAAAGGCTGTTAAGCACCTTGTGAACGGCCAGCTCATCATCGAGAAGAACGGTCAGTTGTTTAATATCCTTGGCGGACGTATCCGTTAATAGGATCTCTGCTTATCCGCATGGCTCTGTGACAAACAAAAATGTTTTTTAGGTTTATTGCTTTTGAGTGCTTTTTCCCGCAAGGGAGTGGGATTGAATGATAAAACTATCCGAAAGTTCACTTTCGAGGAGTTTTAGCAGGCAAACACACATAAGCATTGCTTGAAAGCACTCAAAAGGGTTTATCTATGTTTTTGTTCTTCAAAATCACAGGACCTGCATAAAAGAAATGCGTCGGCTCTAAAATGAGTTTGACGCGCCCCGCCTCCGGCGTTCTGCCGGTGGTATAATGAAATTTAAAAGTTAAATGAAAAGGAACTGCCGTGGCTTGTGAAAGTCGCGGCAGTTTTGGCTCTTGCAATCCATTTGCCGAAATGGCAGAAATACTCTAAATTTTGATTTTTTTGCTCCAAATGTTTGCGTAATTCAAAAAAAAGTAGTAATTTTGCAGCCGATTTTGCGCCTATGAGCGAGCAGAACCCCTATATCATCGACCTTTCGCGCCTTCCCGTAGGCGTGCATCGCTTTGATATTCAGTTGGATGACGCCTTCTTTGCTTCCCTTGAGAAGACCGAAATCCTCGGCGGGAAAGTCTCTGCGCAAGCGACGCTTAATCTCCGGGAGGAGGATTATTCGCTCAAGATTGCAGTCCACGGGACTGTTGATGTTGTGTGCGACAGATGCCTCGACCCGATGCCCCTTGAAATAGACGACGAGCAAGAGATTTTCTCCGAAGATGAGGTGTTCCCCGATGAAACGGGGAAAACCTTAGACGGAAAGGGGCAAATCGTAAATCTTCAGTGGCTCGCCTATGAAATAGCAAGTATCAATATCCCGCTTGTCCACTGTCACCCGGAAGGTGGTTGCAACCCGCAAATGGATCTTCTCCTCCAGTCCCACCTATGCGACAAGCCGGAGCCCGAAAATTGATAGAAGGCTCTCGGAGCCAATAAACGAACAAATTGTAAATGACTAAATTGTAAATATTATGGCACATCCTAAAAGAAGACAATCACACACCCGCCAAGCCAAACGTCGTACCCATGACGTAGTGAAAGCGCCTACATTGGCAACATGCCCCAACTGCGGCGCGCTGCACATCTACCACACCGTTTGCCCCTCCTGCGGCTACTATCGTGGCAAACTGGCAATTGAGCAGGCTGCTGAGGCTTAAGCCTCTGTATGAACAGAACCCCACAAAAACTCCGGACTAATCAAGTCTTGGAGTTTTTGTCGGTAAAAATTCCGCGCAGGCGTATACGCATGTATATACGCACCAATCATCAAAAGTGAGAAAGGTTGGACTTAAACCCAAACCGAACATTAAGGTACAAATTTTTAACAACTACACTACCATGTACAACGATTTTCAATCAGACAATCACAACCACCGTCCCTCCGGCTTCGGTCATGAGGGTGAACGTGCGCCTCGTCCGCGTTTCCGCCGTGATGGCGAACAGACATCCCGTCCGCGTTTCCAACGCGAGGAAGACACCAATCCTCGTCCGCGTTTCCGCCGTGAGGGCGAACAAACGCAGTCTTATCCGCAACGTCCGCGTTTCCGCCGTGAGGGCGAGCAGGACCAACAACGTCCGCGTTTCAGCAAACCGAAACGCAACCAGAGCGTGTATTCCGCTCAGAAACGCTACACCTACAATCGTCAGAACGAAGACCCGACGAAACCAATTCGTCTCAACAAATATCTGGCCAACGCCGGTATCTGCTCGCGCCGCGAAGCGGATGATTTTATCCAGGCAGGCGTGATTACCGTCAACGGACAAGTGGTGGATTCGCTGGGAGCCAAAGTGCTTCCTACCGATGAGGTACGTTTCCACGACCAGCCCGTCCGCCGCGAGCACAAGGTCTATATCCTTCTCAATAAGCCCAAGAACACTGTCACCACCACCGACGATCCTCAGGAGCGTCACACAGTGATCGACATTGTCCGCAACGCTTGTGCCGAGCGTATCTATCCCGTCGGCCGTCTTGACCGCAACACAACCGGTGTGCTCCTGCTGACCAACGACGGCGATCTGGCTGCCAAACTGACACACCCTAAGTTCAACAAGAAAAAGATTTATGCCGCTACGCTGGACCGCGATCTGGAGGAAGTGGACGAGGCTATTCTGCGCGCCGGTGTCCTTTTAGATGACGAGCGTATCATTCCGGATGCACTGGAGTTTCCCAAAGAGGACCGCAAACATATCGGGCTGGAAATCCATTCCGGTCAGAACCGCGTAGTGCGCCGTATGTTCGAGAAAGTGGGATACAAAGTGGCGTCGCTGGACCGCGTTGCGTTCGCCGGGCTGACCAAGAAAAACGTAGCCCGTGGCAAATACCGCTTCCTCAATCCTAAAGAGGTGGCAATGCTTCAGATGGGAGCGTTTGAATAACTGATAGCTGAAATCTGATGGCTGAAATCTGATGGCTGAAATCTGATAGCTGATAGCCGAAAGTGAAAAGGCAGACGCACTACATATTGTTTGCAATAACGGTGGCACTAACCATCGTATGCGGCATATTAATAGGGCATATTAATGTCAATGCCGACCTGACCAAGTACCTGCCGGATGATTCGCAAATGAAAAGCGGATTAGAGATAGTGACGTCCGAGTTCGGCTCGGCGGCACAGATGTCCGGCTCAGACGTACACGTCATGTTTGAGGGCGTTTCGCCCAACGAGATACCCGGTATCACATCCCTTTTAGAGACTTATCCCGATGTTCACGGTCTGAGTTATCGCTACAACGCAGACAGCACCTATACGGTGTTCGATCTGGATGTACCCAAATCGGTTGACCAGAAAGCGCTGGGCAGACAGATCAGCCACCGGTTCGGCGAGACTTGTGTGGTAGAGACCAGCCAGGACGGTGCTACGCCTCCCGTATCGGTCATGATTATTGCCGCGGTACTGATTATGCTGGTATTGTTCCTGATGGCGCAGTCGTGGTTCGAGCCCGTGGTGATCCTTGTCTCCACCCTTATGGCGGTTGTGCTGAATATGGGTACGAACGCCCTGTTGCCTTCGGTTTCCATCACTACCAATTTCATCGGCTCCATCCTGCAGGCTGTCCTTTCTTTAGACTACTGCATCGTGCTGCTCAACCGTTACCGGCAGGAACAGGACGAACATACCGACCAACGTACGGCCGGCATAGCGGCTAATAACGCCGTACGCAAGGCTGCACCGTCGATTCTTTCTTCCGCACTGACGACCGTGGTAGGATTGCTGATGCTTTGCTTCATGCGGCTGAAGATAGGTGCAGATATGGGAATAGTGCTGGCAAAGGGTGTCGTATGTTCGCTTGTCTGTACGTTCACCGTAATGCCGTCGCTAATGCTGATTTTCCGTAAGACAATCAACCGCACTGCCAAGAAAGCCTATGTGCCTCCTACTGATGCACTCTCGCGATTCGTAACGAGGCATAAGATTATCATGGCAGTAGGAGCTGTCCTGCTGTTCTTCGCATCATGGTATTTCTCGCACACGACTACCATCTTCTTCTCCACCAAGCAAAACTCGCGCATTGAGGAGATTTTTCCTGCGCTCAACCCCTTTGTGCTGGTGTATGACACAGACGAGGAAGAGAAAATTCTGCAACTGGCAGACAGCCTTTTGACCCAGCCTGGGGTACAGACGCTGGTTTCTTACCCCACGCTTATGTGCGAGGAACTTACGCCTGCCGAACAGACGCGTCATATCCAGTCTCTGACTGAGATGCTGTCCGGCATGATGCCCCCCGACGCACCCAAGCCGACGACTGACCAGATAGCGCTTCTCTCGCCCGAAACGATTCAGTTGCTTTACTATATGCGTTCGGCGCAAGGCCAACCGCAGCAACAGCTCCGTTTCCCGGAACTGGCACGGTTCCTGCACAGCCACTGCGTCAACAATCCGCTATTTGCATCTTATATCAGTGATGACATGCGTCAACAAGTGGAGTCGCTGCAATCAATGCTGGATATGCCAGCACCTGCACCCGCACCTCAACCCGAACCCGAACAGGTTCCGGCTATTCAGAAAGCGTCAGAAGAACAGGACACACTCATTGTCCGTGACACGATACCTGTTGACCCGCTGGTAGTAGAGGCTATGCCTATTGTAACAGACACACCGGTGACTCCTGTGCTGGATGTCAACCGTATCGCGATTGTGCCGTTTGCGGGAACACTTTATGCCAACCAGCCTAATCCGGTTACGTTGGAGTTGCGCAAGCTGGCGGATACGATAGCCATTCGCCTGCCTATGTCGGTGAAGGAAATGTCACTGTTCATCGGTTCCTCGCAAATCCAGACGCAACTCGTTTACGGTTATGCTCCCGGCAAAACCAAGCAGCTCACGCCGCTGCAGTACGTACATTTGCTGAAAGATGATTTGTTCAAGCGTCCGGGATTAGCGGGTATGATCAACGACGAACAACGGCGTCAGTTGGAGCAACGCGCTTACCTGATGGATCTGGCGGATCAGAATGCATCGCTCACGCCCAATGAACTGAACATCCTGTTACACTCGTTCGGCCTTGATAATTATACTGACGAGCAGCTTTTCGCCCTTGCCAACCCCGTCCAATTGGCAAAACCTGTGGAGCCTGTGGCATTGGCTGCACCGGTAAAGCCGGCCAAACCTTCGGCTATTGCATTGCCTGAGGATGAAGCAATAGCGTCCGGGCAGTCCACAGAAACAGAGTTGCCTGTTTCTCAGGAACCTGTCGAAGAGCCGGCTAAACAAGAGCACAAACCCTCTCGCGAGGATTTGCAGGCAGAATTGTTTACCGAGCTGGTGTTCGGTGAGAAGACGTATTCGCCCGCAGAGATGGCTGGTAAACTGGCGCGGCTAATGACTCTCTCCGGAGTAAAAACTGCACCCGTGACTGCAGATCAGATGTCTCTTCTCTACGATTATTACGGTGCAGTCCATAGTTCGTGCGACACCATGCGCATGGGACTGGACAAATTGCTTGTCTATGTATGTGATACGCTTGTCCATGATGCACGGCTGGCAACCATCATACCAGACAGCACCCGCTCGCAAATAGCCGGTGTGCGCACTCAGGTGATGGACGGTATTGGTCAGATGCGTCTGCCTGATCATTCATTGTTGGTTTTGCTGACAACACTGCCGTACGAATCAGCGCAGACATATGAGTTTGTAGATAAACTGACAACAATGGCCGACGAGCATCTGAATAACGAGCATTATTATGTAGGTGAATCGGTTATGTACGCAGAGATGCGCGCCGGATTCAATCATGAAATGAATATCGTTACATTGCTGACTATCCTGTCCATTTTCCTGATTGTAGCGATTACCTTCCGTTCGTTCATCGTACCTACTATTCTGGTGGTAACAGTAATGACTGCAGTGTATGTCAATGTGGTGGTATCAGGACTCGTAGCCGGCAAAATGCTCTACCTTGCATATTTAGTGGTGCAGGCTATCCTGATGGGTGCCACCATTGATTATGGTATTCTGTTAGCCAATTATTACCGCGAGTACCGGCGTACTATGCTGCCCAACGATGCAGTCATGGCTGCTTATCGCGGCTCGATCAGAACAATCACTACTTCCGGTCTTATTATGGTGATTGCACCGGCAGTAATGGCATTGCTGATTGACGATCTCATGATTTCCAATATAGTAGGGAGCATCGCTGTTGGTGCATTCGTAGCAATCGTACTTATACTTACTGTCGTTCCGGCTATTCTTGTCGCCTTGGACAAATGGGTGGTCTATGGCAAGAAAAACCGTTTCGAAGCATCTGCTGAACAGACGGATGAACCCCAACCGAATAAAAATGAACATCCCTTATCCCTTTCTGATTAACCTGATGCTAATGCTGGTAGGCGGCTCACAAACGCTCCGTTTGCGTTTCTGGAGTCGCCAACCTAGGCATACTGCGGAGAAGACGTTGCGTGATATTCTCACTATCAGCCGCGATACGGTTTATGGCAAGGAGCATCATTTCGACCGTATATTGTCTGCTACGACGGCAGAGGATCTGTTCCGGCTGTACCGCCTTTATGTACCGGTAAACAACTCCTTTGAGACACTGCGACCCTACGTGGAGCGTCATAAAAACGGTGAGGAGAACGTACTTTTTCCCGGTAAACCGGATATGTACGCCACCACCTCGGGTACTACCGCTGAGCCCAAATGGATTCCAATGACCCATAAGTATCTCAAGGATGTGTATGGCAAAATGAGTCATATATGGACATGGAATTTCGTGAAACACCGCAGCCGTATTTTCGGCGGACATATATTCACCACGGTAGGTAAAGAGTGTGAGGGTTACGCACCGGACGGTACGCTTTTCGGTTCGGTAAGCGGTGTGCTCGTTCGCGATATACCGCCGATTATCAAGAAACATTATACCGCGCCTGCATGCGTAATGTCTATTCCCGATTATGCAGCGCGCAATTACACCCTGATGCGTCTAGCGTTACAGCACCGTGATGTCACGCTGTGGGCTACAGCTAATCCCTCTACCATCCTGGAACTACTGCGCGCGCTGCATGAGAACACCGAACTCATGATCAATGATATTGAGCATGGGTCACTCACCGAGGATTATGATATCCCCTTTGATATCCGTGACCAGTTGGATACGTACATGTCGCCTAATCCGGAGCGCGCAACCGAACTGAGAGAAATTCTGGCTGAGAAGGGTACTCTCGAACCTAAGGATTTCTGGCCGTGGCTGCAATATCTCAGCACATGGAAATGTGGTAACACCAGGATTTACATGGACAAGTATATGGACATGTTTGATTGGAACAAGACTTTCTATCAGGAGCTTGGCTATATTGCCACCGAGTGCCGCTTCGGCTTCCCGCTTGACGAGACCAATGAGTCTGTCCTTTTCCCGCATTTCCATTATTATGAGTTTGTGGAGGAGAGTGAGCTGGATCAATCCAACAAACATTTCCTGCAGATCGATGAACTGGAACGGGGAAAACGCTATTGTGCCTATGTAACTACTTATTCAGGCCTCTTCCGCTATAATATGAACGACCTTATCGAGGTTGGCGGATTCTTCCGTAACACGCCTACGGTACATATGGTTAGCAAGGTGAACGGCATAGTATCCATGACAGGCGAGAAACTCTATGAACCGCAGTTCCTGGACGCAGTACATCAGGCGGAAGATGAAACGGGTATCAAAACCAAGTTCTTTGTAGGTTTTGCAGATATAGAGGAGTCGAAATATCATTTCTATTATGAGTTCGAGAACGAGAAAATCCGTCAAACGGAGGCTGAGATGTTCACCGAAGTTGTCGATGCCAAACTTCAGCACATAAACCTGGAGTACGAATCCAAACGCCAATCTTTCCGTTTGCACCAACCCGAGACGCATATTCTGCTCTCTAACGCTTATGCGCGTTTCAAGGCTGCATGCCTCAAGGATGGTTTCCGCGACGGACAATTCAAGTTCAATCTCCTCATGCAGGATGAGAAACGCCGCTCCAAATTCAACCTTATCCAACGTCTGGAAACAGGGTTCGATCGCTTGGGCGAAAATATTATCGCAGGTGCCAACACGATAGACGACCGCCGCAAAGCGCATGCCGCACACCGTAATGAACGCAAAGAGAAACGCAAAGCAAAACGTGAAAATTCCTGACAATATACGGACTGTCATTTTTGACCTGGATGGCACTATCTATGACAAGCGTGGTTTGGCGCGTCGGATGGTACGCCGGCTTTGGTGGTGTTTGCCGTTGCTGGCGGCAGAAAGAGTGGCACGACGAACCATGCACAACCGTGAATTCGGCTCCGAACAGGACTTCTATGAAGCATTTTTCTCGCAAATGGCGCGTGGACATTGGTGGACAGACCGCATAGCAGAGAAATGGTATCACCACGTCTATTTGCCGTCTATGGTTCACCTCATTGCCAAACACTGTAAACCGCGTGCCGAAGTATTGTCCATCATTGACAACACCGACAGGGACACAGTAACTATGGCTATCTATTCCGATTATGGCTGTGTGGACGGCAAGCTACTTGCTTTGGGTATCGATCCTTCACTCTTTTCTTTGCGTTTGGATGCTCCCTCTACAGGAGCACTCAAACCGGCCAGAACCTCGGTGGAGAAAGTGATGAAGGCACTTTCGGCAGACCCTGAGACAACTCTCTTCATCGGCGACAGGGATGATAAAGACGGTGTCTCTGCCCGATTAGTAGGTGCATATTATCTGATTCTTCAGAATACCGGATGTACGGAAATTCGCCATTAAGCTATGACTGATTCGCGCTATTCTAATCTTCAAGTGACGGCAGATACCTATGTTCCTCCTGTCCGTACTCATTTCCCTGAGGATGATCCCTATATAGGACTGTATCAGCCTGTTTACGACCACCCGTTCCCGGAGGTGGATGTTTCGTTTCCCTATGTGGACGATTCGTTTGGGAACAGATTGCATATTTGGTTTGGCCAGCACTTCATACTCGCCATTCTTGGAATTATATTACGTATCAAGTATGGTTTGCGTTGGCGTGTGGATGGCGAGAAGAAATGGCATCGTAGTGCATGCAGCGTTTTGCGTAATCTGAAACAATACGACCTTAGCGGCGGAGTTATTACCATTGGCAACCATTGTTACCGTCATGATTGTGCATCTATTCTCACTGCACTTGGAGGAGCCCACCGGGTACGAATACCTATGTTCGCTCCCAATTTCAAGACCAAAGATCAGTTTTTCCTGACAGCAGTTGGAGGAATTCCCATACCCCAGCCGGAAACCGGACTGAGCGCAATGAAAGCCTTTAATGCCGCGTTTGATGAATTTCACCATCGTGGACATTGGTTTCATATCTTTCCGGAAGCGAAACGGTGGGATTGGTACAAGCCTATCCGGCCGTTCCAGAAAGGAGCGTTCACAATGGCATACAAATATAATATGCCTCTGCTGCCATGTGTGATCACCTTCCGGCCCCGAACGGGCATATACCGTTTCATGGGGTCTAAGGATGAGCCGCTTACTCAAGTTATTATCGGTGCACCCATCTTTCCTGATACCTCCGCTCCGCGTGCCGCTGAGACCGAGCGTCTGCGCCAGCTGACTCATGAGACGATGTGCCGGCTTGCGGGAATAACCCGTAACACTTGGCCGGCTAAACCTGAAAAAGAATAAATGAAACGCTCATTGCCGTACATAGCTCTCATCTTTGCAATGCTGTGCTGGTCCGTCAGCGGTATTGCTACCAAGCACGCGCTGGCGTTATTGCCGCCGTTCACGATGATTATCTTCCGTTTTACGCCCGCAGTACTACTTATGCTTGTTATCGGGCTTGTCTGCCGCCAAAGCACCTTGCTGCGGCTGCAACGAGTAGATGCCAAAGACCTTCCGCTCTTCATCCTTGCCGGTGTGTGTCTTCCCTTTGTCTATTACCTCCTGGAGACGTTCACTTATCGTGCGCTCAACAGCCCGACGGTGGCGGAGGCGTTGCTCTCTACAAGTCCGTTGCTCAGTCCGGTGTTCGCAAGGTTTATCTTGCGCGAGCGGATTACACGCAATAATATATGGGGAATAGTAATCTCCACGGTAGGAATGTTTATGCTTATTCTGGTAGGTAGCAGTACATTTGCTATCGGCAGTTATTGGGGTGTACTGTTGGCTTTTGCCTCCGTGTCTGCTGCAGTCACTTATGCTGTAATCATGCGCGGTCTTCCGCCGAAATACAGCCCGCTTACCATCACTTTCTATACCCAACTGGTGAGCCTGATGCTCTTTGTGCCGTTATGGTTCTGGCGCGAAGGAGTGCAGGCTTTGCAGGTTCTGGATTGGTCCGAATTGACCATCCCATGTACACCGCTCTTTACCGCAATGCGGAGTGTCGGTTATCTGAGTGTTTTTGCCTCCGTGGTGGCATATTTGTGTTATTGCTACTCGGTGCGCAAGATCGGCGTTACCAAAGCGAATGCGTTCAATAATATCCGTCCTGCATTTACTGCCCTTTGGATGCTGCTTTTCTTTGGCGAACATATGCCATTGGCTAAGTGGATAGGCATACTATTAATCATAATAGGCCTTTTTGTGTGCCAAAAAGAGGAAAAAAGAGCTAAAAGTTAAGAACATTTTGGCGGATTGGAAAATTTTTATTACCTTTGTCCCGAATTTGCAAATAATCAAGTGCGTATGGAAAATATTTACACTGTTGAATTCTTTAATGACCTGCTTTTCTGCATGTTTCTTGTAGGTCTTGTGGTTTTCGTGGCGCTCTATTTCGTGGATGCCGGCTATGGCAAGATGCGTTCCGAGAAATGGGGACCTGCCATGAGCAACAAAGCAGGATGGCTATTGATGGAGGCGCCTGTATTCATCGTTGTACTCTATCTCTATTTCAAGTCCTATAATTTCAATGGAGGAGTTACTAAAGGAGTGCCGTATCTGTTATTCTTTCTCTTCTTTGAGTTCCATTATTTCCAACGATCTTTCATCTTCCCGTTCCTTCTCAAGGGCAAGAGCAAGATGCCGTTTGTCATCATGATTCTTTCTTTCATCTGGAATGTAATCAACGGATATATACAAGGCTATTTCCTCTTTTATATAGCACCTGCCGATCCGTATTATATGCAACTCTACACAGTATCCTATCTCACCGATCCGCGCTTTATCATCGGTACCGTTTTTTTCTTCACAGGATGGGTTATCAATATGCATTCCGACCATGTGATTCGTACTCTCCGCAAACCGGGCGATACCAATCACTATCTGCCTAAAAAAGGCTTGTACAAATATGTCACATCGGCCAACTATTTGGGAGAACTGACCGAATGGTTAGGTTTTGCTATCATGACATGGTCGTACGCGGGATTGGTATTCTTCTGGTTCTCATGCTGCAACCTTATTCCGCGCAGCAACGCAATCTACCACAAGTACGAGGACGAGTTCCCTGATGAATTCGACCGCAAAAAGCTCAAACGTATTATTCCTTTTATATATTAATCCGATCCAAATCAGACTGGCGAGACACTATCGAGACAGAATCGAGTCGGGACTGCGTCAAGACCAAATCGGAACCATATCGAAATTATTTACTACTACATATGGCTGACAACAAACTATTTACTCCTTTCCAATTAGGACCAGTTACGCTCCGCAACCGTTTTATACGTAGCGCAGCGTTTGAGAATATGGCGAGAGCCAACAGACCCACCCGGGAACTACAAGACTACCATGTCTCTGTCGCGCGAGGCGGAGTAGGCATGACCACAGTGGCTTATGCAGCAGTGGACCTCAGCGGTGTCTCGTTTGACGGGCAACTGTATGTCCGTGAGGACATCATCCCCGAGATGAAAAAAATGACCGACGCCATTCATGCCGAAGGAGCCAAGGCCTCCATCCAACTGGGGCATTGCGGCAATATGACGCATTCTTATACTTGCCATTGCATGCCGGTCAGTGCTTCCAACGGTTTTAATCTCTATTCGCCTACACTCCATCGGCGTCTCCGCGTACCGGAGATAAAGAATCTGGTACGTAAATTCGGAGAAGCTGTGGACTGGGCCCGCGAATGCGGGTTTGACTGCGTGGAGATTCATGCAGGACATGCGTATTTGATCTCCCAGTTCCTTGCCAAACGTACCAATCGCCGCGGTGATGAGTATGGCGGTAGTCTGGAGAATAGAATGCGCTTTATGAATGAGGTGCTGGATGAGGTCATGGAGCATGCTAAGGATGATATGGCGGTGGTCGTCAAAACCAATATGTGGGACGACTGCTGGCGAGGGGTGCCGATAGAGGAGGGTATTACTATAGCCAAGGAAATAGCCAAGCATAAGGTACATGGTATTATTCTCTCCGGTGGAACTGTAAGTGCGTCTCCCATGACTATCCTCTCCGGCGCAATGCCCTACAAGACATTTGCACATTATATGCCGATGAAATCATTCTGGTGGCTCAAGGCGGCACTGAACATCCCGGGCGTGGCGGCAATAATGACGCCTACATCGCCCTTCAAGGAACTCTATTTCATGGAGAAAGCCAAAATCTTCCAAGAGGCACTGAAAGATATCAATATTCCGCTCATTTATGTAGGCGGTGTGCAGTCGGGCGACAATTGTCAAACTATCATGGATGAAGGATTCGAACTCTTCCAACTGGCACACGTACTGATCAAAGATCCTGATTTTGTCAAACATGTGCAGGAGAACCCACATTACCATGCCGGATGCGGCCGTTCCAACTATTGTGTCGGACGTATGTACACGCTGGATATGAAATGTCATCATTGTGTGGAGCGTGACGGAGAAGTGATACCGGCACGCCTGCAACGCGAAATCAGTAAACTGGAGAAAAAAGCAGAAGAATCATGCTCGCGTTAGTTACCGGTGCCAGCAGTGGCATTGGACTGCAGTATGCCACACAACTTGCTCGCGATTATCATTGCGATCTCCTATTGGTGAGCAATCAGGAGCAGGAACTTAATCAGGTTGCAGCAGAACTGTCCAAGGAATATGGTGTTATAACAGTAGCACATTATGCCGACCTCAGTCTGCCGGATGCCGCAGAACAGTTGTATGGCTGGTGTTCGGAAAACAAGTATATAGTGGATGTGTTGATAAACAATGCCGGTGTGTTCTTCTTCAATCCCTATTGCGAGACATCAATGAAGCGCATCAACCTCATGCTGCAACTGCATATAACCACGGTAGCCAAACTGACACGTTTGTTTGCGGAAGATATGATTCGGCGCGAACTGACACAGGAGGAGGCTTCCCAACGCATATGTGGTCAGCAACGTATGCGCGGGTATATATTGAATATGTCTTCTATGTCTGCATGGATGGCCATGCCCGGCATTCAGACTTATAATGCAACCAAGGCGTTTATTTACAATTTCTCCAAATCGCTGTGGTATGAACTGAAGCCAAAGAATGTGGGAATCACTGTGATGGCTCCGGGAGCGGTAGATACTGCGCTGTTCGGCTTGGCACCCAATCTGCGCAAGCTGGCGGTTAAGCTGACCGTCAGTATACCTCCTGAGAAACTGGTCAAACGTGCGTTGCGTGACATGTTCCGCAATAAGAAAGCTGATACTCCGGGATTTCTCAACTGGCTTGCTACGCCGCTATTGAAGCATACTCCGGACTGGATGCTCTTTCTGGCAATCAAATATGTCGGTAAATATCAAAAATAATTACCAATACACATTACTATTATAAACACTTAAAAACATTACATCTATGAAGAAACTTGACATTCTTGCAACCATCAAGGATGGTATTGCGCTTGCTTTGGTCAACTACCTTAGCATCATTTGTGCAGTAATTTTGTATGTGCTGACCGTATGGATTCCCTATCTCAACGTCGGTACAACAATCGCAATGGCATCCCTGCCGGCAGAGATGGCTAAAGGCAATGTGATCAATCCTACGTTTATCTTCGACAGCAAATATCGCCGTAACATGGGTGAGTTCTTCATTCTCATGACACTGATGTTGGGAGCCATAGGTGTTGGTTTCAGCTTTGGCTTTATCCCGGGAATCGTCATCGCTTATGCCTGGTATCTGGCTGTCATTTTGTTCATAGACCAGGACAAGGCTCCGCTGGATGCCCTTCGTGAGAGCAATCGCCTGACTTATGGCAATAAATGGCGCATTTTCTGTGCAGAGATCTTGCTGGCTATTTGTGTGTGCGTAACGATTGCGATTATCAACGCCCTCTTCCATATCGGCGATGTGTCCGTCCTTAAAACAATAGGCGGTATTATCGTTGTCCTGTTGGTTATCTTTGTTGTTCCGGCATTCATTGGAATTGAAGCCGTTATTTACAAAGCCCTTGCGTTCCCCGAGGAAACTCCTGCAACTGAATCCGCACCAGCACCCGCACCTGCACCCGCACCTGCACCCACACCTGCACCCGAGCCTGCTGCAGAACCTGCACCAACACCTGCCGAGGCACCTGCTCATGAAGCTGCTGAGGCTACTCCAAAAGCCGAAAAGCCTGCCAAAAAACGCGCACCGCGTAAGGCCGCTCCTAAAAAGGAAGAATAATGTGAGACTT
>FLNW01001269.1_pt1 | contig 40708 bp, 29 predicted proteins | sample 1140371 | NCBI WGS metagenome assembly FLNW01 (sample SAMEA3878170, study PRJEB12797) | bioreactor metagenome | biome: Moose rumen | place: Sweden | collected 2011-10
GAGTGCTCTCTCTTCTCGTGTCATGAATATTACAACAAGATATAAATAACTGAATACTAACATATAAACAAACTATATTATTTCGTATGAAACAATATTTGGATTTATGCAGGCGTGTGCTGGAGGAAGGCACCGAGAAACATGACCGGACGGGAACGGGCACAATTTCGATGTTCGGACATCAGATGCGGTTCAATATGGCGGATGGTTTTCCTCTCCTAACGACCAAAAAACTGCATTTGAAGTCAATCATCTATGAGCTGTTGTGGTTTTTGCAAGGCGATACGAATGTGAAGTACTTGCAAGAACACGGCGTGCGGATATGGAACGAATGGGCGGACGAGAACGGCGAGTTGGGTCCTGTGTACGGGCATCAGTGGCGGAGCTGGCCGGATTACGACGGCGGGACGATTGACCAGATCAGCAATGTAATTGAGCAGATCAAGCATAACCCCGACAGCCGTCGTATGATTGTCAGTGCCTGGAATGTAGCTGAAGTAGAAAAAATGGCGTTGCCGCCATGCCACAGCCTGTTTCAGTTCTATGTGGCGGACGGCAAACTGTCGCTACAACTGTATCAGCGAAGTGCCGATATATTCCTGGGTGTACCGTTCAATATCGCCAGTTATGCGTTGTTGCTGCAGATGATGGCACAAGTAACAGGACTGAAGGCCGGAGAGTTTGTACACACGCTTGGAGACGCGCATATTTATCTGAACCACTTGGAGCAAGTGCGGCTACAGCTAACACGCGAACCCAGACCGCTGCCAGAGATGGTAATCAATCCGGAGGTGAAGGACCTGTTTGGTTTCCAATATGAGGATTTCACGTTGGAAGGCTATGATCCACACCCGCATATAGCCGGCGTGGTGGCAGTGTGAGAGAAATTACGAATTAAGAATTACGAATTAAAAATGTTGTCAATTATTGTAGCTATAGCAGAGAATTATGCTATCGGCAAGAAAGGAGATTTGCTGTGTCATTTGCCTGCCGATCTGAAGCATTTCAAAGAGATTACCAGTGGTAAAACAGTGCTCATGGGCGAGCGGACATTCTTCTCGCTGCCGAACCATCCGCTACCCAATAGAAAAAATATCGTGCTGACAGATGTACAGGGAAAGACTTTTGACGGCGCGGAAGCGGTTTACTCGATAGATGCACTGGCAGCAGCAGTCAGCCAAGACGAAGAAGCGTTCGTTATAGGCGGAGGAATGGTGTACCGACAGATGATGCCGCTGGCTGACAAACTATATATCACGCATATTCATCATAGTTGGGAGGACGCAGACACCTATTTCCCTGAAATCAAAGCAGATGAGTGGGAACTGGCGAGTAAGGAAGAACATAAAGCGGACGAAAAGAACCCGTATGACTTCAGTTTTTGCACATATAATAGAATCCGGCGTTAATATACCTGAACGACAGGTAGCGGCTACATTAGCACTGATAGAAGAAGGTGCAACTATACCTTTTATCGCGCGCTACCGGAAAGAGAAAACAGGCAGTCTGGATGAAGTACAGATTGCCGCTATTCAGGCATATTACAACAAACTGCAAGAGCTAAGCAAGCGCAAAGAGACCATCTATGCGAGGCTGGACGAACTGAACATTACGGACTCCGAATTGCGAAAACGTATTGAGGATTGCTGGGATGCAACAGAGCTGGAGGATATCTACCTACCCTATAAACCACACAGGAAGACGCGTGCGGACGTAGCAATAGAGAAAGGCCTGCTACCGTTGGCGGAAGAAATACTGAAACAACGACCGATGCGGTTGCCGGGCAACGAAGAGGATCTACAGGGAGCACGGGATATTATCGCACAGCGTATTGCGGAAGACGAGCGAAGCAGGAATGCCGTGCGGCGTGAGTTCAGCTATTCAGCAGTGCTGACAACCAAAAGGAGAACCACTCCCCAGCCCTCTCCGCAAAAGAAGGACGCCGATCAAGCAGAGAATTACAGGAATTACTTCGATTTCAAGTGCCCGCTGAAATATGTCAAGAGCCACCAGTTGCTGGCTATCCGGCGTGCGGAAGAAGAAGGATTTTTGCGCGTAGATATATCTCCGGACACAGAGAAAGCACTTGACAAACTGGCACGTATATGGCTGAGAGCCAATAACGATGCGGCCAATCAGGTAGAGCTGGCGATGGAGGACAGCTATAAACGCCTGTTGAAACCAAGCATTGAGACGGAGTTTGCCACATCTTCAAAAGAGAAAGCAGACAAAGAGGCAATACGTGTGTTTGCCGACAATCTAAGGCAATTGCTATTAGGTGCTCCACTGGGTCAGAAACGTGTGCTGGCACTGGATCCGGGATTCCGGACAGGATGTAAGACCGTTGTGCTGAACGAGCAAGGAGACTTGGTAACACACGATGTTGTGTTCCTGCACAACCTGCAGAGTACAAGGCGGCTGCAGGAATTGATCGGGCAATATAAAATAGAGGCGATAGCCATCGGCAACGGAACGGCCAGCAGAGAATGCGAGCAGATGGTAAGGGAGGCGGTAACCTCTCCCCACCCCTCCCCTCAAGGGAGGGAGTCGATTCCGCAGATATTTGTGGTGAGCGAGGCGGGAGCATCGGTATATAGCGCCAGCAAGACCGCCCGTGAGGAGTTTCCGAACGAGGATGTAACCGTTCGCGGAGCCGTAAGCATCGGCAGGCGACTGATTGATCCGTTGGCGGAGTTGGTGAAGATTGAGCCTAAAGCCATCGGTGTCGGGCAATACCAGCACGACGTCAATCAGACAGCGTTGCGTGAAAGTCTGCAGCAGACTGTAGAGAGCGTAGTGAACTATGTAGGCGTAGATGTAAACACCGCGAGCAAGCATTTGCTGACCTATATCTCCGGTTTAGGTCCGACACTGGCACAGAATATTGTAGATTACAGGAGTCAGAACGACGGATTCAAGAGCAGAAAAGAGTTGCTGAAAGTGCCTAAATTAGGCAACAAGACCTACGAGCAAGCCGCTGGTTTCTTGCGGTTGAAGGGCACTAATCCTTTGGATAACAGCGCAGTACACCCTGAGAGCTACGGCATTGTAGAGAAAATGGCAAAAGACCAGGGATGCAGTGTAGCAGAACTGATCGCCGACGAGGAGAAACGAAAGAAGATTGATCTGCACCAGTATGTTTCGGAAGAGACAGGAATCCCTACCCTGACAGACATTATGAAAGAGCTGGCTCAGCCGGGCAGAGACCCACGCGGCGAAACAGAGGAGTTTCATTTTGACGAGAAGGTACACCACATTGAGGATTTGCAAACGGGAATGGTGTTGCCGGGCATAGTAACCAATATCAGTGCATTCGGAGCGTTTGTGGATTTAGGTATTCACAAAGACGGCTTGGTCCATATATCGCGTATGCACGGGCGTACATTAAAGTTACACCAGCATGTGCGCGTAGAAATAGAAGATATAGATTTGGCGCGCCAACGCATCAGTTTGGCACTCCACGATTAAACAAACAAAAGTATGAAAAAGTTATTCGTAATGATTAGTCTGTTAGCGAGCAGTTTGTTCGCTATGGCTCAGTTACCGGATGTCAATCTGAAAGACATAGACGGCAAGAGTGTGAACGTAACAGAGCTAAGTAAAAGCGGCAAGCCGGTGATTATCTCGTTCTTTGCCACCTGGTGCAAGCCGTGCGTACGCGAGCTGAAAGCAATCAACGAACTATATGCCGAATGGCAGGAAGAAACGGGTGTGGAGATGTATATCGTGAGCACCGACCAGGGGCAGGACAGCAAGAAGGTAAAGCCCTTTGTAGATGGTTACGGCTGGGACTACCATGTATTGCTGGACCCCAACAGCGAGCTCAAACGCGCCATGAACGTGCAAAACATCCCTCATCTGTTTGTCATTGACAGCAAAGGCAAGATTGTATATAACCATGTAGGTTATACGGATGGCGGCGAGACTGAGATCCGAGAGTATTTGAGGTAAAGGTGAAAGGGGAAAGGATATAGGTGAAAGGCTATAGGGGCATAGTAATTGGTTTGTTGCTGATGAGTATGAGCTCATGGGCAATGACAGATACGGTGTATGTGAGTGGAAGCATCCAGCATGACGGTTTGTTTCCTACGACAGATGCAGCGGCTATGCGTACCACACCGCGCGAAAATTGGGCTAAGACAGACCACCTGAGTAATACCTATGTTGATCTCTCGGTACATTATGTGAATGATTCCAACAAGGTAGGTTTCAAGAGCTTGAGGGCATCCACCAGAGGCGAGTTAACCAAATGGTCGTTGCCCGGTTATGAAAAAGATTTCGGCGGTTATGGAATGAGCCATCTGAGCCTTGCGGCTGCGTTCAACTGGGGTGAAATTACGGTAGGCGATGTGTATGGCCAGTTTGGCTCCGGCTTGGTGCTGAGCATATACGAAGACAGAGCTCTCGGCGTGGACGGCGCGCTTCGCGGAGCAAAAATAGACATCAATCCATACCAAGGCATTCGCCTGACGATGGTTGGAGGCAAGCAGAGGAGGTACTGGCAATGCTATTCAGACAGGGCTTTCGGATGGAACTACGGACGGGATGCGGCGATGGGTGCAGACTTAGAATTGAGCGTAGAGGAATGGTCAGAGAGAATGCAGGAATTGGATATGGGATTAACCATTGGAGGCAGCTATGTAAGCAAGTACGAGGCATTCGACAGCATCCTGTTTCCCAAAGACGGCAAAATGTACATGTATAATCTGCCACGCTGGATCGGGGCAGGCAATGTACGTGCCGAATGGCGCATGAAAGGCTGGCGCGTGCTGGTAGAATATGCCTATAAAGCCAATGATCCGACGGCGGAGAACAACTACAGTTACCGACACGGCGAAGCATTGTTAGCGTCTCTGAGTTATTCACGGAAAGGAATGGCCGTGCTCGCGCAGATCAAGCGTTCGGACAATATGTCGTTCCGCTCGGAAAGAGGCAGAACAGGCTTGGCAGGCAGGCTCAATCATATGCCGGCTTTTGCCCAGCAACATACCTATACATTAGCTGCTTTGTATCCATATGCCACACAATATACCAACGGCGAGTGGGCTTTTCAGGGCGAGCTCCGCTATACCTGGGCGCGAAAGACCAAGATGGGCGGACGCTACGGCACTACCCTGAAGCTGAGCGGTTCGCACATACGCGGTTTGGCCGGTGAGGGAAGTTGGAATATGGACAAGCGCAAAGACGGCGAATATTACACCGATGTGAATGTAGAACTGAACAAGCGTATTAGCAAGAAATGGTGGCTGAACGCCATGCTGATGTACCAGACATACAACCAAACCGTGATAGAAGGTCACGGAGATTTGGTACGCTCGGGGATAGCCGTTGCAGATGCGCGTGTGCAAGTGAACCGGAATGTGACGATGCGAGGTGAGTTGCAGTATATGTATTCTCCTCATTACCAAGGTCAGTGGCTATTCGCTTTATATGAATTGAGTCTGTATAATTGCGTTACTATCAGCGGCCAGTATATGTACAATATCGGTTTTGCGCCGGAGGCGACTAACGAACATTTCTACACCGCACTGGTGACTTATACCAAGGGAGCACACCGTGTGATGGCCGGCTATACCAAGACTCGCGAAGGATTCAACTGTTCAGGCGGCGTATGCCGGTACGTGCCCAAACAAGAGGGTGTAAGTATGAGTTATAACTTTACTTTTTAAGCATTGAAACAGATTTTATACATATTAGTAGCTGTAGTTCTATGCGGATGCGAAGTAATACGGGAGCAGGACAGATGGATTGAAGTGCCTATACCTCAAACATTCAGCGAGCGCACCCATGTGCTGGTGGAATATACAGGATTCAAGTGTGTCAACTGCCCGAAAGCTGCCGCAGCCGCACAGGATTTGAGCAGTATGTATGGCGAAAAACTGATTGTAGTAGCCATGCACCCCGCCTCCAACCCGTTTACACAAGGTGTTTCCAAATATGACTACACTTGCCCCGAAGCCGATATATACTATCAATATATGGGCGGGACAGCACAAACCGGCTTTCCAACCGGTAATATGGACTTCGTCAAATCAGAGAAAGGCTATTTCTCGGATTTCCAGGAATGGCCAGGCATAGTAGCAAGCAGTATGCTTGACACCACCGATTTGCATATAGAGATTACGGAGGCAAAGGGCGACACGGTCAGCCATGAAGTGAATGTGAGTATCAGTGCTTATACAGGAGAGGACACAGAATGCCGGATAGCAGTATGGGTAGTGGAAGACAGCATCAAGGGAGCCCAGCGTATGCCTGATGGCACCAATAACATGGAGTATTACCATAGACATGTGCTACGCCAAACAACAGGTGATGACCCATGGGGCGAGCCGGTACAACTAAACGGTCACCAACAGACCCTCCGGCAGCACTCCACTCTACCCGCTGAATACGATATGAAGCACTGCCATGTTGTGGCCGTGGCTATAGACCCTAATGACAAACATATACTCAATGCCGCAGAGGCATCCATAAACATTATACAACAATGAAAAAGATTTCTACTTTATTGGCAATCGTTCTGATGAGTTTTCAGACAGCCAACGCACTTATTGTAAGCATTGACGGTGAAGATGAGATTCCTGAGGAAGGGATAGAACTGACCATCACCGAAGCAGAAGAAGATCCGCTATCCGGAGAACAAGTCATGGAACTAAGCGGCAATTTGCTCGCAAGTTCACAGTTAACGGTGAAGATAACCCGTTCCGAGAAGGAAGTAAAAGATGAGTTTTGCTGTGGAGAAAAGTGTACCAGCGGTAATTCAGATATTGAAGAAACATTGCAATTCAATGTCAACGGGATGGAAAATTGGTATTTGCATTACTACCCCAAGGAGAAATCGGATGTAACAATAGAGTATGTTTTCTCGGACGAGACGGACACCCTCAAGATGACGGTACACTATCTATATGGAACAGAAGATATAGAAGCCGTAGAAGCAGAGCAGCACTCACGCGCCATATACACCATGACCGGAGCACAGACAGGCTATGAAGATATAGACCAAGCACCCGCCGGAATATATATCCAGGGCGGCAAGAAAATAGCAAAAACCACTTATTAAAACTTATCAGGTATGAAAAAGAATTTATTCCTTATTGCCCTCCTCGGGGTGGCATTCCTCAGTTTGAGTTCGTTCAAACAGGAAGAAGATCCTACAGGGGCGGATTCCGCTTTTGTAGAAAAGACGTTTCCAAAGAAACATCTAATAGAAGAGTTTACAGGTCAAGACTGCGGTTATTGCCCTTATGGCATGGATGCTATCAGTGAGTTTATGGCGAACGACACCAACTTTGTGCTTGTTCTTCACCATGCCGGCTATGCAGACGATCATTTCACCATAGCCGGAAGCAAAACCATTGCGTCACGTCTTGCAGTAAGCGGTGCACCAAGCAGCACTATAGACCGTGCCAAGACAAAATATGTCAACGAAAACCAGCAAACCGCCAACGCTGTAGTGCTGCATCCGGGATATCTGCCGGACGTGGACAAGAGCCAATATGCAACAGAGACTTACGCCTCGCTGAATATACAGAACGAGTATATTGCAGATTCCTCCAAACTGTACGTACATATCTCCGGCGAGATCGGCAAAGAGGATTATTCTTCGCTCGGTCTCAAACTAACCGTATTGGTAAAGGAATCAGGTATGGTGGATTACCAAAAGGATTATTATAAAACCTTTGAAGGATGGGAAGAATTCCGTCATGCGAACGCAGTGCGTGTCTTCCTTACCAGTGCTATCGGCAATGCGGTTACCATCGACTCCAATCGCCATTATTCAGCCGATTTGAGTGTAAGTCTGGACAGCAAATGGGTTCCTGAGAATTGCATGGTAGTAGCATTTCTGAGCCAGAATTTCCAACCCGTAGTGCAAGCAGCAGAGAAACCGGTAGTAGAAGGAACCACCGGCGGCGCGGATATTGAACACGGAGGAATAAAGATGGTGCCGGTTCCTGATTATTACCCGGAGCCGGATGCAACAAGCGGTCCTTCCACTTACTCCGAGCAGGATGAAGAGGTAATGAGCACTATACTACACCAAGGCTACGATTCCTATCCCGCATACGGATTTAACTATTGGACGATACAGATGGTCAATACCAACCGTACTGTCAAAGTGAACAGAACTACATGCTATCCTTTTGTAGAACTATATTTATTTACAGAGTTAAATCAAAAGAGCATCCCGGACGGCGTATATGAATTCAACACTTCCGAGCAACCCGGAACAGCCTATGCCGGTTTCCGCAATGACAGCGAAGGCTATGTTGACGGCAGTTACTTCTGTTTTACCAGCAAATCCTATTACAACCAAGGCTACTTGGATCCCAAGGCACAATGGATGATCAACAGCGGTACGCTAACGAAAACCGGTGATTGCTGGATAGTGAACGGCAAATCGCTGAACGGATCAGACATTCATATCCGCTACGGCAGCCCTCAGGGCATAGAAGATATATCCAGCGGAGAGCCCATGAGCAAGAAATACATGGAGGACGGCAGATTAGTAATCCGTACAGCTGAAGGTCAGAAGTTCGACACCACAGGCAAACGGATTGAATAGCCGTACAACAGGTTCACTCATCAACACCGCCCTACATTGCGAAATGCAGGGCGGTGTTTCGTTAGGATTATTGAACATGTTGTTGGTGGCTCATTGAGATTCTATTTAGTGAGTGCGGACTCAAGTTGCGCAACGTGCTGCCGCATCACAGGGTCAAACTCCAGCTGATCACGCACATATGCGATGGAATGAAGCATTGTAGCATGCGTACGTTTGCCCATTTTGAAGCCTATTTCCGCGAGCGAACTCTTGGTAAGCTGTTTGCATAGATAGACCGCCACGTGGCGTGCCAGACTAATCTCCTTGGAACGGTTTTGCGACGTAATGGCTTTCTCGGGAATATTGTAGTGCTCGGCAACCGTACCCAGTACATCCGCAACCGTAACCGGATGAGGCTGAATGGCAACAATATGGCTTACAACCTGTTCCGCCAACGCAAGGTCTATCTCCTTGTCAGTCAATGTAGAGTGCGCCAGTAGCGAAGCAAGGGTGCCTTCCAGATCGCGCACGGAATCGCGTACGTTCTGCGCTATGAAATCCACCACATCATCGGAAAGCGAGATACCGCTCTGGTGCATTTTGCTGAGCAGAATACTGCGGCGGAGCTGGTAGTCGGGACGTGAGATCTCGGCAGACAACCCCCATTTGAAGCGCGTGAGCAGACGTTCCTCGATATCCTTCAGCTCAATAGGAGCACGATCGGAAGTCAGAATGAGCTGCTTGCGCGACTGCTGGAGATAGTTGAATATATGGAAGAAGGTATCCTGCGTGCCTTTCAAACCTGCAAAATACTGAATATCATCGACAATAAGCACATCGACCGACTGATAGAAATTGAGGAAATCGGGTATGCGGTTGGCATTGCGTGCATCCTGGAACTGCAGTTTGAAGGTGTTGGCACTCACATAGAGCACACGTGCCTGTGGATCAAGTCGTTTCACCTGATTGCCGATAGCGTTAGCCAGATGGGTCTTTCCTACTCCGCTGCCGCCATAGATAAAGAGCGGATTGAAGGCTGTGTAGCCCGGCTGCTTGGCGACAGCCACTCCCGCCGCGCGCGCGAGTTTGTTAGGTTCGCCCGCGATAAAGGAATCAAACGTATAGAGCGCATTCAGCTGGGGGTCAAGCGAATTAACCGCCACAGCAGGCGCAATAACCTGCTGAGCAGATGCCGGATACTGCGAACCGTTGGAGGGCAGCATTGTACCGGCTCCGGATGCGGAATCAATCAACACACGGTATTCCAGACGTGTGCCCTGCCCGAACACACGAATGATAGCAGCCGAGAGGAGAGGAATATAGTTTTCCTCGATATACTCAGCCACAAACTGCGATTTAACCTGCAGAACCAAAACACCCTCTGTAAACTGCAACGGAACAATCGGCGCGAACCAAGTCTGGTAAGCGCTGGCTGTCAGATTGTCAGCCAGGATGGTCTGACATTGAGCCCATTGTTGTTGCAAATTCTGAGTCATATAGTTCCCTTTTGGGCGAAATCGAGTGCAAAGGTACTACAATTTTTTGAATTGACCAAATCAGGCAGCAGATAGGGGAAAAAGGTAATGTGTAAATGCCGCTTTATCAGTATGTTACGCGTGGCGTTTTGAAAATCAGTTTATTAGTCAGGAAAGAAGGCTTATAAAGCATTGATTTATAAGGTCTTTTTGCATACAAACAGAATTATACAATCCTGTACAAAAAGTCCGTAACATGCTGATTAGGCGGATGTTACGGGCTGTTGAAAATAATTGTTATTTAGAAAGTGCAGAAATACCGATTTAGTTCTTTTTCTTCTTCTCTTTGGGTCCGAAGAGGGAAAAATGAACATATTTTTTAGGATTTGTCTTGAGGTCAACAAGCAGGCTGTCGGCAGAGACCACCGTGGAGTCAATATGGGTATAGAGAGACTTGTTGTAGAGGAGCTGTCCGAGTGTTCCATCCTGCGATTTGACGCCGGCCAGAATCACATTGACTTGTTCCACCGCCGTGTCCACACGTGTGACAGTAGCTTTGAGGTCGGCGGACCGCACATCTGCCACGACCTTGTTGAGGTTCGCCAGAGTAGTGTCGGCGTTATTGACGATAGCGGGAACGCGCGTACGCATAAGGTGTTTCAGCTCCTTGGAAACAGTTGTCAGATCAGATGAGATACTGTCGGCGTTAGCCAGTGTGGCATTGAGATGATTGCCAGCCAGCTGGGAATTGACTGTAGCTACCAGCGTGTCGATTTGCTCAACGGCTCCGGAGAGTTTGGCAAGCAGTTCCGTCTGAACAGACTCCATGAGCCCCGGAACGTAAGTTGTGGGAAGGAACGAACCCTTGGCGATTGCAGACTTGTTCCCGGATATTTGATCATCCGATGGGAACTGTAACTCGATAGACATGCCGCCGAGCAGACCACTGGCTACAAGCGCCATCTGCGTGCCTTGAGGCAGTTGGATGTCCTTTTTGATAGAAATATCCACGATGAAAGCCGTGTCGGCAGTGAAATCGTAATGAATCTTATCCACTTGTCCCACTTTGTGCCCAAGAATATTTACAGCAGCCTGTTCCTCCAAACCATGGAGGTCGGCATAGCGGCCGTGATAGCTGTTGGTCGGCGAGAAGATATTGACCCCTTTGAGGAAATTGAAGCCGAAGAAAAGAAGGAAAAGACAAAGAGTGGCGAGAGCGCCTACTTTGATTTCGCGAGCGTACTTCATAAAAGGTTTGAATGTTTGAGAGTTTGAATGTTTGAGGGTTGGAAGATTAGTTGTTCAGTTTGATGACCCAGCAGTCCGGAAACAGGGACTTGAGTTCGGTTTGCATGGTTTGAGCGGCTTCTCTGGAGGGGAATGGCCCGACATAGTATTTGTACCACTCACCGGCTTGTATGCATCCGCATTGCTGTCCCTTGAGTTTCGGGTCATTGGGAGCGAGTTGTGTGCGGGAAGCACAAACCTGTACGGCGTACGCCTCTTGTATCGCTACCGGCGTTTCGGTTGTTGCAGGCTCTGTTTGCTTAACTTCAGACTGTTTGGCAGGCTCTGTTTGCTTAACTTCAGGTTGTTTGGCAGGCTCGGCGGGTTCCGCTGACTTACGCCATTCGCCATTATCAGTTTGGTTTATTTGTTTAATTTGTGAACCCCGGAAATAGACACCGAACGCATCGACGAGGGCGTGCGCCATCTGGTCGAGTGTACCTTTCATGTTGAGGAATTTCTCCTCATCGGGGTTGGATATAAAGCCCATTTCGAACAGAATGGACGGGCAGGCTGTTTTCAGCAGCACCCAGAAAGCGGCTTGACGTACCCCACGGTCACCGCGGTTGAGACTGCCCACAAATTGGTTCTGCACCAGTGTGGCAAAACGAAGCGACTGATCCATATACGAGTTCTGCATCAGTTCGAACATGATATACGAATCAATGGAGTTCGGGTCAAAGCCCTGATACGTGGTTTGGTAGTCCGCCTCGAGCTTCATGACAGCGTTCTCACGCATAGCGACATCGAGGTTTTTCTCCATTTTGTCGGTTCCGAGGATGAACGTCTCCACGCCGTGTGCGGCTTTGCTCTCCGCGGAATTGGTATGGATGGACATGAAGAGGTCTGCGTTGTTCTTGTTGGCTATGTCGGCACGCGTCTGCAGGGGAATGAACACATCCGTCGAGCGGGTGTAAACCACATTCACTTCGGGGTATTGGGCATTGATCAGTTCGCCCACTTTGAGTGCCAGCTTGAGATTGAGGTCTTTCTCCATGGAGGTTTTCCCCACGGCTCCGGCATCCTTGCCTCCGTGGCCGGGATCGAGCACCAGTGTATAAGGTTTGTCCGCCCACACAGAGAGGCTGAGCAGCACAGCCAGCACTATAGAGAAACTCCTACGCATAATACATCCAAATTAAAATCGGGTACAAAGGTACAACAAAAATTGCACATACGCAAGAAAATGAACAACTTTTTTTTGTGCCGGAAGCGATTTTAGTTTCATTCGTCCAAAATGCCCCAAAATGATTCAAAAAAAAAATATTAGTAAGTCAATATTGCCAATATGATCCATATTAAATTTGAAAATATCGGATAATATCGGAAATATCGACTAACATCAAACTATTAGTAAGTCAATATTGCCAATATGATCCATATTAAAATGGGCAATCGGTAATATCAGTAATATCGACTAACATCAAACCATTTCAAATTCACAGAATAATATACTATGTATATTATAGGTGTTGGTAGGATACGATATTACCTCGATGCGCTCCTGATGCGTTCCCTGTGCGCCCTATAGGCTGCGAGGTGGTCAGTCAATGCGTGAGGTTGCTGAACGCGACTGCGTATGCACCGCAGGACGCGACTGTATTTTCGAGGTGGGACGGCAGAGCCGTGTCGGTGTCCTCGAAGTACAACAATAAAAAAGACGCTTTCGGGCGTTTTTTTGCCCCGGCCCTTGCATAATCCCCAAAAAAACAGTACCTTTGCACATTATTTTTCGGTTCATTCCCGCGTTATTTCCGCGTTATTCATGTTACGTTATACATACCTTAGCATAGAAAAACGGATCTCCGGCAAATTCGGGAAAGACGGACATGCCGCACTACGGATATGCGGAAAGCGGGAATGAGGGGAACCATAAGGGTACGATTATTTCGGGCGCAATGACGAAGGAGGCAACGCGGGCGGAATGGACATTGGAAAGATGGTACAAAGAAAGGATGGGACGAAGAAACAGTGCGTGAAAAAATGTAAATGTATAGAACTTGAATTTTATTTATTGAATATTATATTCTTCTTGAAGCATTTTTGTAAATCTTGTTGCTCCATAGTAATTTAAATGGTGCGCATCGTGACGCTCACACAAGTCCATTGGATAATCATGGAAGTCCAATAATTCCACATCACTAAAATTCACATGGTACGAATTATAGTAATAGGCCAAATCATATGGTATATAATGCTTCCATACCGGCATAAAGATAAAATATAATTTCACATCGTTATGAACACATAAATCAATTATTTTTCTACAATAGAAGTAATTTATCGTATTTCCATGGTATTCTTCGCTCTTTACTTTTTTGGGGAAATCAGCAATTGTGTCAAAACAATTATAAAAAGTGGAAAATCCACCTTGTAAGGTTCGGTACTCTTCTCTGTCCCAATTATAAGACTCACGCAGACGAGGCAAAATGACATTCAAAATGTTACCAATATCCGATTTAAGCATTTTCCATTCGGTCCATCCGCAAAGAGACCAATATAAGGTCATGAATGCTATTTGTTCATTATTCCTGAAATACTTGTCGTCAGCATGTTGCCACATATCTGTCGGCGCAAATTGCAAGAAAACAGTGTCAATCTGAGGATTGTTTTGCAACAATTTCTCAAGTTTTAGATAGGTGTACATATATCTCTCACTTGACTTTGCACAATTGATTGCAGACACTGTTACACTATCATTTATTCCGTTATGTATATGGCTTGCTCCGCAAAAAAGGATATGTTTCTCTTGTGGCAATTTCCATGTAGAAGAAGAATGTGAGATACGAACTGGTCCCAAGAACAAGGCTGTACAGATCACCACTAATAATAGAAGAAATATTTTAAGTATTTCTATTATGAACCGTTTCATATTGTTTTATCAAAATTGAAAATAAATGAATTGTTCTAACTTTCCTGTGTTATAGAAGAACATCAAGGATAAAAACAAAAGTATTACAAGGTAATATGCACTCTTACGGAGTGTTCTATTTTTGATACAAGAAAGGCTAAGGCATAAATCCGAATTCCTCTGCATCCACTCGACTATAATCATGATAAAGATAAATATACAATTGGCAAGGAATTGCCATTTCCCAAACCAACGAGGTTTCGCAAATAATGAAATATCACACATTCCTTGCAAATAATGCCATAAGCCGGGCATTCCGGGCGCTCGGAAGATGATCCAACCGAGGACGACGAGAAGGAAAGTAAAAAGGATTTGGAGGGTTTCGCGCCATGTGGGTAAGAGGCGGAGGTGCTCGACACCAGAAGTGTCAGTATAGGTGCCAACTTGGTTGGTGTATTTACGGTTCTTTCCAAGGAGGATGAGCGGAAGAAAGAGTAAGGCATGGTATGCTCCCCAAGCAATAAACGTCCAATTGGCACCGTGCCAAATGCCGGAGAGCAGGAAGATGACAAAGGTATTTCGGATAATAATCCATTTCTTATAACAGTCGGGGTGTTTGATGTGCGCAGGTATTTCGGGACGAGAGCCGCCGAGCGGTATATACACATAATCTCGGAACCAAGTGGTGAGCGATATATGCCATCTGCGCCAGAACTCCGCGATGTCACGTGAGAAATACGGATTTTTGAAGTTACGCATCAGTTTGATGCCGAAGAGTTTGGCTGTGCCGATGGCGATGTCGCTATAACCCGAGAAATCGCCGTAAATCTGAAACGTAAAGAGGATGGCTGCGAGTAGTAAGGTAGAGCCGCTTTGCGTGTCATAAGTGGACCAGACTTGGTCGACATACGTAGCACAGTTGTCTGCCACCACAATCTTCTTGAACAAGCCCCAGAGGATTTGACGCATTCCATCCGTGGCTTGGTCGTAAGAGAAAGTACGTTTGTTGAGGAACTGCGGCAAGAGGTTGGTCGCACGCTCGATAGGTCCCGCCACCAACTGCGGGAAGAAGGAGATGAACGCGAAGAACGCCACAAAGTCTTTAGTCGGCTCAATCTTTTGGCGATAGACATCTATAGAATAACTGAGTGCCTGGAAGGTATAAAACGAAATGCCGACAGGGAGGATGAGGTTAAGCCCCACAATCCCCCTGAAGGGGGAGATATGGAAGAGTTGACAGAATTCTTCGATGAAGAAATTATAATATTTGAAGGTGAAAAGGATTGCAAGGTTGATGACGATGTTGGCTATCATCCACGGCTTAGAGCCGAGCAAGAAGATTTTCTTTTCCCGGCTTTGGGCGATGAGTAATCCGCTGCCCCATGAACAGAAAGAAGTAAAGGCTATCAACAACAGAAACCTCCAGTCCCACCAGCCGTAGAAGATGTAACTGGCGATGACGACAAAAGCATTTTGGATGCGGAGCGCCGCTTGCTCGCTGACACACCAATACCGGAAGAGCGAATACCGCGGACCTTTTTCGCCTGCTGGTGTCAAAAACCAATAGAGGAGAAACACTATCGGCAGAAAGAATGCAAATTCTAACGAATTGAATAGCATGATTGACAGTAATTACTTGGGGGCATACTATCAATCCGTTATGCGATAAGAAAAGTGTGAACTTCTTATCGCGAGACCAAGGTACCACTGCAATAGAACCTTACATACCCATAAGAAACTCACACATAGTGCAAGTCACTATTATTAAGGTATGTAAGCGTATCTTTGCGGATACACTTGTCATATTATTCCGACGTTTATTCCTTCAACGTTTGCAGTGGTTTCGGTCTCCGCGAAATAATAGTAATGCTAAATTAATATGTCGTGGCGCACGCTTGCGCTCTTTTGGCTGAGGATTATGCTGCCAGGCTCTGTAATTTGTTTCACCACACCGCGGCAATATACAAATTAAAATCCGTTGCAAAGGTACAACAAAAATTGCACATACGCAAGAAAATGAACAACTTTTTTTTTGTGCCGGAAGCGATTTTAGTTTCATTCGTCCCCCAAAAACCAAAAACCTCACCCCAGCCCTCTCCACAAGAGAGGGAGTAAATTGTTAAATCGTTAAACCGTTAAACTGTTAAATTGAGGCTCGACATTGATTCGATAATGGTTCGATAATGGTTCGACAATGGTTCGATGTCGTCTCAGCCGTCAGCCATCAGCCGTCAGCCATCAGCTATCAGCCGTCAGCCATCAGCCGTCAGCTATCAGCTATCAGCTATCAGCCGTCAGCTATCAGCGGTCTAATTCAACGGTTTAATGTCCTCCATCTCGAAAAGTTTCGCCTCAAAGGCGGTGAAGATGCCGTAGCGTCCGCAGTGGCAGGCGGAGACCATCTTCTCACTCTTCATCATCCCGTTGATGCCGGGCTTGCCGTTCCAGTTCGTCGGGACAGGGTGGCAGTCCTGAATGGCAAAAATCGGATTGGGATTGATAGCAATGCCGTGCTTCTTGTTCTCCCGCAGCTGCCAGTAGATCTGCCGCTGCTTCGCCAAAGTCAGTGCGTTCCAGTAGGCTCGGCATGCGTTTTCGCGCCTGAGATATTCCCCCTGCGGTTCCAGCAGTTTCCACAGGTGACTAAAAGACTGCTGCTTGGCTATTGTATCGCTTAGCGTTTCCATAAAAATATAAATTTTTAAAAGACGCCGCCGCCATCACCCGCATAAGGGGACCACAGGGGATAATGTATACGCTATGCGGGTAGAGGACTGGCGGCTTTCTTTTTATAATTTTCTTTTTGCTTCTTTTTCTTTTATGCCCTTTTTCTTTCAGATAGTTTGAGCTTCGCTGTTTGAGGTAGTTTGAAGGTTTGAGAGTTCAACTATGTCAAACAACATCAAACCATTTCAAACCAAGGCGAAGCCTCAAAAAAAGACGCTTTCGAGCGTCTTTTTTATGTTTTTGTTGTACTTCGAGGACACCGACACGGCTCTGCCGTCCCACCTCGAAAATACAGTCGCGTCTTGCGGTGCATACGCAAGGGAAAAAGGATTTTTTTGAGAAAGACGGACTGTCGTCCTTGCATTTAAGGGCACAGACTACCTATCCGTGAGCAAGCTCCCAATAGGCACTCTGTACCCTTAAATACGCAATAAAATTGCTACTTTCTCAAAAAAAAATCCCTTTCCACTTGCATATGTGCAATTTTTGTTGTACCTTTGCACGGTATTTTGACGAACTATGCAGAAGAGCGTATTTACACAGGAAGAAGAAGCGATGATCCAACGCGAGTTTGACGCATTGCTCGCCGATTACGCACGTACGCCTCACCGGCAGAAGACGGAGCTGATTACGCACGCCTTTTACTTTGCCAACAAGGCTCATTACGGTGTCCGGCGTCTGAGCGGCGAGCCTTATATGATGCATCCGCTCGCTGTGGCGCGCATCTGCGTAAGCGAGATAGGTTTGGGCAGTACGAGTATTTGTGCCGCGCTGCTGCATGACGTAGTGGAAGATACGGATTACACGGTAGAGGACATCGCGGGTTTGTTCGGAGAGAAGATAGCGCAGATAGTAAGCGGTCTGACCAAAATCAGCGGCGTCGTGTTCGGAAGCAAGGCCAGCGAGCAGGCGGAGAACTTCAGAAAGCTGCTGCTGACCATCAGCGATGATATACGCGTGGTGCTCATCAAGATAGCGGACCGTTTGCATAACATGCGCACCTTAGGCGCGCAACCCAAAGACAAACAATACAAGATAGCGGGCGAGACACAGTATATATACGCTCCGCTGGCTCACCGTCTGGGTCTGTTTCCCATCAAGACGGAACTGGAGGATCTGAGTTTCAAATACGAGCATCCGGAGACATGGGAAGATATACACACGAAACTGGAAGCCGTGCGCGGCAAACAGTTGAAGAGTTTCGAACAGTTCGCCCTGCCTATCCGTGAGCGTCTGGAGAACATGGGCTACCACTTCACGCTCAAAGCCCGTATCAAATCGGTCTATTCCATCTGGAAGAAAATGGTTCAGAAGCAGATTCCGTTTGAGGATGTGTATGACCTGCTGGCTGTGCGTATCGTGTTCACCCCGAACGAGTCGATGAGCGAGAAAGACCAGTGCTGGATGATTTACTCCGCCATCACCGAGATTTACCGTCCTCATCCTGAACGCATACGGGACTGGATATCCTCGCCGAAAGCCAACGGCTACGAGGCATTGCATGTGACGGTAATGGGCAAAGAAGGCGAGTGGGTGGAAGTACAGATCCGCACGGATCGCATGCACGAGATAGCGGAACGCGGTTATGCAGCGCATTGGAAATACAAAACCGGCGAATCAGACGACGGCGAGCTGGACAAATGGCTCCGCGAGATCAAAGAGATACTGGAACATCCTGAGAAAGATGCGATGGAGTTTTTAGGTACATTCAAACTCAACCTGTTTGCTCAGGAAGTGTTCGTCTTTACGCCCAAAGGCGAGGTGATGACCATGCCACTGGGAGCTACGGCATTGGATTTTGCATTCCTGCTCCACTCCGAGCTTGGCGAACATTGTATCGGTGCTAAGGTGAACCATTCGCTCGTACCTCTGTCATACAAACTGAAGGGCGGTGACCAGGTGGAGATACTGACCTCGTCGAGCCAGCATCCGCAACAGGACTGGCTGGAGATAGCCACCACCGCCAAAGCCCGCAACTGTCTGCATCAGTATTTCCGCCGCGAGGAGAGGCGCTACATCAAACACGGCGAGAAACTGATGGACGAGGCTATCGCGATGGACAAGAACCTGCAAGTGAACAAAGATACCGTAGTGGGTCGAATGATGAACTATTATCATCTGGAGAACCCTCAAGCATTGTACCTGCAGATCGGTCAAGGCCAGATCCGGCTGGACAACATGCACGATATCGTTGCACCCAAGCAATCATGGTGGCAGTATGTGCCGTTTATCGGGCGAAAGCCTTCTGAAGTCAGCCATCAGCCTTCGGGCAACTCCAAGGAGATTGTCAAGCCGAAGAAAGGTCCGCACACCATTGTATTGACAGACGAAAACTTAGGCAAAGAATACCAACTGAGCTCCTGCTGCCATCCTATCCCCGGCGACGAGGTTTTAGGCTATCTGGACGAAGACGGCCAGATGCATATCCACAAGATAGATTGTCCGGAAGCCAATTTGCTGAAAACCAGCTACGGCAAACGCATCTATTCGGCATCATGGAACACACACCGCGTACAATCGTTTGTGGAGGCCATCGAGCTGAAAGGCATAGACAAATTCGGCGTATTTATCCAAGTGCTGCAAACCATCACAACCGAATTCCATATCAACCTGCGGTCTATCAACGTAAGCAGCGACGACGGCATATTCAGAGGGACACTGGAGATTTACGTATATGACCGCATAGAGCTGGACGAGCTGCTGAAAGCCATCCGAAAAATAGAAGACATCAAAGAGGTAAAGCGGGTGACAGTGGAAAGTTGATATTTTAGTTGATAGTTGATAGGTGAAAGTTGATAGGTGAAAGTTGATAGGTGAAATAAGCCCCCCATCCCCCAGAAGGGGGAGTAAAGCCCCCTATCCCCCTGAAGGGGGAGATAAATTGTAAATTGTAAATAATTAAATTGTAAATAGTTTTATGAAAAAGATTTTGAGTACTCTCTGCATGGCTCTCACCGCAGCAGCCATGATAGCACAACAACCGGTAATCACATTCGAAAAGACCGAGCATGATTTCGGGAAAATCAACGAAGCCGACGGCCGTGTATCTACCGTTTTCTCCTTCAAGAACGAAGGAATGACTCCGCTGGTGCTGAGCAACGTACGCGCCAGTTGCGGTTGTACGACTCCGACCTGGACCAAGGAACCGATTGAGCCCGGGCAAGAAGGAAGTATTACCGTGACATACAATCCGAACGGCCGTCCGGGCAGATTCCAGAAGACCGTAACCATCACTTCGAATGCCAGCGAGCCGACCAAGAAAGTGTATATCAAAGGCGAAGTGATCCCGAAACAAAGCAAGCCGTCGGACAAAATGCATGTAGTAGTAGGCGATTTGCGGATGAAGACCAAAACCGTCAACCTCGGAACCATCAGGAAAGGCGAAATGGGCAAAGGCGAATTGGAATACACGAACGGCTCCGCAGCAGAGCACAGCGTAGAGCTGGCTATCAGAGAACCCTATCTGATCAACCAAGTTACTCTGAGTCCTGTAAAAACAGACGAAGTAGGCAAATTCGTGTTTGCTATCGACACCAAGGATAACAAGTTGTATGGTCCGGTATCCGTAAACGCCTACGTAGTGATAGACGGGAAAAAAGAGCTGACAGACGAATACAAACTGAACATCAGCGCGATGGTAGAAGAAGATTTCTCACAGCTGAGTCAGGAGGAGAAAATGCAAGCTCCGATATTAGAGACCGAAAACAAAATCGACCTGGGTACGATTGCCGCCGGCAAAACCATCAAATACTCGCATCCGGTCAAAAACACAGGCGTCAAACCTCTGGAGATACGCCGCGTTTATTCCTCCGATGAACGCATCACCCTCAAGCCCTGCAAAGCCGTAAAATCAGGCAGAAAAGGCTTTATTACCATCGAGATTCCAACCGACGGCAAGAAACCGGGCACCTATAACCGCGAAATAGTAATCATGACCAACGATTACAAACAAAGCCACAAAAGTGTGAATATCAGCTGGACTATCGAATAAAATGATGGACCATCCCGAAAATAGCAAGGAATACAAAGGGCTGAGCGTCAATGCCGGCGTTCAGAACCTACCGAGCGTAAATCCCTATGCCACATTCCGCCGTCAGAAAAAGACACTGACGCCGGAAGAGTATTTCGAGGGTATCCACAACGGTGACATGACAATCCTCAGTCAGGCCGTGACACTGGTGGAAAGCAACCTGACCAGCGACCAGAAGATAGCCCAAAAGGTCATAGAGCTGTGCCTGCCCTATACCGGCAACTCGGTCCGTATAGGCATCACCGGCGTGCCCGGAGCCGGCAAATCAACCTTTATCGAGGCATTGGGAATCACGCTATGCGATATAGGCAAGCACATCGCCGTATTAGCCATCGATCCATCAAGCGAGCGCAGCAAAGGTTCGATATTAGGCGACAAGACCAGAATGAACGAGCTGTCGGTGAAGGCGAATGCCTTTATACGCCCCAGCCCGTCGGCAGGATCGCTTGGAGGTGTGGCACGCAAAACACGCGAGACCATTGTGTTATGCGAGGCTGCTGGGTTTGACACAATTCTGCTGGAGACCGTAGGCGTGGGACAATCGGAGACAGCCGCCCATTCAATGGTGGATTATTTCCTGCTGCTGCAAGTAACCGGAACCGGCGATGAGCTGCAGGGCATCAAACGCGGTATTATGGAAATGGCAGATGGTATAGCCATCAATAAATGTGACGGAAACAATATTGAGCGTGCGCACGCCGCACGCGTGGGATTCAAGAACGCGTTAGCACTCTTCCCCCCACCCGAGTCAGGATGGAAACCCGAAGCTATCTGCTGCTCGTCGGTAGATCACTCCGGCGTGATGGAGGTATGGAAAAACATCGAGGACTATATCGCCTTCACCAAAAAGAACGGCTATTTTGACCGTCACAGGACCGAACAGGCCAAATACTGGATGTACGAAACCATCAACCAGGCACTTCTGGACGGATTTTACAAAAACGAAAAGATGGAACATCACATAGAAGTAGCCGAACGGCAAGTATTGAACAACGAAATCAGCAGTTTTATAGCTGCTCATAATTTATTAGCCGAATATGGCAGAAAGCAACAGAAATAGCACCCGCAAACGTACGGTCCAGACCCAGATTATCAAAGTGGGGACCAACGAAGCCGGCAAGCTGCCGCCTCAGGCACAGGAGTTGGAAGACTCGGTGTTGGGTGCCATTATGATTGAGAAAGAGGCCTACGGATCCGTAGCGGATTTGCTGCGTCCGGAGGTGTTCTACAAGGACCAGAACCGTCTGGTATATGAAGCTATCCGCGCGCTGGCCGCCAAAGACCAACCGATAGACATATTGTCGGTGGTAGAAAAGCTGAAGAGCCAAGGCACTCTGGACCAAGCCGGCGGAGCTGTTTATCTGGCCGATTTGACAAGACGCGTGGCCTCGACCGCCCATTTGCGCTACCACGCGCAGATTGTAGCACAGAAAGCCACGGCGAGAGACCTGATTGCACTGGCGGCTCAGATAGAGGAAAAAGGATTTGATGAGACTCAAGATACGGACGAGTTGATGCAAGAAGCCGAAGCCGGTATCTTTGAGATCTCGCAACGCAGCCAGAAACGCGATGTGACACAGATTGACCCTGTGATTGAGGAGGCCTTCAAACGAATGGAAAAAGCCGCCAAGAACGACGGTTCGATTTCCGGAATTCCTTCAGGATTTGACGCACTGGACAAGATAACCTCCGGATGGCAGACACCGGATCTGATCATCATAGCCGCACGACCGTCTATGGGTAAGACGGCGTTTGTGCTCTCGATGGCAAAGAATATGGCAATAGACAGGAAAATCCCTGTAGCGATATTCTCACTGGAAATGAGCAACGTACAGCTGGTAAACCGTCTGATCATGAATGTGTGCGAGATAGAAGGCGAAAAGATCAAGACCGGTAAATTCACCAAAGAGGAGAGCCGACGGCTGAATACGAAAATCAATATCATGAAAGGGACACCGCTCTATATGGACGACACTCCCTCCCTGTCGATATTCGAATTGCGCTCAAAAGCCCGCAAACTGGTACGCGAGCACGACGTCAAACTGATTATCATTGATTACCTGCAGTTGATGAACGCCCAAGGCTCCAGTTTCGGCAGCCGGGAGCAAGAAGTGGCCATTATATCCCGCAACCTGAAAGCACTTGCCAAGGAACTGGACATCCCTATTATCGCCCTGTCCCAGCTGAACCGAGGCGTAGAAGCACGTCAGGGTATAGACGGCAAAACACCGCAGTTGAGCGACCTGCGCGAATCAGGCGCCATCGAGCAGGATGCGGATATGGTATGCTTTATCCACCGCCCGGAATACTATCACCTGTACAATGATGAGAAAACAGGCAAAGATCTGCGCGGACTGGCACAAATAATCATAGCCAAGCACCGTAATGGCGCCACCGACAGCATTTGGCTTCGTTTCCGCGGCAAGTACGCCAAATTCCAGAACGAAGGCGAGGCAGTGGATGCAGACGAAATGGCAACGATACCGGTGGCTACCGCTGAAAACAGTATTTCCATCCGGTCCAGAGGAATGAACAATCCACTGGGAGCTGTTTCTTTCGGTCAACAAATGACACAGGACAGCTACTCAAACATAAATAGTATGGGTGAAGATATCGCCCCGCAATTCTAAACAACACAACTAATCTATATGCAAAGAACAGAAGTTAAAGAGGCACTCGAACGAACAGATTTCGGTTCGGAAATCAACGTCAGAGGATGGGTTCGCAGCCGTCGCGGCAACAAAAACATTTCATTTATCGCCCTGAACGACGGTTCGACAATCAAAAATATCCAGATCGTGGTTGACCTTGAGAAATTCAGCGAGGATAAGCTCAAACCGGTAACTACCGGTTCGTGCATTTCCGCCACCGGTATATTGGTTGAGAGCCAGGGAGCAGGTCAGGCCGTAGAAATCCAACTGACAGCACTGGAGGTTTATGGAACAGCCGATCCCGAGAAGTACCCGCTGCAGAAGAAAGGATTGTCGATGGAATATCTGCGTACCATTGCCCACCTGCGTCCGCGTACCAATACATTCGGTGCCGTATTCCGCATCCGCCACAACATGGCAATGGCTATTCACACCTATTTCCACGAGCATGGATATTTCTATTTCCACACACCACTGATTACTGCCAGCGATTGTGAGGGTGCCGGTCAGATGTTCCAAGTAACAACCAAGAACCTATACAATCTCAAAAAGACCGGAGACGGCCAGATAGATTACAGCGATGATTTCTTCGGAAAGATGGCCGCACTGACCGTTAGCGGACAATTGGAGGGCGAGTTAGGCGCCATGGCACTGGGAAAGATTTATACCTTCGGCCCGACCTTCCGCGCAGAGAACAGCAATACTCCACGCCACCTGGCAGAGTTCTGGATGATAGAGCCGGAGGTGGCTTTCATCCAGAAAGAGGAACTGATGGACCTGGAGGAAGATTTCATCAAATACTGCGTACGCTGGGCTTTGGAGCATTGTATGGATGATTTGGAGTTCCTCAATCAGTTTGTGGACAAAGGTCTGATAGAACGTCTGAGGTCGGTAGTTGACACCGAATTCGTTCGTTTGGAATACACAGAGGGTATTCGCATACTACAGGAAGCCATCAAGAATGGCAAGAAATTCGAGTTCCCGTGCAACTGGGGCGATGATTTGAGTTCGGAGCACGAACGATTCCTGGTAGAAGAACACTTCAGGAAACCGGTTATCATGACCGATTACCCGAAGGACATCAAAGCATTCTATATGAAACTGAACGCAGACGGCAAAACCGTACAAGGCACCGATGTGCTGTTCCCGCAAATCGGAGAAATCATAGGAGGCTCGGTTCGCGAGGAGAGTCTGGATAAACTGAACGAAGAAATAGAGCGCAGACATATACCTATGAAGGATATGTGGTGGTATCTGGATACCCGTCGGTTCGGTTCGGCTCCGCACGCCGGCTTCGGATTAGGTTTCGAGCGACTCATGCTGTTCGTAACAGGAATGCAGAATATCCGCGATGTGATTCCATTCCCGCGTACTCCGAAGAGTGCTGAATTCTAAAGAACAGACAATATATATCCATAAAAACACAAACAATCTTATGAAAAACGAAGTTAATCGTGCCTTTATGGCTAAGAAAAAACTCTTATCACTGATGATTGTGCTGACAATATCGTTGGCGGCGATGGCACAGACATCTCTCAAGGGCAATGTGATTGACCAAGGCACACAAACACCGATTGTAGGTGCCAAAGTAACGCTGGCCAATCAGAACATCTACACCACGACTAATGCAAACGGAGAATTCCAATTGCTCTATCTGGAGCCTGTAGATGAGGAAGTGATTATTGAGGCAGATGGCTATATCTCCACCATCGAACTGGTGATGCTTCAGGAGAACCAACAGAACCGGATGGAAGCCGTCCAACTGCAGCAGGACATTGTGGTGCAGGCTCAGAACGAGATTCTGCTAAACCTGACGGAAGAAGAGATGAGTGATGACGAGGGACGCTCGCAAGCACAAGCATCATCATCGTCAGCCTCGACAGACGTTTTCAACTCGATGACCTCGTTTGCCTGGTCCACAGCGCGTTACCGTAACCGGGGCTATGAATCAAACGTAGAGAGTTACTATATCGAAGGCTTGAATTTCAACTCTCAGGAACGCGGTAACTTCAATTACTCCGCCATGGGAGGTCTGAATGACGCCAGCCGCTACAAGGAAGTGCTGAATCCTATGGAGGCCGGCAATTTCACTTTCGGCGGTATTGGTCAGTCCACCAACTATCTGATGGGTGCCAGCCGTTATGCGCAAGGATGGAAAGTAGGAGCCGCCGGTACCAACCGTACCTACAAGGCACGCGTGAACGCCACCTATGCCAGCGGTGTGATGAACAACGGATGGTCGGTAATCGCCCAATTAGCCTATCGTTTCTCGCCTTATATTGACAACAAGGGTATCATCGGCGAAGGTATCAAATACTACTCGTTAGGCTATTTCCTGGCAGCAGAGAAGATATGGGATAACAGCCGTCTGAAACTCATCACGTTCGGTGCTCCTACGGAGCGCGGGCAGAACGCAGCAGTAACCCAGGAGGTATATGACCTGACCGGCTCAATCAACTACAACCCCTATTGGGGCTACCAGAACGGACAGGTACGTAACTCGCGTATCGTGAAGTCGTTTGACCCGACAGTGATAGCAGCCTATGAAATCAGGTTTGATGAGAATCAGATGCTGAAAGTAGCAGCCGGCTACCACTATTCCTGGTATTCCAACTCCGCACTGAATTTCTACAACGCACCGGATCCGCGTCCGGACTATTACCGCAACCTACCTTCCGCCATGTGGGACGGACAGATTGCCAACCCGTATAATGAGACGTCGGGGCAGCAGCTGTTTGATGAAGAGACCGGCGCTCACTATCCCTGGGGACAGTTTATCGGTCAGGACATGAACGGCGTAAACCTCGGTTCCGGTTTCATAGGAGCGGACGGCAATCTGATCGGTCCGTCGGTGGATAAAGACCAATATAATACATTGGTTAACCTTTGGAAAACCCGCGATAACAAGACCACTCAGATAGACTGGGACAATATCTATGCCTCCAACTATGCCAACAACGCCAACAATCCTGATGGTGCTGCTCGCTACATCCTGGAGCGCCGTCATAATGACATCCAAGAGGCTTCCGCTTCTGCCGTCTATGTCAACACCAAGTATGACCACCTGAAGATGACAGCCGGTTTGGAGGGTAAGTTCTCGCAAGGTATTCATTATAAGACGATTGATGATCTGCTGGGAGGAAATCAGTGGATTGATATTGATGCTTTTGCAGACCGTGATATCAAAGAGCTTGCCACCAACAGCGGCTTTACCCAAGCAGATATTGCCGATGTCCGCAAGAACGACAAGCGCGACGGATATGACGAAGTCATCAAAGCTAACGGCCGCCGTTTCGGATATGACTACCGCATCAACATGGGCAATGCAAAAGCATGGTTCCAGAACGAATGGACATTCAACGAAGTAGATCTGTATTACGCATTGGCAGTCAACTACACCTCTATGCAGCGTACCACCAATATGCTTAACGGCCGCGCATGGTATCTGACCAAGATTGCCGAAGATCTGGCTATAGGTGACGCCAGCGCACGTTATTTCTACTATGGCGAGAATGCCTACCATGCCATCAAGGCAGCGGAAACAGCCGGCACACTGAAAGCCGGAACACAGATTGCCGGAACAGCTCACCATTTCGTAGATCCCGCCTTCAAGCTCGGAGCCACCTACAAGATCAACGGTCGCAACCGTTTGAAACTCAATGCGCTGGCAGAGACACGCGCACCATACGCACGCGACGCATATATATCGCAACGCGTACACGACCGCGTAATCAGTAATATCTACACCCATGACAAGGCTACGAACCTCAAGGAGTTCTACGCAGCCAGCGAGAAAGTGGTTTCTGCAGACTTGACCTATGAATTCAACTATCCTGTTGTCCGTGGTCGCGTAACGGGCTTCTTCACCCAGAGTTGGGACGGCACAGAGCTGAACGGCTATTATGACGACGAGGCACGTACGTTTGTGAACCAGGCTCTGTCGGATATTGACAAGCGCTATATGGGTATCGAGGCTGCATTGGCAGTCAAACTGGGTACCTATTTCACCCTGACCGGAGCCACCAGCGTAGGCGACTACCGCTATACAAGTGATGCCTACTCTATCACTTCTGCCGAGAACGGAATGCCACTGTCACAGGATCCTATTAGCCAGTCGCTGGTGTTTGAGACAGAAGACAAAGTGCTGCTCAAGGGATTGAAGCTCTCCACAGGTCCTCAGGTAAACGCCAGCCTCAAATTATCGTTCTTCCATCCGTCCATGTGGTTTGCCGACGTGACTGTCAGCTATCACGACTGGAACTACCTGTCGGTAGCTCCCAGCCGCCGTATGCAAGGTCTGTTCACCGGTGAGCGTCTGGACGGATCGAAGGTGAACGGTTGGTATGGCGACAGCAATGCCAATGCCATCCTCACCACGGACGGCAAAATCATGGAAGCACCTACCTACGATGCAGCAGGCAACGTAGTTTATGGCGCAAACACCGTACTGGATGCCAACGGTGTACCTGTATTGAAATATCCGTATAATATCATGACGATGCAAGAGAGTCTGGCCGCCACCAATCCTCTCAACAGGTTCCTGGTGGATGCATCGGTGGGCAAACTGATTTACCTGAAGAACCGTCAGCAGGTGTCAATCAACCTGAGTGTCACCAACCTGACCAACAACACGCATTTCAAGACCGGCGGATACCAGCAGGCCCGTTTGCCGCGCGCAACCGTTCAGGGGGCCAAAGACTATGAGAACTCCATCATCACAGCTAATGCCTGGAAATATCCTTCCAAGTATTACTATGCATGGGGAGTGAACTTCTTCTTATCTGTAACCTATAAATTCTAAGCAATATGAAGACAATCAATAACATATCGTACATAGTACTTTTGTCCTTCGTACTTATCTTGGCATCATGTGAGCCGCGTGCTTATACTCCGGATGATGTGTTTACGCAAGACTCCGAGCTCTCGCAGATTCTGGATCAAGAGAACCCTCAGGGCTACAAGATCTTTACGCTCAACGAGTTTCTGGATTCACTGATGACCGAGCAAGGCAATTTCATGAGTGACACAACGCCCTACCGCACGCGTGCCAACTCGACCTATGCACCGGAGATATATCTGTTTTCCGTAGATACGATTCCTACAGACACAATCGGTATCTATATCCGCGGACGGGTGACGACGGATGACTATGCCGGCAATTTCTACAAAACCATGGTAATCCAGCAGGTAGTGGAAGGCAAGCAGCAGAACCTGCGTATATCTGTAGATTTAGGTTCCAGCGGAGGTATGTACCAGATTGGTCAGGAGATTCTGATCCGCTGCAACGGATTGGCTGTCGGCAAATATGCCAACCAGCCGCAGTTGTGCGTTCCGTCGTATAACAACAATATTTTCTCTACCCTCCCTACCCAATCGCAGAAAGTTGGTTGGGCCCCCGGCCGTATCCCCGGTGCCAAGTTCAGGAATGCCACACGCATGATCGGTGCTCCGGATCAAAGCAAACTGGTGTATGACACGGTGACCATCAGCGAGATTGTCGTTAATCCTACGGAATATACCGTAGAAGGAATGAAGGCCATCCGGCGCAATGACAGCCGTTTGGTTGTACTCAAGAACGTGTTCTATACCGGCCAATACGACACGGCTTCACACTCTAAAGCGTTCACACCGACCAACTGCAACACCAACCATCCGGACTCATCCGAGTATGCGAACGTGTTTGCTCCTACCACCAAGAACATCGGTTTCCCGCAGAGCCGGTTGGTGGCTGACGACTCATGGAACTATATCAATGTGTCTTCGTCCGAATATGCCAAGTTCGCCAACTACTACCTGCCCGGAGCCGACAAGAACGGTATCAGTGATTGCAAGAACTGGGTGGGAACCATCACCGGTATTCTCGGCTTCTATATGGATGTGGCGGATGATTTCCAATACAAAGGCAGCGGATTCCTGAAATACAAATGGTCGGTTACGCCGCGTGGAATTCCCGGTATAGGTATTGCGGATATCCAGATGCACTATAAGACCAAACCGGATTCTATCTGGGTGCCACAGGAGTTCAATCCCAAAGACTACAACAACTCTGCCAATTAAGCGCCACAGAAAAGAATGAACTGGTTGGATGTACTCTTACTCTTACCCCTGTTGGTGGGGCTTGTACGAGGTCTGATGCGCGGGCTGGTATCCGAAGTTATCGCCATCGCGGTGGTGATCCTCGGAGCCATCGGCTCCAAACAATGGGCACCGCCCTTCTCGCAGTGGTTGCTTGCACAGTTCGCCTGGCCGCAACAGGTTTGCGACGCCGTGGCATATGTGCTACTATTCTTAGGAATAGCCATCGTACTGTCAATCGCCGCGCATTGGATGACCAAGATCCTCCGCGCTATCCATCTGGGATGGCTGAACCGAATCGGCGGAGCGCTCTTCGGCATCGCCAAATACGGGATTATTGTACTGATTGTGGTGTTTGTTCTGGATCAAACCAACCAGGCTTACCACTACTTGGACGAATCGCCCGTAGTCAAGTCCTCTGTCGTCTATCCACAGATGGTCAAGATCACACGTCAAGTGTCCAAATCAGACTGGCGAGACACTATCGAGAGAGAATCGAGTCGGGATCAAATAGGGACTAAGTCAGAGGCAAGTAGGTAGTATATAGGAGAGCAAACACATGGTTTATTATCTTTCACTGGGAGCGAACTTAGGGAACCGTGAACGGACAATCCGGCAAGCCTTAAAACAGATAGAGCAGCAGGCAGGACCTATCCTCCGCTGCTCTACCTTTTACTACTCTGCCCCATGGGGGTTTGAGAGCGCGAATGAGTTCTGCAACCTATGTTGCGCTGTTCAGACCGACAAACAACCATTGGAAGTGCTTGCCGTCACCCAACGGATAGAGACGGCTCTCGGACGTCAGAAGAAATCGCTTGACGGTCACTATTCCGACCGTCCCATTGACATTGACCTCATTATGGCATTTGATGATTCCGGCAATGAGATCAAATGTAAAAATGTTCAAATGGTAAATGGCCAAATGGTAAATATCCTCACGCTGCCCCACCCTTTATGGCAGGAACGGGAGTTTGTAAAGGTGCCGTTAGCAGAGATAATGCTATAGCGTTTTGCGCCGGAAGGTGGAGGTGACATCCTGCCACTCGTATGGTGCATCGGGTGTGCCGCTCCCTACCCGTTTGTAGAGACGCTGGTTGGTGCGCTCGGATTTGAGACCGCCAAGCGTCTCGATATAGGGACCGAACTTGAGGAAGTTGAAAACTGAAAGGTGAAAACGGAAAGGAGGCTTGAAGTCGGCCGAATCCGGTGTATAGGGTCTGCCGGAATACCAGGCAGTATGTAAAGGCGGATGGGTATGGGAGGATGGTGAGTGTGTTTTCACATGTTCCGCCAGACGAAACACCTCCTCGGGTTCCTGATCACCACCCATAACACACACACAGGTGATGAGTCCTGCGTATTTCTCTATCAGAACATCAAGCAGGTCCGTAGTGAGCGGTTCGCCCGTGTCCTCCCACAAATGCGGACTATGGCATCCCTTGCAATGACAAGGGCACCCGGAGATGTTGAGCGCAAGCGTCACTTCTCCGGGCACCTCTTGGAATACAATATCGTAGGAAGCTATTTTAAGCATTCACTTTCACCTCACTTCTCATGCGGGCATAGAAACGCTTGGATGCCTCTTTCTGACGAGCCTCGGAGAAGTTGCTCACGCGCTTCATGTATCCGATGACACGGGTCAGATAATCCACGTTCTTGGAATGGCAGCAGGGGCACTCCTGGAGATACCGTTTGTCGATATGACCGCAGTCGTTGCAGACAGTATTGGGGATATTGAAAGTGAAATAGTTGCAACCCTCCTGAGCTGCCACGCGCAGCAACTGGCGGTATTGTGCCTCACTAAGGTGTTCCTCCAGATTGCAGTGGAGCGCCGAACCGCCGGTGAGGTGCTTGATGTATTTCTTGCCGTGGAGACGGAAGCGGTCGAGGACATTGTTGGTGGTATCTTCTACAATGTAGAAATAGCTGTTGTAGCAGTCGCGGGGTACAACATAGCCGTCTTCCCTGTCCCATTTGGCGTGCTTGACACCCACGTTCTCGGCAGGAATCATTTCGCAGTTGAACATCACATCCTTGGTGCGGTACTGCTTGTTCAATTTCTCGATGATACCCAAAACCTCTTGTACAAAGTGTGCGTACTCAGGAGTATCCTTGATCTCCAATCCAAGGAACTCGGCCGCCTCCACCAGACCGTTGACTCCGATAGTCAGATACTGGCGGCCGATGTTGATGTAACCGGCATCGAACAGCGGCAGCATACCACGCTCCTGCAGGTTCTTGAGGTTCTCGTTGTATGCCAGTTGTACCTTGTGCATCAGGTCCACTATATCCTCGATGTACGACTGATACGGGATATTGTTGCGCACGGCGTACTGGATAGCACGGTTGAGGTTGATGGTCAGCACGGATTTGGAACCGGTAGAAACACCGCCTGCGCCAAGGGTGTAGCTGAAGCCGTTGTCGGTAATCTCATTGCGCAGACGGCAGCAGGATGAGAGTGAATCCGCATTGTCGGAAATATACGTGAAGAACGAGTGGCCGGCTGCATACATTTGTGCGGTGAAATCGCCGTATTCTTTATCCTTGACATCTCCGTTCTCCGCCAGAAGCGCCATCGTCTCCACAGGGAAGGTGAGGACGGTGCGTGTACGCTCCTCGTTGAACCAACGCATGAAACGGCGCTGCAGCCAGTTCAGGCTGTCCCAGTGAGGTGCGTCGCCGTTGGGGAAGCGGAAGTTCTCGAAGAGAGACTGGAAATAATAGCGGTCGTAATAACTGATATTCCAGAACACGGACTGGAAATTACGTGCACCGGAAGGCTGGTTGAGACTGTAAACCACCTGCTGGAAACAATCACAGATGATACGGTCAATCGAGCGGCGGCGTGTACTGAGATCCACGATTTCATCGGCTCGTTTGTAGTAATCCTCACCATACTCCTGTTCGATGAAATAGTTCATATACATAAGGAACTCGGGCGTAGCGCACGCGCCGGAAAGCATCGATGAAACCATGAAAACCATGTTGATGAAACCGCCGCAGAACGATTTGAGGTTCTTGGGAGGCGTAGCGTTGCCGCCGATGGATTTGGTGCCGCCGATGAGCCACGGGTACATCGTGATGGATGCACAGTAGTTGGCGAGGTTCGTCTCGTCGTTCTTGTAGATGAAATGCTGGTTGAGAAGCTGCATATAGCGGTCGCTGAGCTCCTTGCCGTACATCTGCTTGATACGCTCGGTGAGCAGACGGCGGTTCAGACGGATAAAGCCCTGCTTGGGCAGCTCGCCGATCAGCGTAGCGATGTTCTTGTGCTCCACGTTGGCGTTGGCATCGAATTTCGAACCCTCGGCGGCATTGGATGCCTGCACATAGTTCATCATAAAGTCCAGACGCTGCTGGGTCTCGCGGTCCTCTGTATGTCCCTGGCGATAGAGGATGAAAGCTTTGGCTACCTGGTAATATCCCTCTGCCATCAGAGCCACCTCTACCTGGTTCTGGATATCCTCCACCGTAATACCGTTGTGTACACGCAGGCGTGATAGAATGGCATTCAATGTCTCTTCACTGGCAAATGCACCAACGGCCAGAAAGGCCTTGGAGATTGCGTTTTTGATTTTGTCGATGGCAAATAACTCTTTCTTGCCATCACGTTTGATAATGTATGTTTCCATAATATTGTGATGAATAAAACTACTTTTGATGACCCTGTTGCTGACAGCGGGCGAAATCGAGTGCAAAGGTACAACAAATATTTCAATTGTGCAAATTTTTTGACAAGAAAATTTTTCAACAATTTTAAAAGTTGTCCAAAATAAAAATGCTAATCGCTTATATTCAAGCAATTAGCATTTTTATCAACACAAAAAGTTTTCCAAAAGTTGAAAGTTATCAACAATCAAAGTTGTCTGTTAACCCACATTCCAGGGAATTAGTCATGTGAGTATCATGCTTTCGGATTAGCGGATACGCTCTCCGACAGCGTTGTACTTCACGCCGTTCTTCTCAATGATGAGCATACCGTTCTCCACCCGCTTTGCAGCGGAGGAGGCAGCCTCAACAGGGAGGATACCTTCTTCCGGCTCGGTTTTAGCGGAATAGAAAGCGTCAAAGCGATAGAGCACGCCGTTCTCCGCCATAATATCCGTCTCAATCACAATAGAGTCGTTGCGTTCGAAAATGTGTGCCTTCGCGTCATGCGCATAGAGGAGTTGGTAGTCGCTGTCGCCGTTCGCCACATACAGGTAGGTGAAATCCAGATCGAAACCACCGTTGCTGCTGTCAAACTCACCGACAGGAGACTCTGCGTTCATGCTTACGATATCCAACTGGAAAGCGAAGTCGTTGTCGCTGGCGGATATCAGCCACTCGGAAAGTGAAGGGAAACCCATTATCATCACACCACCTGCAAAACTGTGCGTCACCGTGTCGCCCGTCGGGATGAAGGGTGTTTCATCGTAGGTGAAGTTCAGTATACGGCCGTACTCGTCCTCTACCCTGCCTGCAAGGTGCTCCAGGTTGTTCGCGTCTAACGTCTTGGTGACAGTAGCGGCAGCAAGGGGTGTAGGGGTATTATGGAAGTAAATACCGCTCTCGTAGGTATCCATATCATCCAGGGTGTAGGTCTTGCCCGGTTCCAAGCCGGTCTGTCCCTCACCTACAAAGATATCCAGGGTGATACGGCATGTGTTGTCCGCATTCTGAAGGATTAGATAAACATCGTTGTCGGATTCGTAGTACTGCTCGAAAAGCGAAGTGATTTCAATATCCCACTCTCCTGTCTCCACTGGTTTCTCGGCATAGACGATAGTGATATGGTAGGTGTTGTTGTCCGAACAGGTGAAGGTCCCGTCCGCGGTAACACTTCCGTTCTCGTCAACGCTCATCGTGACGGAACCCGCTGTTAAGTAGAGCAGAGTCTCGTCTTCATCGCCATAGACATAGACATACGAAGAGTAGGCATTGAGGTCATCCAGGGTGTACACGCCTGCTACATGGTCCGTAGTTTTGCTCGTCAGCGCTACGGCATAGGCGGCATTCTCCGCCGCAATACGCCATCTGCCACTCTGCGAACCGTCATCCCACTCCACATAATTCCATGTGTCAAGCGTAACGGTTGTCTGTTTGGCGGGGTGCGGTGGAAGCTGCCGAGGGGATGCATCTGCGCTCGTTAATACGGCCAGAGCAAATACAAAAAAAACTGATCGGGAAAGGTTTTTCATACATTACAGATTTTATGGATAAACAAGTGAACAAGTACACATAATACACGAATTATTGTGCAAATGTACAACTTTTTTCGGACATATGCAAATTATTATCAAAAAAAAATGACACTTGCACGCGCAAGTGCCATTTTCTTTCACTTTTCAGTTCTCAATTTTCACTTTACTACCGCGCCAAGAATATTGTACTTCACGCCGTTCTTCTCGATGATGAGTTGTCCGTTGCGGAGAACCTTTGTACATTGTACATTGTCCCCTTGTACATTATCAATCGCCTCGGTAGCCTGGGTGACCGAGATGATATATACCACACCGTCTTTGCCTACCACATCAGCATTGAGAGTGTAATGGTCTTCCTCGCCGGTAAGAACAAGCGACTTAACCTCACGGATCTCTACATTGAACCATACAGGCAGACCTTCTTCATCGAGCGTATCGAATATCTCGATATAGGTACTCCAGCCATACTCAACAGAAGAAGCCAGATCTTCTTCGCTGAGCAGTTCCTCATCACCATCCAGCAAGAAGCTGACGGTAATAGTGTCGCCTTCCGCCTTGATAGTCCACTCGTCCCAGTCTTCGTCATACGATACCTCAATCGGAGCGGCAAAACTGAGCTCTACGGTATCGCCGGTGAGTTGGAAAGCATCCTCGTAGTAACGGAGATTGAACGTATAGCCGCGGTCATCAACAACATTTACCGTGTAGTAATATGCAGTAGCCCAGTAATAGTCCTCCTTTTCAAACTCAGCAGAGGTAATGGCATGCTCCTCGCCGAGGATAGAGAGGTAACTGATCTCAAGGTCGATACCGCCGTCCTCGCTGGTGTATGTCTCATCGTACTCTACATCATCGCCTACCACATTCGGGAAGACAAGAACGCATTTCAGCGTGTTGTCCACATCCACCATCTCGTACTCTACTCCGCCGTCAGGGTGCGTTCCGCCGTTTGCCTGACCGAGCTCGACAGAGAAGCTGACTTCTGCATCGTAGTCTTCGCCCTCATAGACCAGATTCCATGTATTACCACGCGTATCGCCGATCGTAGCGACGATCTTTACGCCGGCATCGGTCTTGGTCTTGATGAAGGAAACGGAGGTGTAATTGATATACGCATTCTCATACACATCCACTCCTTGTGTGTTCTGATCTTGAATCATGTCGTCCAGCGTGTAGGTCTTGCCAAACTCAACATCCGCACTCCACTTATCTACCAAGATATCAAACTTGAAGCCCTGCAGTTGATCCTCAGAAACAAGCATATAGAACACATCCGGTCCGTCGTCATAGTAGCGGAACGCAAAGGCACCGATAGTGACATCACGCTCAGAGGGAACGTACGGGTGCGCACCGGCTGTGACAGTCAACTCGACTACATCGAAACGATCATCTTGGTTAACCAGACGGATGGTGCCACCGATTACTACTTCGTTCTCATCATTAGCTGTTACTTCTATATCTGCCTCTCCGGCGAACACATAGATATCCTCGCCGACCGCCAGATACGTAGCCTCAGGCGCAAAGTCCTCTGCCGAATAGGTACCTGCTACCTCATTGGAATAAATGCCCAGCGAGAGGAAATCCTCGTGATCTTCATCAAAGCCCGCTATCTGGAAGGCTCCCTCATAGATGTCGAGAATCAGGTCATTACTCTCGAATGTACGTGAAGTAACTACAACCTCCGGCTCATTGAGAGTGAGGGTGTATTCCACGTTGTTCCAAGCCAGCACTTTTCCGGTCACTACATACATACCGTCGGCCGGTCTGGTACCAATCGTTACGCTTCCGCTGTAGAGATTGAACTGCTCGCCGTCCACGGAAATATAACCGCCGTTGCTGCCGCCGATCTCGTGCGTGCCAAGGAAAGTTTCTCCACCGGGATAGAGATCCAATCCGATGGACTTGCCGTCCTCGGTGGAAGCAAAAATCTGCACTTCGCCCCAGAACTCAAAGGCCCAGTCGTCCACTTGCAGATTATTGGAAACGAAATCCTCCTGACTCTCTGCTTTCGGCAGGGCGAAGAACATCGTGATGGCATATACATTGCCGTCGGCGCCAAGGATAGACGCGGTGGCATCAATGCGGTCGTCACCAACGGTCACTGTGATCGAACCGTCTTTCGCAAACACAGATTTGTATTCAGGATCACCCCACTCGTCTTCGCCGTCGGGGAACTCGACATAGGTATCGTTCAAATCAATATCCTGACCGCTGAACGTACCGGCAGGAGACTCGGAATCATTGCTGTAATACTCTAATTGTGCGAATGAACTGTTGTCTCTTGCGCGGAGCAGCCAGCTGCCGTCGGAAGCAATATACTCCGGCTCGGACATTGGCTTAGTGATATTCACCTGAATCGTTTCGCCCGTAGGGATAACCGGTGCCTCGTCATACGCCAACACCCACTCCTTGCCGTCCTCATCGGTGATAGTGGCTGAGATATGCACATCGTAGTTGTCGCCGATGGTTTTCTTGAAGGTGGCAGCGGTGTAATAGTGCTCGTTCCAGTCCTCGTCATCCCACTCGCAGGAAGAAGCGTTCATCTCGTCCAGCGTGTAGGTCTTACCCAACTCTACATCGCGGGCACCCTCTGCCAAGGGAATGTCGAAATAGAAAGCAGGGGACCAATCAGCGGTATGCAGGCCATAGAAGATGGTGCCGTCATCCGCATAGATAGTAGAAGAAACACGGACAATGGTTACTTGATCCGCCTCTTTGGTGGCTTTGGGAGCCTTGGCGGTTGCCGATTTAGCCTTGGAGGGCTGGAGACCCTTCGCTTTCATCGCGGTTTTGTACTTGTGGATCAGCTCGTCACGCTCCTTGTCAGATCCGGCTTTAGCCAGCCTCTGCTCCAACTGCTGCTTGTCGCTCTTGATCTTGGGAGCGCGAAGCTGCGGAGCGGCACTTGCGCTCAATACTATCGCAAGAGCGCAAAACAAAGAAGTAATTTTTTTCATGCCTTTTAGTAACTTAGTTTGTTTATTGGTAAAATGTATAACAAAATGGTCATTGTTTTGCAAAAAACGCTGCAAAGGTACTAATTTTTTGCGATACACGCAAATTTATTGCAAAAAAAATGACACTTGCGCGTGCAAGTGCCATTTTCTTTCACTTTTCAGTTCTCAATTTTTCACTTTACTACTGCACCTTGTGCGTTGTACTTCACGCCGTTCTTCTCAATGAGAAGCTGACCGTTCACTACACGCTTGGTTGCGGCTGCCTTTGCATCAACATTATCGATGGCCTCGCTGCTTGCACCAAGATGGCACTTGATAGCGGCACCCTTGGGGTTGACAGCGTCAACGGTAATTGTGAGATCCTCGGCTACAGTTACGGTACCCTCGGTAATCAACCACAGCGGTACATTGATGTAACCGTCTTCATCCACCGTACTTGCGAAGGAACCGTAGATATAACCGTTGTAAAGTTCACCGGAAGTAACTGTACTGGAAACATATTCGTAGTCCGAAACAAGATATTCACCTGCTACCAGACCTTCTGCATCGTCCGGCAACCAGAGCTCAAGGCGGATATACTCGTTATTCTCGGTCACACTGGAGATGAACAGCACGCCATCGCTTTCCAAATAGGTGTCGTTAACTACATAATCATCGAAGTCTACCACGAAGTCTTCTGCAGCGTCATAGTCAGGTGCTACATAAATAGACACTTTCGCTGTGATATCCAGAGTGAACTCAGGAACATCGGTGTCATCATAGTAGCCTTGTCCACGGTAGGTTCCGGTGATGGTAGCGGTGCTGTCTGTCTCATTGAAGGTAACGGTGATATTCAATTTCAACGGATCGAATGATTCAGCCACTTCCAGACCTTCTTCGCCTTCTTCCACATTATATACATAGGTATAGTAAGCGTACACGTCATCTATGGTATATTCACCGGCGACTACGTCACTAAGGATGTCGATAGATACGTAGCGGCTATAATCGGCATTGAAACCTGTAACCTGCCAATCACCGTAATCCTCATAGATAACCAGTTCGGCATCAGTGATTGTAATGGTCTCTTCACGGGTAGCGTCAGGGACAACATAGGTCAGATTGAGGGTATATTCGATATGGTCGAAGCAAAGCACCTTACCGGTCAGCTGATAGCCCTCTTCGGTCTTTTCAACTTTAATCTCACCGCTGTAAATCTTAGAGGCTTTCTCTGCTGCAATATTGGTGATGGTTCCTGCAAAGTCATAACCTACTTCCGTAAACTCGCCTTCATTGCTGGTAAGCTCCAACTCAACGAGATAGTCCTCGTTGCTGGCATCTGCCCATACCACGCCGAACCAGTCGAACCAAGAGTCGTCAATATTCAGATTGGTAGCCTCGATAGTTGCCTCACCCTTTTTGTCAGGAGCAGCGAAGAATGCGCTGAACTGATAGAGCACGCCGTTCTGAGCCATAATCTCCGCCTCAACAAAAATAGAGTCGTTGCGCTCGGAGATAGTAGCTTTCGCATCGTGCGCATAGAAGACTTCGCTGTCGCCGAACTCGTCATACACATCCACATAGGTATAGTTAAGTTCGAAATCGCCGTTCTCGCTGTCATACTCACCTGCAGGAGACTCAGCGTTCTCGCTCTTGATATCCAATTGGAAAGCGAACTCGCCGTCGTTTACGAATACAATCCACTCCCCATAGTAAGAACTATAGCTGAGACTTACGCACTCGGCAAAACTGTGAGCTACCTCCTCGCCCGTCGGGATAAACGGTTCTTCTACATATGTGAAGTTCAGAGTACGGCCGTATTCGTCCGTCGCACTACCTACAAGGTGCTCCAGGTTGTCCTCGTCAATCGTCTTGGTAACATTAGCGGCAACAAGAGTTCCACGCACCTCATTGAGATAGATGTTGGAGTAATCGTGATCCATATCATCCAGGGTGTAGGTCTTGCCAAGCTCCAAGCCGGATTCATCTTCCACAAAGACATCCAACACAATGCGGCAGGTGTTATCCTCATTGTACATAACGAGATAGACATCACCCCAAGAACTGTAGTAGTTTTCGGATACAGAAGCAATCTCTATATCCCACTCACCGGCCTCTATCGGCTCCTCTACATACACGATGGTGATATTGTAAGTGTTGTCGTCATCACCGGTAAACGTACCCTCTGCGGTAACAGCACCTTCCTCATCTATAGAGATGGTAACGGAACCGTCGGTAAACGTAACTATGTCAACAGCATCACCGTCTTCCAGAAGATAGATGAATGAATAATCATCGTCAAGGTCAGCCAATGGATACGTGCCGGGGGCGGCATCCACAGCGGCACCGTTGGACAGTGTTACGTAATAGTCGTCACTCTCAGCCTGAATCTGCCACCAGCCATAGTACTCCGTATAGTCAGCCCAAGAAACTTTACTCCATGTGTCAAGGGTGAATGTTTCCTTCTTGGCTTTCGGCGCACGTGCAATTTGTGCAGCGGGTTTCAACTGCTTGCCGTTAATAGCAAGTTTCTGGGATGCCTTCTGATCGAAGGCTTTCGGAGCAAAAGCAGCACCTTTCTTGCCGAAAGAGACTTTTTTCACTGCCTTGTGTGCCTTGGGAGCGTCTTGCTTCTGGGCATGGAGCCGCTCAGCATACGCACGGTCTGCCTTCTGAGCACGAGCCTGCTTCGTCAGCTGAGGAGCGGCACTTGCGCTCAATACTATCGCAAGAGCGCAAAAAAAGGATAAAAATTTCTTCATACCTTAAAAATTAAAAAATTGGGTTAATAATAAATGGTTTATAATTTGACTTTTCGATATGATTCGAAAATGGTTTTTATGTTTTGGGATTTGTTGGTTTTTTCCTTATTTTATCGCATCAGTAGTAATGTGTAATAAATTGGATAAATGATTTGTTTTAATTGTAAAGGGTACTTCTAAAAATTC